>Ga0115564_10003308_pt1 | contig 13554 bp, 10 predicted proteins | sample COGITO_mtgs_1105_7_FD_88680 | JGI IMG/M metagenome (GOLD analysis project Ga0115564, IMG submission 88680) | Pelagic marine microbial communities from North Sea - COGITO_mtgs_110523 | ecosystem: Environmental > Aquatic > Marine > Epipelagic | place: Germany:Helgoland, sampling site Kabeltonne...
CACCCACAAACGGAGAGTTTAGTATTAGTATAGAAGATGTTGGTGGATTAACAGAGGGAACGATTAGTGGTAATGGAACAACACTTGCAACGGTATCAGCTCCATCTGCAATGAGTGTTGATTCTGTTGTTTTAACTTATACAATATCAGGAAAAAGACTTGGTGGTGAAGCGTTCTCACGTACAACAACTCAAAGTTTTGCAAAAGCAAGAGAAGGGGTAGTTGGTGATAATGCTAAAACATTAACCTTAACTTCAGCATCACCAATATTTAGAAAAAATAGAGCTGGTGTTTTAAGTCCAACATCAATCGTAATAACTGCAAATGGACAAAATTTAACTCAAGCCGGTTCATTTGCTGCATCAGATAGTGTAACACTTACGAGTGTAACAGAAGACTCTTCCGGTGGTTCTGCAACCGTAACAAGTGCAAACTTCGTAGATGGAATGACCGTAACATATACTGCAGATTCTGCTGATGGTAGTATTTCAGATACAGTAACACTAAATCAATTAGATGAGGGTAGTGGAAATATAACTGCATTATTATCAAATGAAGCACATGTACTTCCGGCAAGTAATGCAGGTGTTGTTTCTTCATATGTTGGTAGTGGAACTACAATAAGTGTATTTGAAGGAGCTACTGCATTAGATTATGATGCAACGGGAACTACTGCCGGTCATTGGGATGTTTCTGTTACACAATCCCCATCATCAACATTAACAATAGGAGGTATAACCGATGATACAAATTTTGCTGTTGTTGCAGACCACTCAGTAATGTCAGATACAACTGATGCAGTTACACTAACATATGCTATTAGTGGTAAAAGTTTAAATGGAACTTCTTTTTCTTTTAATAAAACACAAACATTAAGTAAATCAAAAGCTGGAGATGAAGGTGGAGGTGTTCAGTTTGCATACTTACTCAATAATGTGGCATCAGCTCCAACTACACCAACTGCAATCGGAACAGATAGTTGGAGTGCAACTCCAGGTTCACCCACAAGCTCTAATAAATACGTATGGGTTAGTCAAAGAACTTCGGTAAATGGAACGTTTGGTTCATTCACAACTCCAACACAATTTGCTAACTTTGCAGATGATGGAGCCCCAGGAGGACCTGGTGATCCTGGTGCTACTGGATTGAGAACTGTAACAGGTAGAGTAAACTATTCATTAGCATCTACAACCACACCATCAGATCCAAGTGCAACTAGATTAACATTTCCAGATACGTTCACATCACTTACAGCAAATTGGAGTACGGCAACACCAACTTATGCATCTGGTAATAGTAACAAATATTGGTATGCAAATTACACCGCAACAGAAGATTCTGATAGACCTGGATATTCAAGTAATGTATCATTCGGTTCGGTTACTCAAGCAATAGGATTTAGTGGATTGGTAACGTTTTCAGGTGGAAATGTAACAGATGGAACAAACACATTAACACAAGGTATATCTGCATCTCAGGTAAATGCAAACGTAACATCAATCAATGGCTCGGCAATAGAAACGGGAACTATAAGTAGTCATGGGATAACTGCTAGTTCTGGTGCACAAATTAATTTAACCAATGGTACAATAGCATTCGGAGGTACTAGTGCAGCAAATCAAAAATTCTCAGTATCGGAAACAGGTGCAGTAACTGCAACATCAGGAACAATTGGTGGATGGGCACTGAGTTCAAATTCATTAAAAGGTGGAACTGTTTCTGGTGGTGGAGATGGATCGAATACAACTACTGGTTTTCTTATACATTCAAATGGATTCATATCTGCACCAGAATTTAATGTTAGTTCATCTGGTATTGCTTCATTTAGTACAAGTGCTAAAATTGGTAGTGCACCTCTTAGTTCTGTATTCGATCCATCTGGTACAGACCTGAGGATTAAAAAATCAACGAAAGTACTTGATGGTACTAATGTTGCTGCATTTAGTAGTATCTTTTCAATTGATGGTGATGGTTTTAAATTTGGAAGTGGTACTAGATTTGGTAGTACAACATTCTCAGGATTACAATCTGATATCGATGATGAATTATCGGATATTGCAGGTTCTGTAACTGGATATGGATGTGTATTACCTGGTACTAAAATAATTTCTAAAAGAGGTGAGATAAATGTAGAAGATACTAAAGAAGATGATATTATAAAAATATTTAATTTTGAAACTAAGGAGTGGGGATGGTCATCTATTGATGAAATTATTACTAATAAAGTACAAGGATGGAGTAAGATAGAAACAGAATTAGGTAAAACGTTAAAATGTTCTAATTCACATTTACTATATCATCCTGATTATACAAACTCTGCAATCGCAATAGATGAACTTGGAGTTGGTGGTGAGTTATATGTTTATGATGGGGAAAGATTAGTTATTGATAAAATAAAAAGTATAGAAACTTTTGATGAAGAAGTTGAAGTTTGGAATTATGAATTAGATATAGTTCACAACTATATTTCAAATGGAATACTTTCACATAACGTAAATGCAAAATTAGCAGCAATTGTAACATTAGGACATCAATATAAAAAAGATAAAACAATATCAATCTCATCAGGTGATTTAGTAAAATTAGATTCAAATAAAGAACTTCAAAAAGTTACAACATCAAAAGATAGTTCTGTTGTTGGAATTTTATGGGAAAAGCTTGAGTTAGAATATAATTCGTTTGGATTATCGGTGATTGGAGAAACAACTGGTTCTAAAAATAATCCTGCACCTGATTATTTCACATCTGGTTCTTTTATAGATTCTTTTTGTAATTTTATTCCTACGAGTGAGACGGGTTCTAAAGAAATTTGGAGGGTAGCTTCTATTGGGGATAGTAGAGATTATAATCAATCTGGTTCTTATTATACTTTGACAGGATTTAAAATGTGTAATCAAGGTGGTGATGTTGTACCTGGTGATTTACTTTGTTCATCTGATACACCTGGTTATTTAATGAAACAACCATCTGAATGGGTAGTAACTGGATTTGATGGTGATTCAAATCCAATTTACGAAGAAAGACAATCACAATGTTCTTATACAGTAGCAAAATCTATGGAATCATCTTCATGGGATTCTAATGGTAGAATGGAAGGTGTATATGGATATCTATATTGTGGTTAAAAAAAAAATAAATGAAGTTATATAATAAAGAAAAAAAAGAACTAACATCTTCGTTAGTAAATTATCTAATAAATTCAGATGAATACATTGATACCGATGTATTGGTTTCTAAGATAAACAATCAATTATCATTTGATGAAAGGTTAAGAAATCCATCAGATGGTAAAAAAATGGGTAAAAAATTAATGATTACTACCGGTTGTGGTAATACTATTGAGGGTGGTGCAGATATTTGGACAAATAATTTTATAGAGAATGTTTGGAAAGGTATTAAATTTAGAAAAAATTGGAAACTATTAATTGATTCGAAAAAACCTGTTGATTTTAATCCGGATTCACTACCGAGTGATTTAGATTGGCACTTTCATGGAGATGACCATGAAATAACAACTGATTTACTAGAAGAATGTTCAGAGATATATTATTTGCATTCACATTATCATAAAAGAGAACATATTTGGAAATATGAAAACAAATTTAAATTATTATTTGTACATGCATATCCGAGTGAAATGTCGGAGGTACTTAAATATCAACCTGAATTAAAACGCTTGCAATTTAATACAAAAGTAGATGTTGATTTTTATAAAGAGTTTGTACAATCGTTTGATAAAAGAATTTGGATAGGAAATAATCCGACACAACTTGTTGATGATTTTCCAAATTATACATATTCCATTCCGAATTACTATGAGTTTAAATATAATATTCCGTTTTCTGATAATCTTAATTTTAAAAATGTGGGGTTTGCATCTAGAGCCGAAACGAGAAAATGTATGCATTGGATGCATGGTTTAACTGGATTTATTTTATCAAGTAAATATGATTTTATCAATTTAAAAGATAGTACTCAATATACATTTCCAAATATTAAATTTTATCAATGGATGCCTGAAATTCTTGATTCTTTTATGAGAAAAGATTTTGGTATATTTCATGGAGCATATTTTAAAGAACCATTTGGGTACTCAATCTTTCAAGCAGTAGACTATGGTAAGTTGCCAATAATACATACAGATTGGGCAAAGGAAGTTGATTACAAATATAGAGCATCTACAAAAAATGAATTTGATAAGTGTATTAAACAAATACGTAGAGATACACATAAGGAAAGATTTTCAGAGTTTGCAAAATTAAAAACGTACATGATGACTTTTGATAATAGAAAATTATGGATAGAACGAATAAATTCATATATTTCATAATTATTTAATATATTTATATATATTTATATACGTTTGGTAAAAAACTCAATACTTATAAACATGGGGGTTTGGGGGACAGCGCTAAGAGTAGATAATAACCAAAAAGATAAAGAAAAAAGAAATACTAATAACTAAGACACTAATATAGTAGATCACTAGAGGTTTCTCCTTCTCTCTAAAAATTTTACTCTCAATATGTTTATATGAGCATTATAAATTTCAATCTTATAAAAGAATATCTTACTAACAATAGAAATGAATCTGTTGATGTAAATGGTAAAATATATGATGAGTTAACCCCTGTTAAGTATCGATGGACTCATGGAGCTACTGATACACATTTGGGAGATGGTATGTTAATTTATACTGCCATACAATATATGAGAGCAAAAACTTGTGTATGTTTAGGAAGTGGAGGGGGATTTATTCCGAGAATAATATCTCAAGCTAGAATTGATTTACATGACCAAGGGATATTTGACGGTAATAAATCAATGGAATGGGGTGATAGTGGAACAACAATACTAGTAGATGCTTCAAATGGTGTTGGTGGGTATACTGATTGGGTTGATAAGAATTCATATTTTAGAAAAAACTTTCCGTGTAGAATAATATTAGATACAACCGAAAATGCATATTATAATTTTTTTGTAAAGGAAGATATTAAAATTGATTTTTTACATATAGATGCAGGACATACTTATGAAGATGTGAAGAACGATTTTGATTTATATTCAACACTACTTTCACCAAATGGTATAATAACAATTCACGATACCGATGAATCATATGAAAAAGAACATATTATTTCCGATGATATTTTAGATGAGTATCACCAAGAGTATTCAGGCGGACCTTCCAAACTTATAACAGAATTGAAAGAAAGTAATGAGTGGGAAATTTTCAACTTTTTTAATAATGGTATACTTAGAAATAGACCATCTTCAACCGGAATAACATTTATTCAGAAATGCAAAAAATAAATCTTGTAACAGTTGTTGGTCACAACATCACAATGTTACCACATATGTTGGAACACTATAAAAATATTGTTGATGAAATTTATGTTGTTGTTTATAGGCAACATGAAAACGATGGAATTTTAGATCAAATAAAATCTCTTGGAATAACCCCACATAAAATAGTAACAGAACCAAAATTTAATTGGGAAAGAGTAACTCAATTATATAACGAAATTAAACGAACCAAACCTAACGAATGGTGGGTGGTTTCGGATGATGATGAATTTCATGTTTACCCTAAATCAATTAGAGAAATGATTTCTGATTGTGAGGAAAATGGTTGGGAATTCATCACGGGAGGTTTTCTCGATAGGATAGGAGAGAACGGAGAGTTTCCTTTGGTAACAAATGAAACTGATATATGGAGTAAGTTCCCACTTGCAGGGTATTTTAGGTATCCAATGAGTGGAGCTTGTCCAAATAAAGTTTGTGTAATGAAAGGTTCGGTTGATGTAACACCTGGTCAACATTATGCAATCATAAATGAATCTCACGTATGGGGTATTGAAGGATTTAAACACCCTCTTAGATACCCAATTGGAAGAGGTGAGGGATTTGTACAAGTTCATCATTTTAAATGGGATTCGACCGTTTTAGAACGATTAAAAGAAGTATCTAATACGGAAGAAAAATATTCCTTTTGGGAAGAGTACAGAAAGATGTATAAGGCAATTCAGATTAACGATTGGGAAATTGATATTAACAATCCTGAATTTATGTTTGAAAGAATGCATACTAACTTTCATTTTGATTACTCAAAATGGAATAGATTAACAAGAAAAATTATTAGTATTTAATAATTTTATATATTTATATACAACAAATAAAAACAAAAACAATTAATTAATTTACGTTATGGCAAAAGATGAAACTTCACAAATTTTAGAAGAAAGAAAAGTTAAAGCTCTTGAAAAAATAGGAAATTCTTTAGATGCACTTACATTGTGGGTGGAAGAAATCGATAAAGATGCTTGGGGACCAAGATTAGAGTGGTACTTATCAGAGTGGTATGAAACTAAAATCAAATCTCTAAAAAAATAAGTATCTATGCATAAACTTGGTATCATTGTACCATATAGAAATCGTAGAACACACTTAAATCACTTTACAACATCTATAAAAAATCATTTCAATAAATCTAAAATAGAGTATGAAATGATTATAGTAGAGCAATCTGATGAATTTCCGTTCAATCGAGGTTCTCTATTAAACATAGGTGTAAATAAAGCTAAAGAACTTGGGTGTACCTATGTAGTACTACATGATGTTGATATGATACCGAGTACGTCTGTAGATTACTCGATAGTTGATAGACCTACTCATTTAGCTACTGATTTTATATCAACACATTACAAAAAGCAAAAACGTATTGTTTTTGATGAATATTTTGGTGGTGTTACCATGTTTCCAATAAATGATTATTATCATATAAACGGTTATTCTAACAAATATTGGGGATGGGGGTATGAAGATGATGATTTACTTTGGAGATGCAAAGAAAACTTTTTTGATTTTAATACAAAAGAACTACCATTAAATTCAGCCTCTTCAGCTGCATTAAAACTAAATGGACATACTAGCAAAATTACTATACCTAAACCTTTTAGGTTAAAAAATTATACTATATTTTGTTCTTTCGAACCGAACGAAATTGAATGTAACGAAGGGTTTGCATCGGATGAGTATAATCTCTTCTGTATTCCTGGATATGATTTAAGCTTTTCTTATAATTCATATAAACGATATAAATTTGAAGTATTTAACACCGATAAGGATTGTATAAGTTTAAAATCAAATATATCTCCTCCAAAGCAAACTACATTATGTGTTACTGTAAATCAAGATGATAATGTTATTAAATTTTATCAAGATGGGGAGATAGTGGATTCAATTGAATTTCCTGGTAAATTACTAAACTATGCTTCTGAAAAGAAGATGTACTTGGGTGATTCTCCTTCATTAGAGTTTAATAACAGAAGGCCTTTTGGTGGAACAATTGATTATTTTGCGATGTTCAATCATTCACTTGAATCAGGTCAAGTTAAGGAAATATCTACAAATAAATCAATGGGACTTACGGAAGCATTTGGTAATTACCTTGCACCACATACTCTTGAATTATGTTATGATATGAAAACCTCAACTAATTCTAGTATTCCTGACTTGAGTGGAAACCGAAAAGGTAGAACTGCTGAAGTTATGGATTGTGATAAAGTACCAATTCAACAAGCTAGTGATTTTATGTCAATACCAATACCATGGAGAAGAGATTCTACCTTTGAATTGTTATATCATAAAGAAAACGGGTTTTATGAAAACAAATGGACTTGGACAGATACAAGAAAAAATCAATTACATTTTTATAACAAAGTTTTAAAAGGAAAATCTGATTACAAAAGAGATGGAGTTGATAATGTAAGATATAACTTATTATCAGATACAAAAATGAACGATTATTATTTTTTATCAGTAGAATTATGGAAGTAGGTAAATTAGAAATAGGAGTAATATGTGGAAATTTTGATGTAGTGCATCCAGGCTATATTAAACTATTTGAAGAGATGAATAAAAAGTGTACTAATCAATATATTTTGTTACACGATAATCCACAAATAGAACGACCTGAAAAAATAAAACCAATACTGAATACCGAAGAACGAAAGGGTATGTTAAAGTATTTTTTTACTCAACCTACTTTTTTGACTTATAATACTGAGGCAGAGTTGTATTTTTTATTAAAATCAATTAATCCTGATATAAGGTTCTTAGGAGATGATTATATAAATAAAAAATATACAGGAGATGATTTGGGTATACTTATTCATTGGATAAATCGATCACATGGTTGGAGTACAACAAAATTTAAAAAAGCAATAGCAAAATCAATATGAAACTAGGAGTTTGTGTACCATATAGAAATCGAGAAGCCCATTTAGAAAGATTTGTACCAGAAGTTGGTGAATATCTTGATAAAATGGGTATTGATTACTGTATGTATTTTGGACATCAATGTGATGATAAATTATTTAATAGAGGAGCAATGAAAAACGTTGCTGCAAAACACGCATTTGAAGATGGGTGTGATTATATAGTTTGGCATGATATTGATATGATACCGGAAGAAGGTGGTGGAGCAGATTATTCGTTTCCAGATACAACTCCAATACATATTGCAACTTCAATATCTCAAATGGATTATAATCTGAAATACGAAGAATATTTCGGAGGAGCTGTTATATTTTCCAAAGAACAGGTAGAAAAAACCAATGGTTATTCAAATGATTATTGGGATTGGGGTATGGAAGATGATGATTTGTTTTGGAGATGTACTTTGGAGGGATATTCAAATGATACTTATCTTGATTATTCAAGTACATTGGATAATTACTTATCTTTCAATGGTAAAAATAGTTTTGTAAAAATACCAAGACATAAAAAATTAAAATCATTAACTTCTCGTTCACACACGGTTTCAGTATTGGTAAGAGCAAATCAACAAGAAGAAAAAGTTCCAATTTGGTTAATAGGTGATGAGGAAAGAAGATTTTGTGAATATCCAATATTAAGAAGACCAGGATATGATTATGGATTGAGCTACAATAACTCTAGAGCATATACTGCTCAGTTGTGGGATAGTACTCAGAATCATTTGTATCAATGGATAAAGAGATATGAAAATCAATGGGCATGGATTACTTTGAGTGTTGATACATCTAAGCAAAATATACACTTTTATTTAAATGGGAAAGAATCGGATGCAAGACATGGACATGGTACACAATCTCCACTCAAATACGAGGATAGATTAAAATCATATGGATTGGATGATTATTATTTAGGAACAACCACTTCAACTGCTAAAACAGAACCGAATAGATGGTTTAGGGGTGATATAGCCAAAGTAATGATGTGGAATCGATGTTTAGATTCAGATGAGATTTCAAACATACATAAAGAAATACCAACAGATAAACTTGTGTTACATTATGATTTTAATAATAAAGAACAACTTGATTCAACAAGAGTAGCTATTGATTTAAGTGGTAATGGTATAGATGGTAAAATAACAAGAGGAACGTTTAATAAAGAAAAAATTAAAATTCCACATACTGTTATACCACATCGTAAAGATGGAAAAATGACTTGTTTGCCACACAAGGATGAAGGAATGGTTAAAGATTTAAATGGAAATGATGTTTGGGCAAAGGGAAAAACTACTGCTAGAAACGAAAAGAGATATATTCATGAGATGCAACAAGGAACATGGGATTATAAATCTGATGGTATTCAACAATTAGAATACGAATTACTTGAAATTAAAGAAATAACACCAAAAGCAAAATTAATAAACGTAAAACTATGAGTGAAACAGAAAACAAGGATCCTTCTTTAGCTTTTGCTAACAATCCAATCTATGTTGAAACCAAGAAAAAACTTGATGCACAGGGATGTGGGTTCTGTTTAGCTAAATGGACACAAGTTACAATTCACTTACAAATGGGACATACTCACTCTTGTCATCACCCAACAACACATAAGATAAATGAAAGTGAGATAAAACGAAATCCTTCTGCATTACACAACACACGTTTTAAAAAACGCATTCGTAAAGAAATGTTAGAAGGTGGAAGACCTGAGGAGTGTCATTATTGTTGGGATGTTGAAGATGCATCTCCTCAGTTTTCAGATAGAGTATTTAAATCAGCAGAATCCTGGTCACTTCCTTATATGGAAGAAATTAAAGATTTGGGTTGGAGAGGAGATTATAATCCAAAATACGTAGAGGTTGCTTTTTCAAATGCTTGTAACTTTAAATGTTCATATTGTGGACCATCATTTTCATCAGCATGGATGCAAGAAGTAAAAGCAGAAGGAGCATATCCAACACTTGATAAATTTAATGATTTGGAAGGGTTGATTGGAGAAGGGAAAGTTCCTATATTACATACAGAACATAATCCTTACGTAGAAGCATTTTGGAAATGGTGGCCTGATTTATATAGAGATTTACATACATTCAGAATTACAGGTGGAGAGCCACTCATGAGTAAAGATACTTGGGGAGTTTTGGATTATATTATAAAAGAACCAAATCCAAACAAGAAATTAAGATTGGCAATAAATTCTAATTTAGGAATTCCTGATAAATTAGTTGATAGATTGATAGAAAAGATTCAAGCAATCGAGGAGAAAGAACTCGTAGAAGAGTTTATTATATTTACATCTGTTGATGCATATGGAGAACAAGCAGAGTACATTAGAAACGGACTTAAGTGGGAACAATTTGATAAAAATGTAAATAAAATTCTTTCTAGTTGTAAAAGAGTAAGTATAACAGTAATGTCAACCTTTAATGCACTATCAGTACCAACTTATCACAAACTAATAGATTACATCTATGATTTAAAGATGAAATACACTTCAAGTGATAGATATTGGAACTCGGCAGTATTTTTGGATACATCGTATTTAAGATATCCAAAACATCAAACTGTTAAGGTATTGCCAGAAGAATGGGCTATTAAAATAAAAGATTGTGCAAGACATATGGATTATCTTGGTATTCCAAAATTCGAACACATGCATGTGGGGTACTCAGATGTTGAAATACAAAAAGTAAAAAGAACATATGATTGGATGCTTACCGATAGAAATGAACAAGAATTATTAAAACAAAGACGTGATTTTGGGGTGTTCTTTAAAGAACATGATAGACGTAGAGAAACTGATTTCAAAAAAGTTTATCCAGAATTAGCAGATTTTTATGAATATACACAAACTATAGAATTATGATAATAGATGAAAATAATATATTTTTCTTCGCAAATGGAGATAAATATAACTTACAAGATTTCGAACTGGAAAATCTACTTAACGATGATTTTTCTATATATTGTAGATTTAAACCAAATCATGAAATTGTTGATAAAATTATAAAAGAAGATGGGGTATTTAATGGAGCTGTTATTGCAAAAAACGGTAAACATTTTGGATTATTTTGGAGTGCATATCCAGATGCCACCACCAATGTAATTCATAAAAAATTAAGTTTAACTTTTTGGTCTCATGATGTAGAATTGGGATATGATGTAGAAAAACGTGCAGAAATAGCTTTTTTTACTGATGAAGATGATTCTGAAGATAGATATTATAATGTAATCCTATCTCATAATAAAGAAAAGAAGGAATTTAAATTAATTGAGGATATATCAGAAAAATCTACTAATATCAATTATGATAATATCTTTGATTATAAATATTCATATACGTGGATAGGTGCAGCAACATTAATAGCAGATTCTCATCGATCTGTATTCGAAGGAGGAGATATTGAAAAAATACATATTCAAAAAAGTACTGCTGACTTGATGTACGCACGAGAATTCTTTAGTGATTATGAATCTTTTTTACAAAAAACACGTGAATATGCACCGGTATTGAAAAGTACATTTTCAACTGATTTTTCAAAAAAAACATATTATAAATTAATGGATATGTCTGGTAATGGATTCCATCCTGTTCTATTCAAACAAGAGTGGGTAGGTAATGACTAGTAATGTAAAGATAATACTAACAGAAGGAGATAGTTGGACAGCCGGTGATATATTAGACCCTAAACTAGAAGCACGTGGTATCACAAATATTGACCACAGAGATAATGATGCATATAGATTACCAAAAGTATGGCCGGATAAGTTATCAAAACTAACTAATATTAAGGTACATAATAGTTCACATGCAGGTTCATCTAATGATGGTATAGAAAAAAGAGTAATATCACAAGTTGGGAATTTATTAGAAAAATATAATTCAGATGAAATTTTTGTAATAGTAGGATGGACTTCTCCTGAAAGAAAGGATTTCTATTATAAAGATATAATGGATGAATCCGATTCAGGTAGGTGGGAAACTATATATCCAGCATCACCTGCTATCCATGCACCATCTAATGGATTTGAAGAATTTACTAAATTATATACTACTTATTTTTGGAATCAAGAAGAGTATATTATGAGATACTTAATTCAAAATATCAATATACATACTTATTTAAATTCACATAATATAAAACATATATTTTTTGATGCATTTTATGAAACATTTGAAGCAATAAATAGTCCTGATAAGCATGGTATATTAGATAGTGTTAATTTAATAAAAGCAATTAAAAGAATACCATTCTCACCGGAAAATCTTCAAATAAAAAAACAATACATAAAATTACGTAAGAGTAATTTCCTAGATATAACATTTAAAGAATTTATACTTACAACACTAAATGAACATAAACAAGATGATTTGTTTGATAACCATCACCCAACAGAACTATCGCATCAGAAGTGGGCAAATTACTTAAAAGAATCTCTATTATGAAACACCTAATTGATTCATTTAACCAATGTGATCTGCATGATGCTCCTGATTCTATTTTAAAACTATATGATGATGTAAGTGAAATTAAAGAACTTGATAATAGGGGAATTTTAATAAACAGACCTTTATTTTCTCATTCAAGTATGCCTCATGCATTGGGTACAGATGCAGTACATGTGAAGGAATTTGATTTTAAAGAGCCATTTTTATATTGTGTATGTGTTCATCATAATACAAATTTATGGGCTAAGTATATAAGCAAAATTCCAAAAATTATATTAGATAATGTTCGTAACGGATATGGTAAATTGGTGTTTGATGATACAATGGAAGGTGCACCATATGATGAGTTTTTAAATATAATGTATAAATCAATTGATGATTTAAACCTACCAGCTGATAAATTATATGTTGTAACTAATAATTTACTAGCAGAATCAACTCATGAAAAATGGAAGAGTAGTAATAATATTAGAAAATATATAAACCTATTTTCATTTATGTATAATGTTCACGATATTCAGAGGTTAAAAAAAATACCATGTTTACCTGATAGTATAGTCATGGAAGATGAATTAAAATACAAGAAGGATAACTTGCATAATATAAAACATTTCTTGAAAGTTAACAGAACTGATAGATGGGAGCGTAACTTGTTTATGTTACATATGAATAAGAACAATATGTTAGAAAACAGTTTAGTAAGTTTCCCACAATTTCAGGATATGCATTATGGAGAATCTTTTCAGAATTTAACAACAACTGCTAATATAAACTCATTAAAATCAAAGACACCATTCCACATAGATGTTACGGATGAAACAAACG
>Ga0115564_10003314_pt1 | contig 13537 bp, 13 predicted proteins | sample COGITO_mtgs_1105_7_FD_88680 | JGI IMG/M metagenome (GOLD analysis project Ga0115564, IMG submission 88680) | Pelagic marine microbial communities from North Sea - COGITO_mtgs_110523 | ecosystem: Environmental > Aquatic > Marine > Epipelagic | place: Germany:Helgoland, sampling site Kabeltonne...
CCGGCTTGTCCAGTCACTGGGTAGGTCTCGTTACTCCGGTGCCACGTCGACTCGCACGTCCGCTGGTGCAGTCACTACGCCACGATTCGGTCTGCACCGAGCAAGACATCAAGGCGTACATCCCCGATCCGCCCGAGGGACTACTGGGCTTCGACCGAGCGGTAGAGCTTGCCCTGCAACGAATTAGAGAAGCAGATGTAACTACCCGCTGGTCCTCGGCTTCCTATCCGGCTGTTTCCAGCGACCCGCTTCCTACCGACCCTTCCTGGGCCGGTGGCACGCTCTACACCGTTGTGCGTACGGTCGAAACGCAGGCGCAGCCCGATGAGTTGTGGCGAGCAGTGGAACGTATCGGTGGTGAGCACGGCTGGTATTCGGCCAGTTTCTTGTGGGAGGTTCGCGGGCTGATGGACCGTGCGGCCGGTGGTGTGGGCCTGCGTCGCGGCCGGCGAGATCCCGACCATCTCTTCGTTGGCGACACGGTGGATTTCTGGCGCGTCGAGGAACGCCAACCACCGCACCTTCTGCGGCTTCGGGCTGAAATGAAGATGCCCGGACTGGCCTGGCTGGAGTTCACAATCGATGCCCTTGAAGGTGGTGGTTCGGTTCTGCGCCAGCGAGCAGTGTTTTATCCGCACGGACTTACCGGTCACGCCTACTGGTGGTCGGTCGCGCCATTCCACCGTTTCGTCTTTCCCGGTATGGCAGCCCAGGTTGTGCACGAAGCCGAGGGACACCCCCGGCAAGGGATCAGATCCCGGTAGGCGCACCATAGACAGATAACGGAACCCATAACTGTGCAACCCCGCGATCAACCTAAAAGGAGCGCAACCAGAATGGGACTGATCTCCCGCGCGGCATCCCTCGCATCGGTACCGGTGACCACGGGAGCGCGCATGGCGGGCGCAGCCACCGCGGCAGCCTTCGGCGCCGATAAGGACGCCATGTATGCCAAGGCGACCGCGGCCTCCATTGAGACGTTGACCACGGCACTGGCCAAGGCCCGTGGCCCGGCTTTGAAGTTCGGGCAGGCCCTTGCTGTGTTTTCCTCCGCTCTTCCCCCCGAGCAGGCCGCACAACTCGCAGCTCTGTCCCGACTCTACGAAGATGCCACACCTCAACCGTTGAACAAGATCGCCAAGGTGCTTAACCAACTGCCCGAAGGTGTTGAGGTAGACCCCGAAGCTATCGCTGCCGCCAGCCTTGGTCAGGTGCACCGCGGGGTCTGGACAGATGGTCGCGCCATTGCTATCAAGGTGCAGTACCCGGACGCGCCACGAGTCGTGAAATCAGACATGCTGCAACTGCGCGCAATGGCACCGCTGGTGGGTCGTCTCCTGCCCAACCTCGATGTTCGAGCGCTCATCGATGAGCACGCAACTCGTCTCAGCGAAGAACTGGACTACAACAGGGAAGCTGCCTGGCAAGAACGGTTTCGCAAAGCCTGGGCTGCAGACGATATCGTCGTACCCGAGGTGCTCTTCGCGACCAAAACTATCCTCGTTACCGAATGGATTGATGGAACGCCTTTTACCGCTCTGGCCAACGAACCGGGTGAACGGCGCAATGCCGCCGGCCGTGCATTGGCTAGGTTCTCGTTCTGGTCGCCGCGGTTAGTGGGCGCCACCCACGCCGACCCACACCCAGGCAACTTCCGATTGCTCACCGATAACAGGCTGGCCGTACTGGACTTCGGGAGTGTGGCTGCAGACGCGGGCATCTTCACCCATCTGTTCACCACCACCATGCTGCTCAGCGTTGATGGGGATTTCGACGGTATCCGCCAGGCCTGGGTAGACGCCGGTCTTATCGCAGAGAACACCACCACCGAGCAATTACTCGCGCTACTCGATGTTGATACCCGGCCCTACGACCGGTCTGAATTCACCTTTAGCCGCGAGTGGCTGCAATCACGGTCCCAGGCATGGCAAGACCCCGTGGCAGCTCTCAACGGAGTCAATCAACTGCGATTTCCGCCGGACTATCTGCTCGAACATCGCGCGGTCATGGGCTCCCTTGCCCTGCTATGCAGCATCGATGCCACCGTCGATTTCCGCTATGTCGTCGATCATGTTGATACCGCACCGTGACCGAGCTCACGCCCTATGCACGCTTCGGTGGAGAAGTTTTCTTCACCGCCCTCGTGCACGACTTCTACCAACAGGTGACCGCCGATGCCCAATTGCGGGCGATGTACCCCGATGACGACCTAGGCCCGGCCGAGGAGCGCCTTCGGCTATTTCTGCAGCAGTACTGGGGTGGCCCCACGACCTACTCCGATGAACGCGGGCACCCGCGCCTCCGCATGCGCCATGCGCCCTACCGCATTGACCCCCGAGCGCGTGACCGCTGGCTGGCCTGCATGCGCGTGGCAGTGAACAACCAGGCCATGGAACCGGGCGATGAAGCAGAACTGTGGACCTATCTGGAGAACGCCGCCATGGCGATGGTCAACGTGATTCCCGAACCTGGAGCACATCCGTAACCGCTTGCATGCTTCTCCGCTACGCTCCTTCGCATGACGATCGATACCCCCAGTTCCAACCAACCCTGGTGGCGCACCGCGGTGATCTATCAGGTGTATCCGCGCTCCTTCGCCGATGCCAATGGCGATGGCATGGGCGACCTGCGCGGGGTGATTAACCATTTGCCTTATCTCGCCGAACTCGGGGTTGATGCGCTTTGGCTCAATCCGTTCTACCGGTCACCCCAAAATGACGCCGGCTACGACGTCGCTGACTACGACACTGTAGACCCGATTTTTGGCAGTACCGCCGACGCTGAGGAACTGATCGTTGCCGCTCACAACCTCAATCTCAAGGTCATTTTCGACATCGTTCCCAACCACACATCCAGTGAGCACGCCTGGTTCCAACAGGCATTGACGACTGCTCCCGGCACTGGGATCTGGGATCGGTATCACTGTGTTCGCGGCAGCGGCAAGAACGGAACTGAGCCGCCCAACGACTGGCGCAGTGTTTTCGGTGGCCCTGCCTGGACTCAAATCGTCAACGACGCCGATCAGGAGCCCACCGGCTGGTGGTACCTGCATCTGTTTGATGCCACGCAACCCGATGTCAACTGGAACAGTCCCGCAGTGCGAGCCGAGCACGAACGGGTGCTGACGTACTGGTTTGACCGCGGCGTGGATGGGTTTCGCATCGACGTAGCGCATGGGCTGGTCAAGACTGCCGGCTATCCAGACTCTGGTGAACAAGAACGCGTTCTCGGTATTGACGATGACGTACCCGTTCTACCGCAGTGGGATCAACCGGGCGTGCACGATGTGTACCGTTCCTGGCGCCAACTCGCCGATTCCTACACACCCCCACGAATGTTTTGCGGTGAGGTGTTGGTTTCTACCCCGGAAGCTCATGCTCAGTACTTACGTGAAGACGAACTCCATACGGCCTTTAACTTCCACTATCTGCGAACTCGCTGGGATGCACCACATCTGAAGGAAACCATCAACCATTCCCTTGTTACGGCCGATTCGGTTGGTGCACCCTGCACATGGGTCTTGAGCAACCACGATGTACGACGCCATGTAACCCGCCTAGCTCCCCGCGATGAGAATGGCGGCTACGACACGGGAGTGGGTGTCCAGCGAGCGCGCGCAGCATCACTAATCATGTTGGCCCTGCCCGGCTCTGCCTACCTTTACCAGGGAGAGGAACTCGGCCTGCCCGAGGTGCTGGACCTACCCGATGAACGCCGACAGGACCCCGTCTTCATCCGCACCGGTGGGCAGAGCCTAGGCCGCGACGGTTGCCGCGTTCCACTGCCGTGGACATCCACTGGGGACACCTTCGGGTTCAGTTCCGGGCACGCCTCCTGGCTTCCCCAGCCGGACTATTTCGCCGAACTCAGCGTGGATGCTCAAGATGGCGATCCCGATTCCACCCTCGAGATGTACCGACGCGCGCTGGCTTTGCGCGCACAGTCCAGCGCCATGCACAGCCCACGAATGCGGTGGCTCGACTCGGGCGAAGATGTCGTTCGGTTCACCCGCCTGGGAACACGAAGCATTGAGGTTGCGGCCAATCTTGGTCGCGAAGATGTCATCATCCCGGCAGCGGAATTGTTGCTAGGAAGTTCTCCCACCGTGACATTTGGTGACAGTCACATCACGTTGCCGCCCAATACAGCAGTCTGGTTAACGCCCCGGTAAGACGTGCGCGTGTTAACGCACAACGGAGAGCAGCGGCCGATCAAGAACGCCGGGCACCCGAACGAAGACCTGGCCGCGCACCGTGGTTAACCGCTTCCAGCCGGTGCGAGTAGCCGCAGCAACTCGGGAGGAGTCCTCGGCCAAAAGACCAAGCAGTCGCGCGGCATGCAGCACGCGCAACGGTAGACCACCAAAACTTGGCTCATCCCAGATTTCTGCGGCGAGGGCATCGGCATCGGGTGCGACTTGCACCTGTACGCGAAACTGCGCAACCGCTGAATCCACAAGGGGAACCACATCGCCGGACACTCCGGCGATCGGTAACTGCCAACCGTCGTCAGGGGGCAACACGGCCAGATCTGCCGCACCAGGAACGATCTTCAGTTGATTGACCACGATTGAGTGCCCGCGCCGGCTGGGATCTAGCCCGGTGGTGAGGTCGCCGGCGAGCACCGTGACATCGAGTGGCGACTCGGTACGTCCTGATAGCGGCAGACGCACCTGACTGAGGACACCCATAGGCGGGGCGGCGAAGATGTTCACGAATTCACCCGGCGCATCGCTGGAATCGTCGACAACTATCCGAACGAGCGACTGTGGGTTCCACTTCAGTAACCGCTGAACATGGGCGTGCAGAAGGCGAAACTCAAGATCGTTAAAGTTCAGCTTCCCCTGGGAGACGGTCGTTGCGCGAGTCACCATCGGTGCCTTCCTCTGCCATCGCAGACTCCAACCAAGAACGAACATCGTCTGGGATGAGTCGAGACCGCGTGGTCGCTTCGTCGAACAGCACCATAACCGTGCGTGCCTTCGCCGCTAGCGATCCATCACTGTCGAGGATCAAATAGGCCACCACGTACGACGACCTACCCACTGACTCCACCCAGGTTTCAACGATCAACGGCTCCAGACCAATACCAATGGGCCGTACATAGTCGATTTCTTGGCGTGCCACCACCTGTGGCAATGCCTCTACTGTCTCTCGCCCCAGCTCGGCTAGCAACCTGAAACGGGCCTCCTGGAGATAGTCGTGATAAGCAACATTGTTGACGTGACCCATGAGGTCCAGATCGGAAAAGCGCCGCTCCAGCGGCATGCGCATGATCGCCATCGGTGCAGCGCAATCAGTTTCGGGTTAATTTGCGGTAAGTCGCTCGATGCGGGCGGGCCGCTTCAACGCCTAAGCGCTCCACCTTATTACGTTCATAGGAGTCGAAATTTCCCTCAAACCAAAACCACTGAGAATCGCCCTCATAAGCCAAAATATGGGTCGCGATGCGGTCGAGAAACCAACGATCATGTGAGGTGATCACGGCACATCCGGGAAATTCCAGCAGTGCATTCTCCAACGATCCAAGGGTTTCCACATCGAGGTCGTTGGTGGGCTCATCAAGAAGCAGCAGATTGCCGCCCATTTTCAACGTAAGGGCAAGGTTGAGACGATTACGTTCCCCACCGGAGAGCACACCGGCCGGCTTTTGCTGGTCGGGGCCTTTAAAACCGAACGCCCCAACGTAGGCGCGTGAAGGCATTTCGACATTGCCCACCTTGATCCAGTCCAGGCCATCGGAGACGACCTCCCACACGTTCTTTTTCGCATCAATGCCACCGCGACTTTGGTCCACATAAGACAGGGTGACGGTGTCACCGATGCGTAGATCGCCGCTGGTTGGGAGTTCATCCTTGTCATCCGATCCCCCCTGAGCCGCCGCCACAATCATGCGGAACAGGGTGGTCTTACCCACACCATTGGGGCCGATGACACCAACGATCCCATTGCGGGGCAGCGTGAACGAAAGATCGTCAAGGAGTAGACGGTCGCCAAATCCCTTGGTCAAGTTCTTGGTTTCCACCACCACATTGCCCAGACGCGGGCCGGGTGGGATCTGAATTTCCTCAAAATCTAACTTACGTGTCTTTTCTGCCGCCGTCGCCATTTCTTCATAGCGTTCCAAGCGTGAGCGACTCTTGGTCTGACGGGCCTTGGCGTTAGACCGGACCCACTCCAGTTCGTCACCGAGGCGTTTAGCCAACTTGACGTCCTTATTCCCCTCCACCTTTAGCCGTGCCGCCTTCTTTTCTAGGTAGGTGGAGTAATTACCTTCATAGGGGTAGGCGCGGCCTCGGTCGAGTTCCAGGATCCACTGGGCCACGTTGTCGAGGAAGTACCTGTCGTGGGTGATCGCTACCACGGTGCCGGGATATTTCTCCAGGTGCTGCTCGAGCCACAGCACGCTTTCGGCATCGAGATGGTTGGTGGGTTCATCGAGCAGGAGCAGGTCTGGTTGGTTCAGCAATAGGGCACACAAAGCCACCCGGCGCTTTTCTCCACCGGAGAGCACACCGATTTCGCTATCACCCGGCGGGCACCGTAGGGCGTCCATGGCCTGCTCGAGTTGGGAATCGAGGTCCCACGCGCCGAGGTGGTCAATCTGCTCCTGCAGAGTTCCCATTTCAGCCATCAGCGCGTCAAAGTCTGCATCGGGATCTGCCATGGCGGCGGAAATCTCGTTAAACCGGTCGACCTTGGCCTTGGTGTCAGCCACACCTAGCTCAACGTTTTCTAGCACCGACTTGGTTTCGTCGAGTTCTGGTTCCTGCATCAAGATGCCCACGCGGAAACCCGGGGACAGGGATGCATCACCATTTGAGACCTGGTCGATGCCGGCCATGATTTTCAACAGCGTGGACTTACCCGCGCCGTTGGGACCGACCACACCGATCTTGGCTCCAGGCAGGAAAGATAACGTGACATCGTCGAGTACGACTTTGTCTCCGTGGGCTTTGCGTGCCTTTTGCAACGTATAAATATATTCGGCCATGTGCCCGAGGGTAATGGCCGCACCCGATGGTCCCCGTGGTGCCCTCGTTGTGGCTACCAGGGAGATTCTGCGGTGGACAAGGCCTCGGCCACGGCATGGTCCTCCTGTCGCTGAACAGCGGCGGACTTGACCGCTTCGTGGGCCCGCAGCTGGGTTGACACGCGGGCCAGGTTTATGCCCAGACCTGTTGCTTCGATTTGGTAGTAGGTGATGCGCTTGGGTGGTGTCGAATCAGGTGTATCGGCGGCGTGCTTTTCCACTGATGCCAGCCGGCCGGTGACGAGCACGGACATTCCTTTTTCGACGGACTCCACGGCATGCTCGGCCAAAGCCCGCCAAGCCACGACGTCGATGAAGGTGGTGTCACCGTCAATCCAGCCACCTTTGGCCTCGTTGTACCGGCGAGGGGTATGGGCGATACGAAACGAACAGCGGGCTGGTTTTTCGCCGCCGCCGCTGAAACGGGGATCAAAGACAACATTGCCGACGATGGTGATCTCGTTAACGTTCATTGGGACTCCTCAGTGTCGAATGGGGTGGCCCACACGATGCGCACCGCCGGACTTGCGCAGCCAGCCCCAGCCCCACAGTTGTGCATCCCCCCGCACGCCGCGGGCCTGTGCACAGCCATTAATCAGCGTTTCCACGTGCACTCGGGCCGGCAAAGGAGGAAGATCTCGCTGGTGGTCACCCAAACCAGCCCCGTTGATGCTGACCTGGCATCGGCAACGGTTCGACAGGTCCTGTGGATCGGACCGGTGGCTGCCGGCCTCGCTCTGGTGCTTTCCCTGGTGGGCGGTGTGTCTTCCTCAACCCCGGACGTGCCTGTTTGGGTTCTGGTTATCGCTGCCATTGCACTGGCCGCGGGAATCCCGCACGGAGCTGTGGATCACCTGCTTTTACGCTCAGTACTTTCCCCGCGCAACTACATTCTCCTCGGCCTGGCCTACCTGGCAATTGCCGCCGCGGCCACCGCGGCGATCCTGCTCGCACCGGGCCCGGCTTTTGTTGTGGTAATCGCCATGACCGTGTGGCACTTCGGTAGCGGCGACGTCGAAGCATGGCGCACCTTGACCCACGATCAAGGCGCTCCGCGTCTGTGGTTGCGCATCATTCTCGTGCTGGCCGCAGGTGGGGCTCCGGTGGTGCTGCCGCTCACCTCACCGGCCGCCATGGCCACCTTGCACTCGCTGAACCCATCGCTAGCCACCTGGTGGTCGGCCCCAGCAACCACCGGCGTACGCATCATCATCTTGGTAGCCGTGGTCCTGGCTACGTTGCTGCTGTTACACCTACAACGTCCCTGGGCCGCTATTCAGCTGATGATCTTGGCGGCGCTGGGTATTTTTGCTGCTCCGCTGCTGGCCTTCGCCGTCTATTTTGGCGCCTGGCATGCACTTCGCCACACCGCACGCCTGGCACAGGTACGCAACGGCACCATCACCTGGCACGGGATTGCCCAGGTCACCGCCACGGGCCTGCCCGCACTGCTCGGCTCGGTCATCTTCGTGGGCGCGGCGCTGGTGTTTAGTGGCGGATTCAGCGCCATTGCCGCCTGGTTGTGGGTGGGTCTGGCGCTTGTCTGGGGACTCACCGTGCCGCACATGGTGCTCGTGGAACGGTTCGACCGGCACATCAAGCATCTCGGCGCAGTGCCACAATAGGACCGCCCGATCGGTCGGGCGAAATGCGCCCGTAGCTCAACGGATAGAGCCACCGGTTTCTACCCGGTAGGTTGGGGGTTCGAATCCCTCCGGGCGCACATCGCGGCTAGGCTTAATCGGTGGAGTCTGTGGGCACGTCCCAGGTCAATGTGAGCGCCGATGATGCTCTGGGCGGTGATGACGTCATGGAGTTACTGCATCGACTCACGCGCCGGGACGTGTCGGCGAGGGAATTGCGGGAATCCGCGCAGGCCAGGATTAGCGCCGCCGGTGAGCTCAACGCCGTCGTGTGCAATGTCGACCTCATTCCTGAGGAAGGCGGCCCATTTACCGGCATACCCACGGCGGTGAAGGACAACCAAGACCTCAACGGTTACCCCACCCGGCATGGCTCCTCCGCGACGCCGAGCACGCTGGCAACCAGGGACATGCCCTTTGTCGGGCACCTGCGTGGGCTCGGATTCGATCCACTCGTGAAGACGACACTGCCTGAATTCGGACTCACGGCGACCACTGAGTCCACGACCTACGGCGCCACGCGCAACCCATGGAATGTGGGGCACTCCACGGGCGGCTCCAGCGGCGGATCCGCAGCCCTCGTGGCATCCGGCGCGCTCCCCATCGCCCACGCCAATGACGGGGGTGGCTCCATCCGGATTCCGGCCGCTCTGTGCGGGCTTGTCGGCTTGAAGCCAACCCGGGGCCGCCTTCCCGACCGCGCCGACCTGGATTCATTGCCCATCCACATCGTCAATCAAGGCGTTCTCACCCGTTCGGTGCGCGACACCGCGTACTTCTTCGCCGAATCCGAGCGCAGGTTTGCACACCCAGACCTGCCGCCCATCGGCATGGTGGTGCGTCCTGAGCACACGCGGCTCCGCGTCGCCGTGATGACCGACGGTGTGCCCGGGCTTGCCGTCGAGGAACAGACCCACCAGGCCGTCCGGGCGACCGGACGCGCCCTACAGGCGCTCGGCCATGACGTCGAAGAGATCCCGCCTCACCTGGACGAGCAATTCGGCCGCGACTTTCTGCGCTACTGGGCGTTCTTGTCCTTCATGATGCAACGGACAGGCTCGCGGGTCTTCGGCAAGGGATTCGACGGTAAACAGACCGAAGCGCTGACCAAGGGGCTCAGCTCGATGTTCGTGCAGCAGGCGCCGCGTGTGCCGGGCAGTATCCGCCGACTCAGACGCGTTGCGGTGGAGTCGGAAGCGATCTACGCGCGATTTGACGTAGTGGTGTCCCCTGTCGTGTCCCACCCCGCTCCCCCGATCGGGTATCTCGGACCCGACGTGCCGGTGCACGACCAACTAGTGCGCATCTTGCAATTCGCGTCTTTTACCGCTCTGCAGAACGTCACGGGTGCGCCGGCGATCTCTCTGCCTCTGGCACGCACAGTCGAGGGATTGCCGATCGGCGTACAGGTAGGTGCACCTCGCGGCGGGGAGGCACGATTGCTTTCGGTTGCCCTCGAACTCGAACAGGCAATGCCCTGGCCGACGAGCATCACGTCTACCTGAACGGAACTTTTTTGCGGCCACAATGTGCTTACCAAACCCTTACATTGCCCTGACTCGATCTTCACACGAAGTCGACACAATCTCTTTACTTCTACCTCCAGTCGTCACGCTGGGTGGTGACCACACTCCGGCTAATCGCCTACGTAGGGATTCCCATGAACTCACCACACTCGTCGCGGCGGGGACATCTGCATCCAAGCATGTTCCGACGATGCCCAGGTTGCGCTGCATGCCGTACGAAACCTGGCCCGTCTGGCTGAGGGTGCCGCGACAGTTGCCTGGTCCCAGTCAGGTTTCGGAAAGTCATCGACGCTCGCCCGGGATCGCAAAACGCCGCGGAATCTGTTCGGATTCAAAGACGGCACAGCCAATATTCGAAGTAATTCCGATTTCGATGATTTTGTGTGGGCCAGCTCCGGAGATGGTCCCGCTTGGATGGCCGGGGGCACATATCTGGTCGCGAGAAAGGTCGAGATGATCCTCGAGACGTGGGACAACGAAGACCTCACCGAGCAGCAGGAAGTCTTTGGCCGAACCAAGGGCACTGGCGCCCCGCTTTCCGGTGGTAGCGAACGCACGCGGCCGAACTTCCGCGCGACCGGCGCTAACGGAGAACCGATGATCGATCCTCATTCGCACATCGCCCTCGCTGCACCGGGCAGGGCGGGCCGAATCCTGCGCCGTGGGTACAACTACGCAGAAGGCACTCACGCCGATGGCACTCAAGATGCCGGATTATTTTTCATTGCCTTCATGCGTGACATAGACCGACAGTTCGTTCCGATGCAGAGACGACTTGCTGATTCGGATCTCATGAACGAATACGTCCACTATCGCAGTGGCACAACGTTCGCGATCCCGCCGGGCGTACGCACATCGCAGCAATATGTGGGCCAGTCACTATTCGGCTAAAGGCTCACCCCAAGCCGGATTGCTCCCCCAGATGGGAGCGGGTGGAAGAGTAATCCGGTTGGCTTTGATTGAATGAGGCCGTGTCCGATGCCCCTGACTACTTTCACATCGGCACCGTTGATTCCCACAGCCGCGCTCGCACGGGCACCATCAACACGCCGCACGGACCCATTCACACCCCAGCATTCATTCCGGTGGGCACCAAAGCGACGGTCAAGTCAGTGCTCCCTGAATCAATGACCCAACTGGGGGCTCAAGCGATTCTTGCCAACGCCTATCACCTCTATCTGCAACCTGGCGCCGACATCGTTGACGAGGCCGGTGGGTTAGGCCGCTTCATGAATTGGCCGGGACCTACATTCACCGATTCCGGTGGTTTTCAAGTCCTGTCGCTCGGCGTAGGTTTCAAGAAGGTCCTCGCCATGAAGGTCGAGGAGCAGCCAGATGATGTGATCGCTCAGGGCCGAGATCGGCTCGCCCGGGTTGACGATGACGGGGTCACGTTCAAGTCTCATCTTGATGGCTCCATGCATCGCTTTACCCCTGAGGTTTCCATGCAGGTCCAGGCGCAGCTCGGCGCCGACATCATGTTCGCCTTCGACGAACTGACCACGTTGATGAACACTCGCGACTATCAGGTCGATTCACTCGAGCGCACGCGCCGATGGGCTGAGCGTTGCGTCGTCGAGCACGATCGGCTTCAACAGTCACGTTCAAACACAACAGCCCAGGCACTGTTCGGGGTGATTCAAGGCGCTCAGCATGAGGACCTTCGACGCAAAGCAGCCCGCGACCTGGCCGGCATGGACTTTTCTGGTTTCGGCATTGGGGGTGCGCTACAAAAGGACGCCCTAGGCGAAATATTGGGCTGGGTGGTTGATGAGTTGCCCGACAACAAGCCGCGCCACCTTCTAGGGATCGGCGAACCTGACGATCTATTCGTCGCAATCGCCAGCGGCGCAGACACCTTCGACTGCGTCTCACCCTCGCGAGTGGCACGCAATAGTGCGGTGTTTCACCGCAATGGTCGCTTCAACCTGCTCACGGCTGCGAGCCGGCGCGCCTTTGTGCCGATCGATGATGCCTGTGACTGCTACACCTGCGGCCACTACACCCGCGCCTATCTGCACCACGCTTTTAAGGCGAAAGAAATGATTGCGGCAACATTGGCCACGATTCACAATGAAAGATTTATTGTGCGGCTCGTCGACGACATTAGGCACAGCATCACCGTGGGTCAGATGAGTGACTTCCAGCGCGAGTTCATCGGCCGCTATTACGCGGCGCGGGTAGTTTAGTTCGTCTGGGTGGTTTAGGCGGTCATGAGGCCATAGGTGGGTTCACGCTTCTTTACTGCAGCAATGACGCGATAGGTCACCGGCAGGAGCAGCACCTCAACGGCCACCTTGTAGATGTACCCCGCTACGACGTAGATCAAGAACTCACCGCCGGTGATCACACCATAGAACGCAATCGTGCAAAAGACGATGGTGTCGGCAAGTTCACCCACCGCCGTTGAGCCGAGCAATCGCAGCCACAGCGCACGGCCTTCCGTGGCCTTTTTCAAACGCACGAGCACATATGAATTCAGCAGTTGACCAACCAGGTAACCCGCAATGCTGGCGACAACGATCCGCGGAACAAACCCGAGGATGGATTCCAGCGCCTCTTGATTTGGCCAATCTTCAGCCGGCGGAGAGATCTGAACCAGCCAAAACGTGAACGCCGCCAATACCGCCATCGCAAAGCCGAGAAAGATCGCTCGACGAGCGGCCTTGAATCCGTACACCTCGCTGAGAATGTCACCCACTATGTAGACCAGGGGAAAGAGAAATACCCCGCCGTCGGTGATGATCGACCCGAAAGAAATCAGTTTGACCGCGGCAATATTCGAGATCAGAAGTAGAGCGACGAAGACACCAACAATGATCGGATAAAGCGAGGTGTCGATACGGGCATAGCCTGTGCTGGGCGCGGTTTGGCGAGACATGAGACCCCTATTGAACCAGCCCTTCCCCCACGTGCACCGTTCACTCTCTCGTGAGAGATCACTTCAATATTCAACTAACAGGAAGCCTTCATGTTTAGCCCGATCGCCGATCCAGCCATTCGTCAACTCTGTACCGATGCCCGCACCAGCTACGCCTTCGACGCCACCCCGGTCAGCAACGAGACTTTAAACCGGCTGTATCAAGTGATGAAGGACGCTCCCGATGGTCAACGCCCCAGAAACCCTCGCCTTCCCAAGCATCAGGCGTACACAATTTTGCGCTAGTCGATTCATTCCCTCAAACATCCTGCGCCTGCGACATAATCGATGGGTGTCTGAGGTAATCGACGGAATCACCATTGAGCACCACGATGTGCTCACCAATGGAGTGCGGCTGCATTGCGCTATTGCTGGCCCTACGGATGGTCCACTTGTCATTGCACTGCATGGCTTTC
>Ga0115564_10003317_pt1 | contig 13529 bp, 13 predicted proteins | sample COGITO_mtgs_1105_7_FD_88680 | JGI IMG/M metagenome (GOLD analysis project Ga0115564, IMG submission 88680) | Pelagic marine microbial communities from North Sea - COGITO_mtgs_110523 | ecosystem: Environmental > Aquatic > Marine > Epipelagic | place: Germany:Helgoland, sampling site Kabeltonne...
AATCACAACACCAGAATATTCTTCATCCACATCGACGGTCACTTCTTCGATGGGCTCTAGGCGTTGACCATCCTCTTCTTTGAACAAGACGCGCGGGCGGCTGATAGAAAGCTCAAAACCCTCGCGCCGCATATTCTCGATCAGCACACCCATTTGCAATTCGCCGCGACCGGCGACTTCAAATGCCTCACCGCTTGGCGTATCGGTGACGCGGATCGCCACATTGGTCTCAGCTTCTTCCATCAAGCGTTTACGGATGACCCGGCTTTGAACTTTCTTACCGTCCCGGCCCGCAAGGGGGCTGTCATTGATACCAAAGGTCACCGAAATGGTCGGGGGATCAATCGGCAAGGACGGCAGGGCTTCGGTAATCTCAGGCGCACAGATGGTATCTGCAACAGTGGCTTTGGTCATGCCAGCCAGTGAGACGATATCGCCAGCCACGGCCTCATCAATCGCGGTTTGTGACAGGCCGCGGAAGGCGAGAATTTTTGTGCAGCGGAACTGCTCAATCTTGCTGCCGTCGCGCGACAGTGCCTTAACCGTATCGCCAGCGGATAGGCTGCCAGTTTCCACCCGCCCGGTGAGAATCCGGCCAATGAAGGGATCTGCACCAAGTGTGGTGGCCAACATTGTGAAGGGCTCATCGGCCTTTGCTGCTTGTTTCGGCGACTCGACGTGGCGCACGATTAACTCAAACAATGCGGAAAGATCCTTGCGGGGTCCATCCAGCTCCTCATCTGCCCAGCCTGCGCGGCCAGACGCATAAAGAACTGGGAAGTCTAATTGCTGCTCATTGGCGTCCAATGACGCAAAGAGATCAAAACACTCATCCAAAGCCCGATCAGGTTCGCCATCGGGCTTGTCAACTTTGTTGACCACCACAATTGGGTTCAAACCAAGTGCCAGTGCTTTGGAGGTGACAAATTTGGTTTGCGGCATTGGGCCTTCTGCGGCGTCCACCAATAAGACCACGCCATCCACCATAGACAAGATGCGTTCCACCTCGCCGCCAAAATCTGCGTGGCCGGGCGTGTCAACGATATTGATCCGTGTGCCCTGCCATTCGACCGATGTCGCCTTAGCGAGAATGGTGATGCCCCGCTCTCGTTCCAAGTCATTGCTGTCCATGGCCCGTTCGGTGGTGGCTTGGTTTTCCCGGAAGGTGCCGGATTGCTTTAAAAGCTCATCCACCAAAGTGGTTTTGCCGTGGTCAACGTGTGCGATGATCGCGATATTGCGCAGGTCCATTGGATGCCTCTTTCTTGCTCACCGCGCCGCCTATACTGCGCCGCGGTGAAAGGAAAGAGCTACTTTTCAGGGATCAGGCCTTTTGGCGCAAATCTGAGGACTAAGATTAATATCAATCCCATGGTTAACAGGCGCATATGGGCGACCGAGTCGAGCAAATGCAGCCGCAAACCATTGTCCTCTGCCATGCCTGAGGTCAGGATCTGCATCAAAATCGCACCCATCGGTTCCACTTGTACCCAAAGGAAAAAGATCAAAAATCCACCCAACACGGATCCAAAATTATTGCCCGATCCGCCCACAATGACCATAACCCATACCAAAAAGGTGAAGCGCAACGGTTGGTAAGAGGAGGGGGTCAACTGGCTGTCGAGCGTGGTCATCATCGCGCCGGCCACGCCGCAAATGGCCGAGCCGAGGATAAAAATCTGCAAATGCCGCGCTGTGACATTTTTCCCCATCGCTTCTGCGGCATCCTCATTGTCGCGAATGGCCCGCATCATCCGGCCCCAAGGGCTGCTGCGGGCAAGCTGCGCCAAAATGAGAATAAGAATCAAAACAATCGAAAACAGCCCCGCGTAGCCGAGCTTGACCACAAGCGAAGAGGAGGTGACCGGATCAAGTCCAAGCGCTGTGGTGCGTTCGACAAATCCAGCACTTTCTTGCAAATCTATCTCATAGGGCACAGGGCGGGGCAGGCCGATCACATTTTTCACACCGCGCGACAACCAATCTTCATTTTTCATCACCGCGATGATAATCTCTGAGATCCCCAGCGTGGCAATGGCGAGATAATCGGAACGCAGCCCCAGCGCGGTTTTACCAATCAACCAAGCCACACCTGCCGCCAGAACCCCGCCGATGGGCCAGGAGATCAAAGTCATGAATCCCCAGTCTTTGTAGTTCTCGCCGCCAAAATTCAGCCCGCCAAGATAGCCGGTGCCGGCCGCATCCACAGCTTCGACCGCCGCCACGCCGCCGTCAAAGACCGCACGGTAGACGAAAAAGCCCGCGATCAAAATGGCGATGGTGATGAGCGTTCGCAGGCGGCCTGGGGCCATTCGCGTTTGCACCAAAATTGCGCCAGTTACGGTGGCAGCACCTAGGATTAAGCCCAAAATGACCTGAATACCGCCAGCGGCCCAGGCGTCAGTTGTTGGCGGCATTGAGATTAACACAGCCGCGAGACCGCCAAGGGCCACAAATCCCATGATACCGACATTAAACAAGCCGGCAAACCCCCATTGCAAATTCACCCCAAGTGCCATGATCGCTGAAACCAGTCCCATATTGAGGATGAAGAGCGCCGTGTTCCAGCTTTGTACAAAGCCCGTGCCCAAAATGAGGCAGGCCACCAGAAAAAACAGACCGATATTTTTGTAATTGATGGTCATACGGATTTCCCCTTAAACAATCCGGTCGGACGGAACAGCAACACGATGATCAAAATGGTAAAACTCACCGCAAACTTGTAATCCGTCGACAGGAGCTGGACCAAAGTATCGGGCTCAAACCCATCAGGCAGGAGGTAGCCGAGAACCTTTTTGAGCGGGTAGGTAATAAGAACCTCTGAGAAGGCAATAACGAAGCCCCCCGCAATAGCCCCAAGCGGATTTCCCAAGCCGCCCACCACAGCCGCCGCAAAGATCGGCAGAAGAAGTTGTAGGTAAATAAAGGGCTTGAAGGACTTATCTAATCCATAAAGCGCCCCGGCAGTTGCGGCCAGACCCGCAACGATGAGCCATGTGACCATCACCACCCGATCGGGGTTGATACCCGAGAGCAACGCCAGATCTTCATTGTCCGAAAAGGCGCGCATGGATTTACCCGTGCGGGTGCGGTTGAGAAACCAAAACAATATAGCCACCACAATGACGGCGGTGACAATGGTGATGCCTTGGGTGGTTTTGAAGGCCAAACCCTCTGACAGCCCGGTGAGTTTCTTGAACTCCCGCGCCGATATGATGAAGCGTTCGCCATCAGAGAACCTTTGATCATTCGGTCCAATGATGAAGCGCACCAAACCGTTCATCACAAACATCACGCCCATCGAGACGATGACCAATATCACCGGCGCGGCTTTTTGTTGTCGGTAAAACCGGTAGACCAGCCGATCTGTGGTCAGCAACAATACCGCCGTGGCGGCGATGCCAAAGGGAATGGCCAAAAGCGCTGTCGGCAGTGGCCCGAGGGATATACCCCAGCCTTGAAACAGCCAGGTTACCAGAATGGTCACCATAGCGCCAAAAGCCATCGTGTCCCCATGGGCAAAGTTGGAAAATCGCAAGATGCCATAAATCAAAGTCACGCCAAGCGCGCCGAGGGCCAGTTGGCTCCCATAGGCGAGGGCAGGGATCAAGACATAATTGGACAGCACGACCAGAGCATTCAAAAGATCAATCATCAATCAGCCCCCCAAGAATGATTTGCGCACATCTGGATCGGCCAAAAGTGCCGCGCCTGTGTCAGTGAAACGATTTGCGCCCTGCACCAGCACATAGCCACGATCTGCAATCTGTAGCGCCTGCCGGGCGTTTTGCTCGACCATTAAGATCGAGATGCCCTTGCGGGCAACCTCTATAATCCGGTCAAACAGCTCATCCATCACAATGGGCGAAACGCCCGCTGTGGGCTCATCGAGCATTAAAACTTTGGGTTGCGTCATCAAAGCCCGCCCGACGGCGACCTGCTGGCGTTGTCCGCCTGACAGCTCACCCGCCGCCTGTTTGCGTTTATCACGCAGAATGGGAAAGAGATCGTAAATTTGCTCCATCGTTACGCGAATATCATCGCGGCGCAGGAAGGCCCCCATCTCAAGATTTTCCTCAACCGTCAGCGAGGTGAAAATATTCGAGGTTTGCGGCACAAAAGCCATGCCTTTGGCCACGCGGTCCTGCGGTGACAAATGGGTGATCTCCTCACCATCCAAGCGCACGGAGCCCTTATGGATGTTCAGCATGCCAAAAACGGCCTTCATAGCGGTGGATTTTCCCGCACCATTGGGACCAACGATGACGGCAATCTCACCGGGATTTACCGCAATGGTACAGTCGTGCAAAATATCGGCACCCCGGCCATAGCCGCCGGTCATCGCGTCGCCGATCAAAAAAGGTTCGGTCATTCTGCTGCGCCTTTGTTCTTTAGTCCCGTGCCAAGATAGGCTTCAATCACCTGCTCATTGGCTTTAATCTCGTCAATAGTGCCCTCAGCCAGCACCCGACCCTCCGCCATGACAATCACCGGATCGCAAAGCCGTCCGATGAATTCCATGTCATGCTCAATCATGCAAAACGTATAGCCGCGCTCTTGGTTGAGCCGAACAATGGCATCGCCGATGGTGTTGAGAAGCGTGCGGTTGACCCCCGCGCCGACCTCATCGAGAAAAACAAGCCTTGCGTCTACCATCATGGTGCGGCCCAGTTCGAGCAATTTTTTCTGCCCCCCCGAAAGGTTGCCAGCTTTCTCATCCCGCAGATGATCTACGGTCAAAAATTCCAAAACCTCATCGGCCTTCGCTTGTAGGGCGCGCTCCTCATCTGCGATGCGCTTTCGTCCAAACCAGGTGTTCCAAAGCGTTTCCCCCGATTGACCGCCGGGCACCATCATCAAGTTTTCGCGCACCGTCATTGAGCTGAATTCATGGGCAATTTGGAAAGTGCGCAGCAAACCCTTGTGGAATAATTCATGCGGAGACATGCCGGTGATCTCTTCACCCGCCATAGTAACCTGGCCAGAGGTGGGCGGCAAAACGCCCGCGATCACGTTGAACAAAGTGGTTTTGCCAGCGCCATTCGGACCGACCAACCCGGTGATAGAACCCTCACGAATTTCCAATGAGGCCCCATCTACCGCGTGAAACCCGCCAAAATGGCGATGCAAGTTTTCAACCTTGATCATGCCAAGTCTCCAATAGTCATTTCATACAAACAGCCCCGCGATAACACGGGGCTGTTGTTCTTAATAGCGCTGTGTTTAGCGGTATTTAACAGTGATTTCAGCACCGCCCTCATAGCCGACCTGACGATAGTTGCCAGCCGATTCGCCGCCACCGATCAGCTCAACCGCAGTTGCGCCTTCGTAGTCAATGTCGATGCCAGCGGCAACGGCCTGCAAAGCCAACCCAAGCTGACCTGGCTCGATTTTCAAGCCCGGTGCATTTGCCACACCCATGACTTTTTCTTTATAGGCAGCTGGGTCTGAAGATCCGGCCGCTTGCATGGCCAGAGCGATCAACGCAGCAGCGTCATAAGACTCAGCGGCAAATGGGGATGTGCCATCAAAGTCATCACCAGCCATAGCTGCAAAGATCCCTGCGCCGGCACTGTCTGTTCCAGGCACCTGACCGCTGGAGCCGTCGATGTCTGATCCAAAGTTCTCAACCAATTTGGCTGAGATCATACCGTCAGGGAAATGGAACGTGTCAAAGGCGCCAGAATCCAAAGCCGCACGCACGATGCCCGAACCACCTTGGTCGACGTAACCTGCCACGACCAAGCGGTCACCGCCGGCCGCTGCCAAAGCGCCGATCTCAGCAGAATAATCTGCCTTGCCGTCTTCATGGGCGGCGTTAATGGTCACGGTGCCACCAGCTGCTTCATAGGCTGCTTGGAAACTATCGGCCAAGCCTTTGCCGTAGTCATTGTTTGTGTAGGTAACTGCGACGTTGTCGATGCCTTCTTCCATCAACACCTCTGTCATCACCACACCTTGGCGCGCATCAGACGGCGCAGTGCGGAAAAACAAACCGTTGTCTTCCGCAGTCGACAGGGCAGGGGATGTGGCGGAGGGTGAGATCATCACAATTCCGTTCGCCAATGCCACGTTGGACAAGATCGCACCGGTCACGCCAGAACAATCGGCGCCCATGATACCCTTAACACCGTCAGAGGTGATCAAGCGCTCTGCCACAGCTGTTGCTGCGCCCGCATCAATACAGGTGGAGTCGCCGCGCACTGAGGTCAGAGTTGACCCGCCGAGAAGCGCGCCACTGGCGTTCACTTCTGCCATGGCCATCTCTGCCGCAGCACCCATCTGAGGTGTCAGCGATTCAATTGGGCCAGTAAACCCCAAAATAACGCCAATTTTAATGTCTTCCGCAGACACAGCACCCGCGGACAATGCAACGGCCGTAGTGGCCAGCAGCAGTTTTCTCATAACATTCTCCCGTTTTGTTATATTTACTAAGCTTAACGTAGAAGGCCTCGCCGAAAAAAGGAAGCGATTCTTGCTATATTTCATGCATTCAACAGCTGCGATCACCGCGCGTGTGCTGCGAGTTGCCGCCTCAGTATGGCAGACGGGACGATTGCGCGCCGCGTTCTCGATACGGGGTGGTATCATAATGAGCCCGATAGCATTTCGAAAAATGTGATGGCGAGGCAAAGCCGCAGGCCAAAGCCACATTTATCACCGACATATCTGTTTGCATCAGCAGATTGCGCGCTTTTTGCAAACGCAACTCCATATAATAGCGCTTTGGCGAACGGTTGAGATAGCGCCGAAACAATCGCTCAAGCTGCCGGGTGGACATATTCACATCGCGGGCCAAAAGCGAAGGGCTGATCGGCTCTTCGATATTTAGCTCCATTCGTTGGATGACTTGGCTCAATTTTGGATGACGCACGCCAATGCGCGTTGGAATGGAAAGCCGCTGCGTGTCTTGATCGGTGCGAATGGAGGAATAAATCAGCTGATCGGCCACCGCATTGGCCAAATCCTCGCCGTGATCCTGCGCAATCAGATTCAGCATAAGATCAATGGATGAGGTGCCGCCCGCGGTGGTAATACGATTGCCATCCACCACAAAGACTGATTTCGTCAGTTCGACGTCCTCAAACTCCTCAATAAAACTGTCTTGATTTTCCCAATGGATCGTAGCGCGTTTTCCATCCAGCAGCCCCGCTTTCGCCAGCGTATAACCCGCGGTGCATAGCCCTGCCATTAAGGGCCCACGACGCGACTCGCGGCGCAGCCAATTGACGATCTTTTTGGAGGAGGCGCTTTTGATGCTGACACCGCCGCAGACCATTACGGTGTCATCGCGCAGCACCTCAATCAACTCATCCTCAACGACAAATTCGATCCCTGCCGAGCAGCGCACAGGCGTGCCATGCTCAGACATCAAAGTCCAAGTATACAGCTCTCGGCCCGACATGCGGTTTGCGATCCGCAAAGATTCGACCGCCGCAGAAAAGCACAGCATGGTGAAATCTTCGAGCAGTACAAACACAAAGCGCCGCGGCTTAGCGGGGGCTTCAATCGTTCCCACAAGTTGATCAATTATGTCCATACGGATCGTCCTTCACCCTGCCCAATTCTGAGCAATACGGCCCCCTTTGACCGTGATGAGAAACTAGGTCAAGCCACTTATGCTATCAGGCACATTTTTCGGTGGTTTATCAACGAAAATCACGATAAACTCTTCGCAGATAACGCTAACATAATACCGGAGCACATATTTATGACCAGCTGGCAAAAATCTGATTGGCGCAATAAGCCGAGAGTTCAGATGCCCGACTATACGGACCAAGCAGCCTTGGCTGCGGCTGAACAACAGTTGCGGCAATATCCTCCGCTGGTCTTTGCTGGCGAAGCACGGGCGCTGCGCCAGCAATTGGCAGCGGTCAGTCGCGGTGAGGCCTTTTTATTGCAGGGCGGCGATTGCGCTGAAAGCTTTAAGGAGTTCTCCGCAGACAATATCCGCGACACGTTCAAAGTGATGCTGCAAATGGCCATGGTTTTGACTTATGGCGCAAAAGTGCCCGTGGTCAAAGTGGGCCGCATGGCAGGGCAATTTGCCAAACCGCGCTCGGCTCCGACCGAAATCCAAAATGGTGTCGAACTGCCGAGCTATCGCGGTGATATTATCAATGAGCTTGATTTCACATCCGAGGCGCGCATTCCGAACCCGCAGAAAATGTTGCAAGCCTATACGCAGGCAGCGGCGACTTTGAACCTTTTGCGCGCATTTTCCAAAGGCGGCTTTGCTGATATTCACCAGGTACACTCTTGGACTCTTGGGTTCACCGAATCGCAAAAGGCTTCGGCCTATCGTGAAATGGCGAACCGTATTTCCGATGCATTAGACTTTATGGAGGCGGCCGGGCTGACCTCTGAGAAAAATGCCGAACTAAGCTCCGTTGATTTTTACACATCTCATGAGGCGCTGTTGCTGGAATATGAAGAGGCTCTGTGCCGCTTGGACAGCACAAGCGGAACCTATGTGGCGGGATCTGGGCATATGGTGTGGATTGGCGATCGGACGCGCCAACCCGACGGTGCCCATGTGGAGTTCTGCCGCGGGGTGCAAAACCCGATTGGCCTGAAATGTGGACCGACCACGACCGCCGAAGATCTTAAGGTTTTGATGGAAAAACTTAACCCTGAGAATGAAGCGGGGCGTTTGACGCTCATAGCACGGTTCGGAGCCGGCGCTGTCGGCGATCACCTGCCGCGGTTGATCCAAACGGTCAAGCAAGAGGGCGCAAATGTGGTTTGGACCTGCGATGCGATGCATGGCAATACGATCAAGGCCTCTTCCGGCTATAAAACACGGCCGTTTGAAAGCGTATTGCGCGAAGTGCAAGAATTCTTTGCCATCCATAGATCTGAAGACACAGTACCGGGCGGCGTGCATTTCGAGATGACCGGCCAAGATGTGACCGAATGCACCGGCGGCGTGCGAGCTGTCACCGATGAGAATCTGTCAGATCGTTATCACACGGCCTGTGATCCGCGGTTAAACGCCTCACAATCTCTGGAATTGGCCTTTTTGGTCGCAGAGGAATTGAGTCAGACTAATAAGACCCGCGCAGCGCGTCTGGCCGTTTAGGATCAACTGACCAATTTAAGACAGGGGCGCATATTTTGCACAAGCGGGACAGCCTCCTGTGGGTTGGGGCAGGGGCAGGCGGCATAATGCACCGGGCCAAGCTCAGAAAATGGCGCGGCCTGCGGGGATGGCGCCTGGCACATGTGCCCCTCTGCGAGATCTACTGCGGCCAGTGCCCGGCGACATTGCCTCTGCCGGTCCAAGAGCGGCAGCACAGTGAGTACCGCCTCTTGGCCAAAGCGCGGCGATCGCAAGGTGAGGCTCATAGGGGATTGCCGCGCAAAAACCTGCAAGACCAAACGTTCAAACCGTGGCTTGATGGCGGGGGCACACAGGCTGCCCAGAGATTGACCGCGGCTATCGCGCCGCAACAGCTGGTCCATTTGCGTGCCAGAGATGCGAATGACACTCCGGTCCGCAGCAGACAGGCCGATGACGCAGGTTGCAGGTAAATAGGGGCCAAACGCATGGCAGGGGAGGGACTGCCACAACGGGATTTGGCCTGCCCGGCAATAGGTTTTCCACAGGCTATAAAGCGCACGCTGTACCCGGTGTTGGGTGAAACTCGGTTGGATGACCGTGTCAATTTGCAACTGCTTACGTCCTCATTGCCCGCCTTATGACGGCGAGACTGTGGTTGTGGGGTTAAGGTTCTGATAACCACGTTTTCAACAGTTTGGTAAAAAGAGTGTTAATAATTTCAATCAAATTTAACATTTGATTGCTGAAACATTTAACGTAGACAGAAAATGGCAGGCTTGGGAGGGCAACATGTTAACATCAATGACGGGCATGGCCTCTTTGAATGGCACATCTGGCCCCTATGATTGGTCCATGGAACTGCGCGGCGTCAACAACAAAGGTTTGGATATCCGCACGCGGGTGCCTGAATGGCTGGTTGGATTTGAGCAAACAGCCCGCAAAGCTATTTCATCTCAGATTGCGCGTGGATCATTGCAATTTTCGCTTAAGATTTCCCATGACGCCGGGCAGGGGCAGCGGCATATAGATCCTGATAAGTTGGAGCAAATATTGACCAACGCCGCTGTTTTGGCAGAGCGTGCGATGCAAAAAGGCCTGTCTGTTGCGCCGCTTGGGCTATCAGATATTGCAGCGCAAAATGGGTTTATTTATACCGACGCCAATGCCGAGGCGCAGCAAGAGATCCAAAAGGATTTGGCTGTGAAATTGCCAGAGCTCATTGGCCAATTTCAAGCGTCCCGAACAGCCGAAGGCGCGGCGCTGCAGCGCTTCTTGGCCGGCACGGTGCGACAGATGGACGTGCTGATCAGCCAAGCGCAAGACACGCTCGAGGGCCGCGCCGAACGTTTTGAGGAAAATTTCCGAGCTGCTGTGGCGCGTCTGAAACAAGAGGTTGAGCCCGAGCGGCTCGCACAAGAAATGGCGATTTTAGCGGTGAAAAGTGATATCACCGAGGAAATTGATCGTTTGCAGGCTCATATCGCAGCGGCGCAGACCTTGCTAACATCTGACCTGCCGTCTGGACGAAAACTTGATTTTCTGATGCAAGAGTTCAACCGCGAGGCAAATACCCTGTGTTCCAAGTCAAGTTCCACCGCGTTGACGGCCATTGGACTTGAAATGAAGGTCTTGATAGATCAAATGCGCGAACAAGTGCAAAATGTGGAGTGAAACAATGCGGCGTGGCCTGTTAATTATTCTATCGTCCCCCTCGGGGGCGGGAAAATCCACGCTGGCACGGCGGTTAATGCGTTGGGATCCTTCGCTGGCGTTTTCAGTCTCTGCAACCACCCGCGCGATGCGCCAGGGAGAGGTGGACGGGCAGGATTATTTTTTCGTTGAGGAAGCGGATTTCAAACGTCAAGTGCGCGATGGCGAGATGCTTGAGCATGCACATGTCTTTGGCAAGTTTTATGGATCGCCAAAAGCGCCCGTAGAAGCCGCCATACGTCAGGGTCAAGATGTGTTATTTGACATTGACTGGCAGGGCGCACAGCAGATCTCCAACTCCGCATTACAAGAGCATGTGCTCTCAATCTTCATCCTGCCGCCTTCCATAACAGAATTGCAACGCCGGCTTGAGAGCAGGGGACAAGACACGGCAGAGGTCATAGCCAAGCGGATGCAAAAGAGCTGGGATGAGATAAGCCATTGGTCTGGATATGATTATGTCTTGATCAATGATGACCTCGATGCAACTGAGGAGAAGTTAAAATCCATTGTCGCAACAGAGCGCCTGCGCCGGAGCCAACAGCCCGGTCTGGTCGAGCACGTTCGGGCGCTGCAAACTGAATTTGAGATGAACAATGATCTATAAGCTCCATAAAAATAAACCAGAATTTCCCGATAATGCGGATTACTGGGTGGCGCCTGATGCCAATGTGATCGGCAAAGTGCGCCTCATGGAGGGCACGTCCGTCTGGTTTGGCGCAACACTGCGTGGGGATAATGAGTGGATCGACATTGGCGCAGGCTCAAATGTGCAAGAAAACTCCGTATTGCACACAGATATTGGGTTTCCTCTGACCATAGGCCGCAATTGCACCATCGGGCATAAGGCGATTTTGCACGGCTGCATCATCGGCGATCAAAGTCTGATTGGTATGGGTGCCATCGTTTTGAACGGCGCCCAAATTGGCCGCAACTGCTTGATTGGTGCTGGCGCTTTGATTACCGAAGGTAGAATCATTCCCGACAATTCGCTGGTGGTCGGCGCACCCGGCAAGGTCGTGCGCAGCTTAACCGAGGCAGAAGTTGACGGTCTCTTAGCATCTGCCATTGGCTATCAAACCAATATGCGGCGTTTTGCCAATGGCTTAACTGTGATGAGTGGCGCTTAAATCGCCATGCGCCATAGGGATTTCATCCATTAGCAAAATTTAACATAATATAGATTATGCATCTTATGTATGCGCTGGCCACAGTATGCCCTAGCACAACGCCCTAAACGCAAAAAGGCGTCCCGAGGGACGCCTTTCACATGCAGTTTCGGGGTATGTTAACCCTTCATTGTCTTTGCAACTTCGGCGGCGAAATCTTCCACCACTTTCTCAATGCCCTCGCCCACTTCAAGGCGCACAAAACCTGTGACCTCAACGCCGGCTTCTTTGGCAGCTGCTTCAACCGTCAGATCGGGATTAACCACAAAAGCTTGACCCATCAAAGTGGACTCAGCCATGAATTTCTTCATCCGGCCCACGATCATTTTTTCAATCACAGCTTCAGGCTTACCGCTTTCGCGCGCAATATCCATCTGAATTTGCTTTTCTTTTTCCACAACGGCCGGATCCAAAGAGGCTTCATTCAGCGCAGCAGGATTGGCCGCAGCGATATGCATCGCCACCTGTTTGCCAAATGCCTCATTGTCACCAGACAGACCAACCAAAACGCCGATCTTGCCCATGCCCTCTGTCGCAGCATTGTGCACATAGGAAACAACAGTCTCAGCCGAAACCGTCGCCATGCGGCGCAAAGACATGTTTTCACCAATAGTTGCGATGGCATCTGTGATCAGATCTGAAACAGGCTTTCCGTCCACAACAGTTTCGGCCAATGCCTCTGTGCTGTCAGCGGACAAGCCAGCCGTCGCGATTTTCGCAACCATTGACTGGAAATCGGCGTTTTTGCCAACGAAATCAGTTTCGGAGTTTACCTCAACCGCAACACCTTTGCCCGCGTTCACAGCCACGGCCACAAGACCCTCAGCGGCAGTACGGCCAGATTTCTTTGCAGCTTTGGCCAGACCTTTGGTGCGCAGCCAATCCATTGCCGCTTCCATATCGCCATCATTTTCAGTCAATGCTTTTTTGGCATCCATCATGCCTGCGCCGGATTTCTCGCGCATTTCTTTCACCATTGCAGCAGTAATCGCCATAATCGTGTTCCTTTTCTAAGAGAGACTCTCGGCTGCGGCTTCCCGCAACCGATGTAAACTTCTAATCTGGGCTTAAGCCTCAGCGGCTGGGGCGTCTTCTGCGGCGGGCTCAACGATGGCCTCTTCCGCAACAGCCTCTTCCATAGAACCCAAGTCGACGCCAGCGGCGCCAAGCTGTGCTGACATGCCTTCCAAGGCTGCACGCGCTGCAAGATCGCAATAAAGAGCAATCGCACGCGCCGCGTCATCATTGCCAGGAATGACATAGTCAATGCCATCGGGTGGGCAGTTTGTATCCACCACAGCGACCACTGGAATGCCAAGCTTTTTCGCTTCAGCAATGGCCAGATCTTCTTTGTTAACGTCGATGACGAACAGCAAATCGGGCACACCGCCCATTTCGCGGATACCGCCCAAAGAGGCTTGCAATTTAGCTTGGTCACGTTCCATGCCCAAACGCTCTTTTTTGGTCAGCCCTGCAAAACCAGTTTCCATTTTCTCATCAATGTCTTTCAGACGGCTGATGGATTTGGACACGGTCTGCCAGTTGGTCAGCGTGCCGCCGAGCCAACGGTGGTTCATGTAGTATTG
>Ga0115564_10003323_pt1 | contig 13515 bp, 8 predicted proteins | sample COGITO_mtgs_1105_7_FD_88680 | JGI IMG/M metagenome (GOLD analysis project Ga0115564, IMG submission 88680) | Pelagic marine microbial communities from North Sea - COGITO_mtgs_110523 | ecosystem: Environmental > Aquatic > Marine > Epipelagic | place: Germany:Helgoland, sampling site Kabeltonne...
GATAAAACTGTCGCAGCTCTCTTGATGAAAGGCATGACAGCGCATTATTTATTGCATCGAACTTATGCGGTTCAGGCCGGAGATACTATACTGGTACATGCCGCAGCGGGTGGCATGGGCCTGATTTTATGCCAGTGGGCCAAAGCGTTGGGGGCCAAGGTAGTTGGCACCGTAAGCACTCATGAAAAAGCGGAAGTTGCCCGCGCCGCAGGTTGCCATTATCCCGTCGTTCGCAGCGAACAAAATTTTGTTGATGTTGTGCGTGAAGTGACTGATGGCGAGGGCTGTGCGGTGGTCTATGAGGCAATTGGCAAAGACACCCTGCAACATTCCTTAGATAGCCTTCGCCCGATGGGCGTTTGCGCGGCCTATGGTCATGTATCAGGCCCACCTGATCCAGTTGATATTATTCAGGACCTTGGGCGCCGTGGGTCTTTGTTTATAACACGACCTGCTATCATGCATTACGTGGCGAAGCGGGCAGATCTCGAATGGACTGCGCGGGATTTATTTAAAGCAATCGGCGATGGCCTACTCGAAGCCAACATAAACTATGAATATGCGCTCAAAGATGCTGTTAAAGCTCATGAAGCCATTGAGTCAGGCAAAACATTGGGCGCGACCGTGCTGATTCCATGATGGCAATGGTTCAAAGGTCGGGCGTCCGGTTTAAGTCAAGCTGAAGCGAATTGAATGGCAAACAGTGCACGCTGGACTTATACCAAAAAATCAAATGATGGCTCCACTGTTGATTATAGGTAATTCACCCTAATTGTAATGGCACAAGCTATTGAGGCTATTTAAATGTTAACCAATAAGAACAATGCAAAAGGCATAGTCCTGATGTTATTTTCGATGGCAGCCTTTGCTCTTGGAGACACATTTGTCAAAAGGTCAGGATCTTTTTTGTCTCCCGCGCAAATCATGTTTTTTCTCATAAGCGGTGGATTGATTTTATTCGCTCTGATCGCAGTGGCTAAGGGTGAAAACCTAAAAGAACCTCGGGCCTTCGCACCAGTTTTACTACTGCGATACTGTACGGAGATGATAGGTTTGCTAGGAATGATCATGGCGCTGACTGCTGTGCCACTTTCTATCGTGGGCGCGGTGACTCAGGCTTCCCCTATTTTGGTTGCGGTCGGCGCGGCGATTTTTCTCAGGGAAACTGTGAGTTGGCGTCGTTGGAGTTCAATTGCTATTGGGTTTTGCGGTGTTGTGCTTGTTATCCAGCCTTGGGGCGAAAGTTTGGACTATGCAGTGCTATGGGCGGTTGTGGCATTGGTGGGGTTTTCTGTGAGAGATCTGGTAACGCGTCTAACCCCACCGGACATCGCTTCAGCAAGTTTAGCGACGTTCACTATGATTGCCGCTCTTCCATTTACAGCGGTATGGGTCCTCTTCACTGGGGAGGAGTTTTTCCCTGCAGAGATGAATTGGGTCATAGTTGGCTGCATGGTAATTCTAGGTTCCGTAGGGTATTTATTACTCATTACATCCCTGCGTCTGGGCGAGCTCTCGGCAATTATGCCGTTTAGATATTCTCGTATCGTTTTTCTGCTTATTTTTGGCGTTTTATTTTTTGGGGAAAGTCCAAGCCTGTCAATGTTACTCGGTTCGGCGTTGGTGATAGTTTCTGGTATTTACTTAATGTGGCGCGAACATGTCGTAAAGCAGCGTTTAAACCAGCAAGAGTATGCAGCGTGAGCCCTTTACAGCGTTTCGCAGTAAACCCGGCACTTCGAAAAGAATGGGGCTGCTGTTCAGCCCACGGTCTAAACTAAAGGTCGGGCGTCAAGTTGTGAATTAATTAAAGCGGCTTGAACAACATATCGTAGATGGGGGCTTATGCCGACCTATTATTAAGCTCGCCTGTTGCGTTCTGTTCGCGAATGCCCGATGGAGGATTGGTTTTTGCAGCATTTTACGGGTGTTACGAATGAGCCTCCCCATCTGAATTGGTCCACTGTTATATTTAGGAAACGGAGTTTTTCATTAAGTGGAGCCAATAGACTTAGAACCGCCTCTATCGGCCAACCGCTATTGTTGCGCGCCCATGCTACTTTATAATTTATACCATAATGTTCTGCTGCAGCTCTGAGAGAAAGAAAGACTTCGCCCGCAATTTTGATAATTTTGTTTTGATATTTGTCTCGCTTTTTTAACCCTATGGACTCCTTGGATGTCCAGCCTAGCTTCTTGATGCGCTGGTTAAAGTTTCTTCTGTCTACGCCGAAAAAATATGCAGCGCTTTCTTTTGATGCAAAATGAACTCCATCGATCGTGGTTTCTTTTACAAAGCCGGCATCTCTTCCAATGATGGCATTGTAGCCATCAGCTATTGTATTCTGAACTTTAATTTCTGCGATTTCTCGGTCCCCTAGCTCAAAAAACTTGCTGCATCGTTTCGAATAAGAGCAATAACGAAGTTTTCTTTTCCGTATTCCCTTATAGCCTAATTTAACTTTGAAGTACCCAGCCTCTTTAATGCATCGTTAAAATGTGCCCTTTACTGTCCTTCTAAGGGGCCAACAGTTATTCCAATGGCCAAAGTCATCACAGGCGTCACATTCAAAGATGGAATTGAAACCACCGACCCAGACCAGATCGCCGCATGACCAACAATCCTCAAACACCAGATTTGACAATAACTCCAGCTCGCATGGCTAATACTCCTTGCGTTACTCAGCAGGTATGCTAGCCGACCCTGCGCTTGGCTCAACAACTATGTTCAGCACAAAAAAATGGTGGGTAAAAATACCCACCAAGTTCAACAGGGAAAAAGCAATGAAATTGTTTCACCGATAAGAACGACCAAATCAGGGAATTGTTCAGGGTGAGCCACCATCAAGGCCTGAGAAATATAGGAGAGCATTTCGGCTTGGTTGAGCATGCCAGCGTTTGTCATAATGCCGAATTTCCGGCGGGCGATTGATGAGTTAAGTGGGCCCAGGCAAATATCAGCTTGCAGTATCTAGACACAGCCTAATGCAGGCCCACACTGAGTGGGCCTGCTTTTTACATAGTCCGGCAATTTCTAATTTAATTTCGCAGAAGAGTAAGCACGTTTTGTTTTGAGGCGTTTGCTTGCGCCAGCATCGCAGTCGCAGCTCGTTGTAAAATTTGATTTTTTGCTAATTTTGTGGTCTCTATTGCAAAATCTGCATCCTCAATACCGCCTTTAGCAGCTGTTAGGTTGATTGAAATATTAGTCAGGTTGTTAACCGTGTGCGATAGCCTGTTTCCTAGCGCGCCAAGTGATGCCCGGTCTTCTCCAAGGCCTTTCAAAGCATTGTCAACAGCATCAACCAGTGTTGAAAAATTTGTCTTCACATCAGTCATTAAAGAACGAAGACCTGCGATTTGCGTATCATTTCCGATTTCATATAGTCTGACACTTATTTGATTAGATGGATTAGTATCTGCACCAACTTGAAATGAAAATTCATTGTAATTGTAGGTACCATCATTACCACCAGTCCCATCAAATAGCTTTTGACCCGCCCAACTTGTCGCCTCACCTAACCTATCTATTTCGTCCAAGAGCGCATTACCCTCCATTGCAAGGATGGCGCGATCATCCGAATTGTTGGTATCATTTATACCTTGAATTAATAATTCCCGCGACCTTTGGAGTATATTTTCAACTTCAACATGCGCCCCCTCAGCTGTATCTATCAGGGCCTGAGCATCTAAAGCGTTGCGTATTGCCTGATTAGTACCCCTAATTTCTGCGGTTAAACGCGATGAAATCGCAACGCTAGCGGCATCATCAAAAGCAGAGTTGAGGCGTTTACCCGTTGCAAGCCGTTCCATAGAGGTTTCAATGTTTCTGCCAAGCAAGAAAAGTGCTGATGCCGCATCAAGTGCTGAGTTATTTGTTCCTATGGAAAGCGCCATCGAACCGAACCTTACCTCTTGCCGCCGATCGTTTAAAAACGTCGTATCAAACCAACTAAGATTTTCTGAGGGTAAGTGCCGTGGGTCAATTTCTTGGCCGCCCAAAGGTGTCCGAAACCTAGGTGAATAAATGATACAGAGGATTCTGTCACCCGTCAACAAAAAGTTTCAACGGATATTAAATTAATTGTTCTGAGGCGTCCGCAGGCGTATTTGCAATACTCCTCAATTAAGGCAATAGTCTTTCAACCTCGGATCACGCAGGTTTTCGTGCCGTTCAGTATTTTATTATTGACATATTATTGAAAAATACACGAAGTGCTCGCGCAACTATATAGGGAGTAGTAAATGTTCGTATCTTTTACCGATTGGGAATTTGACGGAAATGTAGATAGTGCAGTTGAATCTGCCAAAGGTTTCTGGCCTGAGATGAAAAAGCATGGCGCAGTTAATATGCGCGCAACGGTCACTGGTGAAAAAACACTAAGGACCATGACAGTTTGGAGCAGTGAAGAAAAGCTCAAAGCAAACATAGATGCAATTAGAGCGGCCGCTAGTACAGCTGTAGGCATGACTTCAACAGGCGGCATGATGGGTGCGCTTGCGGTCGAACTTGATTAATTAATGAGTGGGCTGGGCAATCAGCCCCTCAAATTTCACTCCTTAAAAGAAACCATGCCCTCAGACGTCCGCTGGTGTATTTCTGTTTATCAAACTAAAACGTACCAAAATACGTACCAATTTACTCATACATTATATATTTTTTGTTTATTAACGCTTATTGATAGAACTACTATGGTGCCCCCACACTGTGGTGGTGCCTTGCGAGGACACAGGCAATCCAATTATAACAATATGTTAACCAATATTTGGCACAACACAAGTGCCTTGTTTTGGTCTAATGAGCGGATCCACGAAGCGGTGTATAGCTGATCCACTTCGTGGGCAAGCAAGGCCATATAGTGGCTATCATCGGGCCAGATTATGATATGCAAAGGCCAGATGTGCCGTTTTGATTGATAGATAGCTGATGCGACGGTCGTTCAGGCCTAGATGCCTAGCCGCCCCATTCCAAAGAGCTCTGCGGGCCCCGCGCTGATGGCCCACATCCTGTGCTGCAACTACGGCTACCACCTGCCGCTCGATCGCCAGAGCCAGATATTTAGAACCAAGGCATCGATCTCAGCGGATCGCTTATGGCCGGTTAGGTCGGCAAATGTGCCCAACTGCTGCAAAAGGGCACTGGCGTGGCCAGAACACCACCAAAACCGCGCGGCTATGGCTCTATGCCAGAAAAGAAGATACTTGGGTTAGCGAAACACCGCCTGCAGTGTGGGAGCAATTCAAACTAGATCGCAAGGTTGTCCTGCAAAAAACCAACCGGTACCTATCAAGTTTGTAAAATATTACTGGCACTCTAAGCAAATTAATGATACGATTTGTAAATTATAATTAAATATATGCAAAACAAATCTGTATCATTAAAGGAACTCGCATACGCCTTCTTTCGTCATTTTAATTCAGAAGTTCGGTTAGCATGGGTGGGTCATCAATGCTGCTGCCGGTGACTTCTACTGCCTGCACTTCAAGCGTTTTCTCATCGATGCCAATGTGTATCTTACGCCAATGGTGGCGTGTGGAGGCTTCGTGCTTGCGTGGGTTCCACCCGCCTTCGCACCCTGTCCAAATTTACCAAACCACTTCAGAATATCGCAAGCAGCGTTTTACTAAAATTGGATCACAAAAACGCTGCTGCGAAGTTTAGTTTAAGTTATTTTCGCCTTGGTATTTTCCAAAAAAATCCTGTGTTAGATTTACAATTTCAAAAAAACTACACCGTGTTTCCAATTTTACCACTTTACATACATAAGAAATTATTTTTACGTTTATTTTCAAGGATATTTTAGGGTAGGTTTATGGTAAATTTTGTTGAGTGTTTAATTGTTTATATTGGCTTGGACCAGGGAATCAAGTCGTTTGTTCAGCAGGCTATTGGAAAAATAGCGAAAATTGAAACCATATCGCTTGAAGATTTTTCTGACCTGAATTTAACCGAACTAAACAATGGCGGTCTTCTTGTTTTTTCAATCAATAGAAAAGAAGACGTTGTACATTATTGGAATGCACTTAAAAAACATAAAAAAAATACTATTTTGTTTCGTAAACTATTATTGGTAAAAGATGCAGAGGTCGCAAATAACCTGACATTTGATAGTAGTTTTGATTTATTGGTGTGTGAAGAATGGGCCTCCGCAAACACATTACTGTCATCGGCAATATCCGAACAAGAGGCCAGAACCCAGAATCAAGCATTCAAGGCGTTTTTAGAACACTCTGTTGACGGATATTGGATTTGGGATATTATTCGAAACCAAATTGAGTGGTCCAAACGGACAAGCGAAATTGTAGGTGTAAGTGAAAATGAATCTCCAAAAAATATTGAAGCGTTTGTTGAGTTAATAGACCCACTAGATAGAGATCGAGTGGAACAGGCTATTAATAGCCACTTCACCTTCAAAATTCCTTACAGGAACGTAGAAATGCGTTTAAAAGGGGCAAACAACACCTACCGGCATTTTATGGCAAATGGGACTGCACTTCGAAACAAAGAAGGCACGCCTGTTTTGTTTGTGGGAAGCCTGACCGACCGCACTTTGATGCAAAAAGTCGAGCAACGTTTAGAGGATACCGAGAAACGGTTTACAGTTCTTTTTCACCAAATGAATGATGCAGCACTTTTAGCAGATATAGACACTGGTTTTATTTTGGAGGCAAATCAACCCGCAGAGCGCCTTTGGGGGAAACCTATTTCTGATCTAGTTGGATTACATCAATCAAAACTTCACCCTCCCGTTTTAAGCGAAGAAGCGAAGCTCGCGTTCGCTGATCATATCAAAGCATTAATGCAAAACAAACGTGACACAATCTATGTTCCCATCTTGCGCGTTGACGGCGTGGAAGTGCCGGCAGAAATCAGCTCGAGCCTTATTGAACTTGAAGAAAAAACCAGAATTCTAGGAGTTTTCCGCGACATTTCTGACCGCGTTCAACTAGAGAGAGATATAAGAGAACGCGACGCGCAGCTCCAATTATCATCACATATGGCGTCAATGGGGACACTAGCAGCCGGAGTAGCGCATGAAATCAACAATCCATTAACTTATGTGCTTGGAAATTTAGAAATTCTTAAAACATCAATCAAAAAGCTGGGCATCTCCGACCCAGAAATAGAAGAAACGATTTCATCAGCTATTACGGGCAGCCAATTGGTAAAAGAAATAGTCACTGATCTAAAAGCCCTAAGCCAAAGTGATGAAAGTCAAACCTGCTGCGATCCCTGCGAAGTCATCCGAATAGCATCTAGGGTTGCGATGTCGGACCTTAGGCATAGCTCTAGCTTGATTATGGATCTGCCTCAGGTACCACAAGTAGCATTATCTTCTGCCAGGTTATCACAGATTATTCTCAATATCTTAAGTAACTCCGCCCGGGCTTTTAAAAAATGCGATAGCAAGTTTAACGAGATAAAAATAAGTGTTGAGAAAAATGCAGGTTATGCGCAGATAGTTATTTTGGACAATGGTGAGGGGATTAATTTTGAAGATCTGAAACGGATTTGGGAGCCCTTTTTTACGAAAAGAACTAAAAGTGGTGGTACAGGTCTTGGGCTATCGATCTGTCGGCGAATTTTAAATGAGGTCAAAGGATCAATTGAAATCGAATCTGAGTTGGGGAATTACACACGGGTCACAATTTTAATACCCTTCGCGAAGCAAGTTTCTTTTAGTCCAGAAGAATTTCAAACTACAGAAAAGATGTTAGAGACTTTAAACTATACCCCAGCATTAATGGTCGTCGATGATGATACATTAGTACTAAATCTTATTACAAAAATGCTGGAAGAAGTATTTTTGGTCAGTAGTTACTCAGATGCCAGAATGGCTCTCACTGCATTTAAAAAAGGCGAAAAACCGGACGTTATTCTAAGCGATATAATGATGCCCGATATGGATGGAAATGCATTTTTTGAGTCTATGTGCGCTCAGGGCGCCAAGAAGGAGCAATTTTTATTCATGACGGGGGGCGCTGTAACAGAAGATGCGATGGCATTTGAAAAACTTATGGCTGGGACAAACAGCTTGGTGACCAAGCCATTTCAAAAAGACAAGCTTAGGCAGGTCATTTTCAATCGTGTTACTTCGTTGATTGCAGTTGAAAATACCAAGAAAACTGAACACTTAGATGATCTTAGTACCCAAGATGATCTCACCCCTTCAATGGTAGCTGAACTCGAATCCCTTCTCGGTCGAGATGCTCTCAAGGAGCAATATAGAAAATTAGATCAACAGATTGGTGATTTTTTTGTCCAAGCTCAAAACCTAAAGGCGAGAGACCTTGCATCCCTGGCGCATAAGGTTGCCGGTGGTGCCGCTATGCTAGGCGCCGAAAACTTTGCGAAGACCCTGCGAGATGTCCAAAAAGCAGCTGTTGAGAAAGATGAATATAAAATTGAGAAATTTTTGACAGATGCAAAAAAGACCGCAAAATTTTTGAAGCACTCTATTTCAGAATACCAAAATCAGTAATCCCTCCTAAAATAGGTTCGTGATAGATTAAACCGGTTGCTGCAACACTTTCTTTCACCTACGTACGAGCGGCAGCAGAGTTATTGTCAGATCTGGTGTTTGTGTGTTTTCAGTCATGCGACGATCTGGTCTGGGTTTGTGGTTTCGGGTCTGTCGCTGCATATGATTTAGCAGATAGGGCAGGGATCATTCTCGAGCGTAATCTCTATGCGAGAGACAGCTGGGTAAGGCCCAAGCAGTGCCATTGTATCCGCTAAATCCACATCAGAAATATCTACGGTTGTGAATGCAGTGACCTCGGTATCATCGGGCTAAAACCGCCCGTCACTGCGATCCGCATAAATCCGGTTGGCCAACGGCCGCTTTTCAGATGCCGGGCAGATGTCGATATCTACCGAGGGTGGCAACCTAGTCTTTGCTGCTGCTATTTGTGGTTGGGTGCCTCCACGATGGTGAATTGATTGGAGACTGTGGTCTGGCTTATGGGGCAGCGGCTGGGATAGAGTTGGACCGCTATGATCTCAGCCTTGGCATCCCGCCGCACACAAAGATAATTGCGTCCTCTGGTGGACATTCGGACAATTATATATTGGTGACAGAAGAACTGCTTTATGCCTATGCGGGTCTGGTTGGGTCACTAGACTATAGGATCCGGGGTGACGTGACCTATTTCACCTCTTGGAACAACGGCGCAGTATTCTCGACCGGCTCGATTGCTTTTGGACAATCTTTACCAGCTAATAATTTTAAAAATAGTTCATCCAAAATGCTGGCAAATGTGGTTGATGCTTTTATTAAAGATGGCGCCTTGCCGGGCAGTCAGTGGACTTTAGAAGAAAAGCAATGGCGGTAAATTTGTAAGCGCAGCTGAGTTTCTGCCTTTTGTTATTGTATTTCTGTAGCTGAAAAGGCCGCTTGAAATTACGGGCTGATTTATAGCGCAGATAAGGATCTTTGCATTGATCAGCTGTTTCAACCCAATGTACAAGATTAGCCATATTTGTGCGGCTACTTAAATTGGGATCTCAGGTTGGTTTCATTCGGCCAAAAACTGCACCCACCCTATGCATGCCGCTAAATGCGCACTGAACCAGTTCACCCAAAGCCGAACAGTCTCTCGGCTGTTAAGGATCCCATGTTCCGCCAGAAGATCTTCCACGTTCGCGGCACTCGACGCATAGCAATGGTAAGCCCGGACCACAAAACTATGACGTCACGAGGGTAGCGAAAACCCTTAAGGTGCCGCAAACTGGGTGGGATATTCATGCGATCCCTTTACGAGGCTCCACAATTTAAAATCCCTTGGCAATACCATCTATGGGTAACTATTATGAGCGAAATAAAGTAAAAGCTAAATTTGTGTATTCCTTGAGTGCTAGGATTATTATTATACCGCCTACTAGGGCCGGTGGGCATTCAGGATTCCTATTGGGTTCGATTTCTGGTTCAAACTTATAAAATGGAGGTTTGAATAAACGAGCAGCGGTTTGTGGTGCCGGACGTCTTGTGGCAGCGGCTTAAGTCGTACCTTCCAGGTAGGCTCAGCGATGCCGTAGCAACGGCAAAAGACAATCGTCTGTTTCTGGAAGCGGTCTTATGGCGGGTGCGCACCGGCGCATTATGGCGCGATCTGCCACCTACCTTTGGCCATTGGAACAGCCAGTTCCGGCGGTTTCGCCGGTGGGCCAAGTCTGGTGTATTCGAGGGTCTTTTCAAAGCACTGAGTGAAGACCCGGACCCTAAATACTCTCATTGATGGCACTATCGTCGGGCTCCACGAGGAGGCGACCGGCTCAAAAGGGGCCTCAGCATCAGGCCATTGGGCGCTCGCGCGATGGGCGAACGACAAAGATCATCGCGTTGGTGAATGCGCTCGGCAATTTGGTTCGGTCTCCGCTGCTGCCGGGGCAAGCGCATGATATGAAAGGTGTTGCGCCGTTGATCAAAGGCGTTTCATTTGATGCACTGCCCGTGGAGAAGGCGTTTGAGGTGGACTGGCTGTTACAAGACCTTGATGAGCACGGTGCAACTGCTGTGATCCTGCCCAAAACCAACCGTAAACTCCAGCGCAATTATGATGCGAAGGTCTATAAGTGGCGCCATCTGGTGGAGAATGACTTCGCAAAGATCAAAGAGTTCAGAGCTATAGCCACAAGGTACGACAAGACAGATTGCAGCTATACGGCGTGTAACAACGCCGCCCGATTTGCGTTTTGTAGGCCATGACAACCCGCGTTAAGGCGCGCTCAAAATGGCATTTGCGTTCTGTGATAAATGAAGCTGCAATCGCTCTGGGGTCGCGTCTAAGTCGTGTGCAGGCCTAATTCTTTTTAAATAGGGGCTCTGATCTTCAAAGTTGATCTGTAGCAGCAATCATTCAACCAGCCGCAAAATGTCGCCTTCTGATCAGCGCTCATACGAGATTGATCGCCTTTCCAGCCATCGAAAGCAAACGCGTCCCAGCTGCTCTTGCGGTAAGTCTTGTGTCAACCGCGGATAGTATCATCGTTCAGGTACAGAAACTCTGCAATGACCTAACAGGATTTCACATCATCCAGCAACAGGAGCGCATTTGCCCGACGCGCAACGCTAAGATCTTCGCGCTGACTACGCTGGCAGACCTCAAGCTCAAGCCGTTCTGCAGAAGAAAGAAAACCGGGACGGATCATGTGCTTACTTGAATCGTTCTCAAACCAAACGTCAACCCGTCAAAATTCGGACCCCCAACAACTCGGAGGATCATAGTTATTTACTCGGGCGCATGCGTGGATGAGACACTGTTACAGGCTTAGGTCATAATCGTTGGCGCCGCCGGCATTTATAATCTGTTTTGCTAAAGGCAATTAAGCAGTATCGCATTATTGCGCGCGCGCGACATCGGCCAAAGTGGATCATTGCCTAATCTAGTATTATAGATGTGCATGCTCTGATTTTTGACTGTATGCGTGCCAGATCTGGTTCAAAGCTGACGCCAATTAGGCCTTGGCCAATTTTGATTAAACTAGAAAATTAGGCGATATAAATAGAAAAATATATGTTATAATTTTAAGAGAGTGAATTGGGCCTGATTCCTATTCTCCTTAAAGCCGTAAAAGGATTAAAATGAAAATTAGACAGGTTTCTCGAAGAATTGCTTATGGCTTCTCATTTGAAGAGACCATGCTTGATGAAGACAATTTCATTAAGAATGCCAAACAACAGTTAGAAAGATTGCCTGATTTTAATCCTTGGCAATACATCGCTGAATTTAATGACCCGGGCATGAATATCGACGGGGATGACTTAAGCACGGACCTGGAACAAAAAACTGAGCTGTCCTTGGATAAAACCCAAAAAAAGGACATTCAAAGGTTTCTGAAAAAAACAAAGCTGTATAAATCCGCGATCGATGGTGATTTTGGTAAAGGCACGAGGCGGGCGATTGCAGCTTGGCAAAAAACGAATAAATTTGTGGAAACGGGGCAGCTTACCCATAAACAATATCGAGTGTTGTTGGTGCAAAAGCAAAGATCCGGACCAGTAGAACACTTGAAACTGCCTCGAGAATTGAGAGATTTCTCAAGATGGAACCTTTCACAGGCTGACTTGCGGTATCCGACCAGCGTTAAAACCGCAGTTATACATCGCCTTGAATTAGATGACGAACGAGAGCGGTTGCGCAAATTGTATGCGGAGGGGGAAATTCCAGAGTCTGAAGTTAATCGCCTATGGTGGCAACGCTTCAATGCATTTCCTTGGTGGCGTGATACGATGACGCGCACGCTTGACAACGTATACGGCCCAACGCCTGTTTTTAACCGTTTTTGGCATTTTTGGATCAATTTCTTTGCAGTAAATGTTGAGGCTTGTGAAGGTGAGTTTTTTGGAAATTATTACCTAACCATTCGCAGCAATATGTGTGGAAAGTTTGAAGATCTTCTATTCGATGCCGTTTGGCACCCGGCGATGCAGGAGTTTTTGCAAAACAACGAAAGTACAGGCCCTAATTCGCGCAGAGCAAAGCACTGGCGGCGGAAAAAAAGGAACAAGATTGCGGCAATAAATGAAAATCTGGCGCGTGAGGTGTTAGAGCTTTTCACCCTGACACCGGCCGCAGGATACAGTCAAGAAGATGTGAATGGTGTTGCATATATTTTAACAGGTTGGGGTCAAATTTGGGACGATGACACGGACGAAAGATATTTTTCAATCGATCCCCATGAACCTGGAAATCATCGTGTTCTGGGGAAAACTTACAAGCAACCGGCGTCCCGAAAACTGCGCGCGCTGTGTTCAGATTTGGCCAAAGATCCCAGAACCGCCTCACATATCGCCACAAAGCTGTCGAAGCATTTTATCGCGGATGATCCACCGACCGAAGCAATAGAATTTATTGCGGACGCTTACATAAAAAGCAAAGGCGACTTGGTCGCCATACATCAGGCGACTGTTGATGCTGTGTTGAAATTTGGTGATGACTACGCCAAGTTTTTGCAGCCTGAAATTTGGTACTTCCAGATCCACCGAGCGGTGGGTGGCTATTTACCGTTAGGGTTCGACGGAAAAACTGACGATCAAAGAAGCAGACAGGTAAATTCCACGCTCTTAGAATTGGGTCATTTGAATTGCCGCACCCCTCAACCGAATGGGTGGTCTGATTTAGCCGTTGACTGGCTGACACCTGAAATGATGGATCGCCGGGTTCGCTATGTTGGTCAACTTGCGAACAAACTGAGACGAGAGAAGAGGTTTGACCCATATCTGTATGCCGACAAAGTATTCGGAGAAGGATCATCAGGTGCACAATATGTGGCAGGCGCACCTAATTATAAACACGCTTGCATACGGCTTTTTTGCCATCCTGATTTTATGAGGGCTTAAATTATGGAACGTCGTGATTTCTTAAAAGGAACATTGGGAACGCTTTATATGATGGCTAGTCCAAATATGGCATTGCCGGATACCAACCCAACCGAAAAGCGTTTGTTGGTGGTGCTATTGAGAGGAGGCATGGATGGCTTGGCGTCGATCCCTCCCCTTGGTGATAAAAACC
>Ga0115564_10003338_pt1 | contig 13478 bp, 9 predicted proteins | sample COGITO_mtgs_1105_7_FD_88680 | JGI IMG/M metagenome (GOLD analysis project Ga0115564, IMG submission 88680) | Pelagic marine microbial communities from North Sea - COGITO_mtgs_110523 | ecosystem: Environmental > Aquatic > Marine > Epipelagic | place: Germany:Helgoland, sampling site Kabeltonne...
GTTCTCAACGCCGCTCAGCAGCTCATCTAATACTTCCTTCGTAATCGTCATTGTCTTCATGCTCCTTCGTTAATGAAGCATGGACCGAATTACTCATACACAGAAGATCAGACACTCTCTCCATCATCGGATACCCGAATGCCCAAAATGTGTTTACGTACACAGGAAATCGAAATGCGATTTCAGATTTGGTTTCCGAAGGGTGGGAGGTCAGACGATGATCCTTCCAACCAACAGAGCCCTAAATTACAACTCTGCCTCGGACGTTGTGGGGACCTTCCTCTTGCCCTTGCAACGAGGGAAACTGACGCATCCCAAGAAGCGGCCATAGCGCCCTCGCCGTTCGACAAGCCAGCCGTTTTCACACTCAGGGCAACTGGGGTATTCCGCGCCACAGGTACATTTCATCAACCCTGATTTGTCCCTTTCTTCAGGCAGGCCGCTGCCGCACCCCGAACACGCATTCATTGAAAACCCACACAGGTCTGCATGTTCGCACCGGTACCACGTCCGGCCATCCTTGGTCGGGAAAGCCACAAGATGCCCGCCACATTCTCCGCAGGTGTGGTTGGCCTGTGCAGCTTCAGGGCCACCGACAACGCCATATTCTGGATCGTCCAACAACTCGGTCACAAAGGCAGACTGCTTCGACGCGGAGCCCATCAACGTCACTGTGCGCCGGGCACGTGTGATAGCGACATACATCACACGCCGCTCTTCCGCGTTCTCGAATGCTTCAGCATCAGGTGACACCAAACTCAGCAACGGATCGTCAACGATCTCCGATGGGAAGCCAGTTCGTCCCCGATACATACTGAGTATGACGACATGATCAGCTTCCAATCCTTTCGACGAGTGGATCGTCTTGAATTGAATGTCGAGGTTGGAAAATTCACGGCGCAACTGTGCTAGTCCGGACGGTGCCAGATACCGGTATCGCCCGAGCAACAACACCGATGTTCGTTTGCCCTCCGACAAAGAACTTTCATTCAGTGAGCGCAGAACCTGTCTAAGTTTGCCATCTGCATCATGGCGGAATGTTGATACCACCCGCAGTGCTGGCACCTCTGTCGTACCCGCAGGGATCACGGTCTTCTTCAACTGAGCCGGATTTTGGAGAACAAATTTCTTTGCCGCATATGCAATCTGATCAACGGACCGAAATGTCCTACCCAGATCGACAACCCGATGTACACCGGACTGACCATCGAATTTGCCGCCAAATTCTTTGCCAAAGGTCCGCATCAAATTGATGTCCGAACCTGCAAACCTGTAGATCGATTGCCAGTCATCACCGACGGCAAAGACCCTCGCATCGTTATGCTGTGCTTTCAGCGCCTTTACCAAACGCCCACGGCTGCGGGAAATGTCCTGAAACTCATCGACCAAGATATGTTTGAACGGGCTGCGATACTTGCCGGTTTCGACATACTGCGACGCGCGGAGGATCATATCCTCGAAATCGATCCGACCACCCAGTCGCGTTTGATATTCGGCGTACAGTGGCTCGAATATGGACAGGAAAGCACTGGCCCGCTTTCCCAATTTCATTTTCCCTGCTTTTTCTGCACACTCGGTCATCTGGTAACCGCCGCCTTTGTAGTGGCGCAGGAATGTACCGATAAGCTGCACGAAGCTATCAGCTTGGTTCATCTCTACTACCAGATCAAACAGCGCCTCCGGTGATCGAGGTTTAGGTGTTTCGAATGGTGCGACCTTCTCGGCCAATGCTTCCAGCAGACCGCCTTCCTGCCGTTCATAGCTGAATGTTTCGATCAACTTCGTCTCGTGTTCCTCGTGAACTCCGCGCTTCCATTCCATGCTGTCCAGATACTCTTCACGGTCAACAAATGGTGCCGTGGTCAGAACATATGCCCCACTCGCAGCCTTGCTCCTGCGTAAACCAAAGTGTTCGATGTAAACGCCGCTGTTTGTGAGGCGGAAGTCCGGACAGTAATCACGATAGCCCCCTTCGGAGACCTTGTGTTCGTAGTCGGGTTCATATTCGTATTCGATCCCGTTTTCGAACAGCCAGTTCGCGATCATCAACTCTTCGAAGCTTTTGACCTGCTCACCTTGAAGGGTCCGGAGGTCCATCTTCTCGACATAGGTGTAATAATCGTGCTTCTTCTTGAAATCCCACTCGCTCTTACCTTCAAGCCGGGCGTAGGAGAACCAGCCAATGATTGCTTTGGAGACCTCCGTCGCCGTGTGGACCAGCATTCGCAGGATGTCCTTGATCAGTGCAAGGAACGCTTTGTCGTCTGTAGCATGAGCGGCCAGTGCCGGTTTACTGCCTTCGACCGCGCCGATGATATCGTATGCGAGTGCGTGAAAGGTGCGGGCCTCCAGTGGTTCGCCGCATTTTTCCTCAATCCGTTCGGACATTTCCTTTGCGGCGTCTCTCGCAAATGCAAGCAGCAGGATTTCTTCGGGTTTCCGTATTCCCGACTTCAGCAGATACCCTGCCTTTGCCGTGATGACACTGGTCTTACCTGAGCCTGCCCCTGCAAGGACGAGGGTCGCATCCTCATCAGCAATGATCGCCGTCCGCTGTTCAGGGGTCAGCGGGTTACTCTCGAATGTATCGAAGAATACTTGCCATTTCGGTAGCTGTTGTAGTTCAAACTCTTTGATCGCCTGGTCACGCATCGTACCTGCGTTGTGCACAAATCCATTGATCGATTGAATCTGCTTGAACCGCTGTTCGCCTATGGCTCCTTCGGTCAGCTTCGAAAGGACTTCAGTGTTGATCGCCCGTGCTTGTTCAAGGATCGGCGAGAGTGTGCAGGCCGATGGGTAGCTTACCGGCTGGGATAGCTCGGCAATGGTGAGAAGGATTGCGTCGATGGCCAAACGCTCTGCCTCGAAACGTGATGTATTATACGCGACCCAATCTGCTGTGATGCTGTCACTGAAGGAAATTGCATCTGCATATTTGGCACCTCGAAGCGCCACCTTCGTGCCGTCATCGACGGAAATCTGTAGTCTACCCCCGCCCAAACCTTTGGTGACGAGAGGTGCCGTTGTTAGGCTGGAAATATGGATACTTCGATTGTGCCTGGCAGTTACCCGTAAACGGTCGTTTTGATATTCCAAACTGCGGGCATGGACGCCCAATGGGTTCAGCAGGAAACCAAGGATTGGCTTTTCCTTGACGCGCATCAAACAAAGGTACCCATCATTTTCTAGGAATTTCTCGGCCTGATTGCTGGTTGGTGTTGGCGTCCAGCCATTGTGCCAAAGGGCGATATGCAGCGTTCTTGGCAATCAGTCGCTGAAACGCTTCTTCAGCCTTTTGGTCAGCATTCTCATCCCAATTATGAAATGGCTGCGCTGAAATTGCCGCTGCGACCAGAGACCAAGGAAGAACCGAGCGCATCATCGAACCATGCGGGTCCCCATCTTTCGGGTTCAGTTCTGCCGCCTTCACAGCTTGAGTTTCAGCTTCGGAAAGCGCGTCGCTTGATACTCCTCCAGACTCAGCAAGCCAGAACATCAAGGGGCTGCATTTAAGGCGATTCCACATCCCTTGAGCGTCTACCATCGCTGGGTCATTGCCTGCTTTCCGAGCCTGACATTCCTGAACAACCATCCATCCGAGCATATGATCGCGTTGAGATCGGTACCACTTATTGTGGAAACCACTACCAATCTTGATGCGCTTCTCTAGTTCGGTGGTCCGTGGCGGGCGGCTCTCAAAGGAAACAATCTTTCCCTTGAGTGTTGTGATGTTAATGAACGTCATGGTGTCTGCGCCTCAATTTGAACCATACATGAAATTGCAAGCTTTGCGAATAAATGGGGGACGAAGTCTGCGTCCAGGGTAGAGCGGATTTTCAAGTTGTGGAAATTACTCGCCTCGTACCAATGCAACCAATCGCCGAAATTCCGTATCCATCGTGTCCCGTTTCCAGAAGTTGATAAACCGAGCTACCACTTGCAAATTACCCGCCTCATAGTGGCCGTCGCTATCGATCCGATCTAAAGAAGGTCGCAACTGGTCATCAGTATTGCTGAAATTCAAGAGAAGACCAGTTATGGCGCAGCGATCATCATTTTCTTCGAGGAGTTCTTCGAGATGCGATATCAACGCCTCCTTGGTCAGTCTGAGGTCTTTGTTCTTGACCGTTCGTTCAACTGTTTGACCGTTAGAACCCTTAGCCGTCTTTGCTGCTTGATCTGCCATTGCCCAAGCAGCCTTGAACCTGGCGTCCTTGATGTGGCCATTGTCCAGGCGTTCAAGCTTGCTTTGCCACCAGAGAGCGTCCAGCGTCCACAAGTCAATATCTAAGTCTTCAGCCAAGTCTAGAAGGGCAGCGTTAATTCTCTCGTACTTTTCTCCAGGCGAAGAACCACGTTCGAAGGCTGGCCAATACCCGCGCTCACGCATTTCCGGTTCGCTGGTTCCGTTCCAAACCCCGTACCGGTTGGGAAATGCTAGAAGCAATACTGGTGTAAGAGTACCGGCGCTAACACCATGTAACATGTTTAATGCTATGTCGAACCTCTCGGATAGCGGCAACGTCTCGTCCACCAAAGTAGTCAAGGCGTCTCGAAGATTGTCCATGTCATCTGCTGCCAAACGACCAAGACGCTCTAAACCCGTCCAATGGTGGTTATGTTGGAAACTGAGAAAATCGAGATAATCTTGTTTTGAAAGTAGAGAGGGATTGCGGAAAAGAGGTCCAAAGCGATCCATCACTTCATCACGCTTTGCAACGATGTGATGCACTTCCGGAATGCTTAAAGCCTGCTTTACATTGATCAAAATAGTGAATCCTCAATAAATATTAGCACGTTAGAACAGTCCGAAAATTATCCGACATGGCCGAAAAGCTTAGTTCAGTGTATGGTTGTGCAACCGAGCGTCAGACTTCGATTGCATTTGCTATGGCGATCGCTTGCTGTACTTCGGTATATATATCCACATCGGCCTCGGCGGCATCGATTTCAACGACCAAAGAGAACCGTGCAACACAACGTTCTGGGTCCACACTGCGGTTTTCCTTCCACCAGCCCCCGACTGGATAGACGGCAAGGGCATCGCGTCGGGCGAGGTCGCTGGCAGAAATAGTCAGGGTGTCTATGTGGATGGAGCCGACGCTGCGGCGGTTGTAACCGAAATCCCATTCACCACTGTCAGCACCAATGTCATCCTGTTGGTCTTCCGTCGCCGTTCGTCCAACTCGTTGCGTGAATGCTTCAACCTCTTCATCCGCTCGTTTCAGTGCGAAGCGCAGACCATGAGATGCGTATCTGTTCTCTCTGCCACGCGCGACTTCTGATGGGTTAGGATCGATGAAGGTGCTCAGGGCCACACGCAGAGTAACTTGCTTTGCGACCAGGCTACGGAGCACGTTCGTCGGCCACGGCAGGGCAAACAGACGCATCTCGTTCAGTCTACGTCCTGATCCTTTGTTTTCGTAGGGACGAATGGAATCCTCCACGATCAGCGTGATCGCGCTGCTGGCGCTGTTAAGAGCACGCTCCAAGTTCGGCTGACCGTAACCGTATCGGGTGAACATATCATCGTAAGCTCCCTTCCGACTTCGATCTGCTGGCGCAACATGGGACCACATCCGGGCAGTCCATCGTGCCGAGCCGACATAGAGAGCACGGATCGTCTCTGGCCAAAGGTCGGGATATGAAGCGCGAAGCAGTGCTATCTCACGTGCAGCCAATGCTGTCGCCGCACTGGTGTCAGAGATGTGCGTGAATGACCGTGCTGGATAGTTCCGGCTGGTTGTCACTAACATCAGATCAGAGTGTTGATTGGGCGTTGTTGAGAACCCGTCATCGAACCAGTTGCCGCCTTCAAGCACAACATCAGGTTTGATTGGCCAGGTCTTGGTCCAACTCGCCGTCCGAGACATCGGGGCCAAGTCTCCGACTTCGGCAAGTGTTGCCCCATGTGTTGGCCCACCAACACCGTTCAAATCTGTCATCGCACCCACGGCAATGGTGTTCCAGGCTTGTGCTGGAGACTCGATCTCGGCCTCATCATCGTCGTCACACTTTGCAAGATAGTCGGCTGTACCGTCATGCTGCGGGGTCAGATTTCCCGCAGATGCGACAATCAGCCGTTGCTGCTTGACGGTACCAGAACGACCCACAGCAAGCTGATCAAGTTCAGTAGACCAAGACGTAGGTGCCCCGCTGTGTGGTGTGTCATCATCGGTCGTTGTTGCCAACGCGAAGGTTCGTAACCTATCGGGCTCAACTTCCACTGCATTGATTGCTTTTTGGGTCCGATCTCCAAGCAGGTGATAAGGGTTTTGGCCTGCATCGGGGATCACTTTCGCCGATTCCAACCTATGAGACACCGGGATTGTGGCGGTGCTTTGCAGATGGGATCGCAAGTTGCCAAAGAGCGCCAAGCCCGCCATCCTTGATCCATGGCCATTTAGGTCTTCAAGGTCCCAACCAGGTACAGCTGCATGGCGATCTGCTGCGTCCAACGCGGGTTGGATCAGTGGGTGCGCCAACGTGATGCCTGTATCAAGGAGCGTGACATAGGAGTCAGCCTGCTGAGCTTGGGGGCCATACTGAGTTCGACGCAGTATATCCTGAACCCAATCGGCCTGCTCTTCCGCTTCGACGCCCTCTACGAAATCCATGGGTACGCCTGGCGGAGAAATGGAACGCACCGAACCTGTGCCAATAGTCGTTCTGGCCATCTGGCCAATATCACCAGCAACCAGAACGATGGTATCCTCAGGGAACTCCAAGCGATCAGGGTAGACTGCTAGGCCTTCCTGCACTGCTCTGGCGACGAATTGGTCTACTTCTCCTGGTTCCAACCAAACCTCCCAGGGAATAGGGCCTGCGGCTTCAGGGAACGGCTTAGTTGGGTGACGCCATAAGTCTCTCAATTCGATTTCTGCAAATAGATCAACACCGTTCGCTAGGTCGGCGTGTCGGGGGTTCCTGACACCATTACTATTTGGCGGTCGAAGGTCACCTGCAAATTCTCGCAATTTGACTTTTAGTTTGGCAAGTCCGCCGTCTGAACGGTTGGCTTTAACGATTGCACGACCAGGGACTTGTTGATCGGCATCTGCTTCCTTCGTGTTAAGTAGTGACAGGCCGCTGACATTGAACTTTTCGGGCAGGAACGGTTCCCCAGGACGACCTTGCACTGCGATATAGGTGGCTCGTGCAGTATCTTCGACAACAATGGCATCAAGGGCCGCTATCAAGCGTTGCGCGTGTGCCTGTCGATTTGGAACTAAGGACGGACGCGGTGTTCCACCACCGCCTCTGCCGCGAAAACTTTCAGACTTCGAGACCCCATTAAGGACTATGTGAGGAAGATTCCGCTCTGCCACTATTTATACCCAATGCCTGCAAGTCCCGTCGGCGACCAATTGAACGCAACAAATCAACCGACGTTATCGTCTTTTTCGAATCCAATACTGCCCGACGTGCGGCATCCATCGCGGCCTGAATTACATCAGAGGATGAAAGACCATGGGCCTGCTCAACCACATCGTCCCAGATAACCTCCGATAAATCAAACCCGATAAGACGACGTGACATTGCTTTTTGCATGGCTTCGGCGGTGGGTAATTCGTACATCAACACGAGATCAAAGCGGCGCAGTATTGCCTTGTCCAGAATCCGCGGCAGGTTTGTTGTTGCAATGATCAACGATGGCCCCGTGTCCTCTTCCATGAATTGCAGGAATGAGTTCAGGGTCCGCCGCGCTTCGCCAACGTCATTGTCGCTTTCTCTCGTCGCAGCAAGGGCATCGATCTCATCGAACAAGTAGACCCCCCTTTGGGTCCTTACTGCCTCGAAGATCGCATTTAGTTTGGACGCAGTCTCACCCATGAACTTCGATATCAACCCATGCAATAGCACGGAGTAGAGAGGTAGTTTCAATTCACCTGCCAATGCCGATGCAGTCATCGTTTTTCCGGTACCAGGTGGGCCTGCTAGTAGGACGCGCTGCCTGGGTGTCAGGCCATGCTTCTCTAGGATGTCCCGCCTACGAAACTCGATAGCAAGCTGCTCAAGTTCGGAAGACACAGTATCTGGCAGAATGAGGTCATTCAGCCTGGTCTCTGGATAAGCCGTCCCGATGATCGTGGCCAACTCTCCTCGGGGTTTGGCGATCAAAGTTGGTGTTGAAGTCTCCGGCTTCGGCCTGTGCCCTGCCTCAACCCATTGTCGGAGTTGTTCCGCCAGACGAGTATGGCCCTTCTGCTCTTCCGCTGAGGCAAGCTGAAGCGCGAGATCGAAGAATCGCTCTTCGTTCCCCTCAACGTGACTTTTCAGCAGTCCAATGAGTTGCTTTGCGGTGGCCACCAATTTCGTCTCCCGGTTGATGAGAGTCTACACTGTTGATTGGAAAATGCGAACGCGACGTGACGCCACCGCATCTTTAAGGTCGGTATGTTGTAAAAAGACTCTGTTCGATTGCTACACATCGAATTTCAACTGATGCCATTCGATAGTTTGGCCATATTGGGCAGTCGTGCCTCGTCAGTTTGAACTAGTGTCCCTACGTATCATTTTTCAGGTATCGATAAACTGACGATCTCGCGATCCCCAGTTCACGAGCAATGGTGGCAGGACCTTGGCCCGTATCATGCATGCTGTGGATAAGCGATGCGTCTATGCTGGGTGGACGGCCCCTGAAGGGGCTATTATCACCCTTGGCCAACGCTGCATCAATCCCTTCACGCTGACGTTCTGCGCGGATGCTGGCCTCGAACTCTCCGAACGCTCCAAGGATGGTAAAGAACAATCGTCCCGCTGGTGACGAAGTGTCGATGGGTTGCTCCAGAACCTTCAAGTTCACTCCCTTCTGTTCCAAGGTCTCTGTGATCTGCAACAGGTCACGGGTGGATCGGGCCAACCTATCGAGGCGGGTGCAAACAAGGGTATCGCCTTTACGGATGCCACGGCCCAGGAGGTCTTCCAGTGCAGCACGGCCTTCACGCTTACGGCCTGACGCCTTCTCCAGATATAGATGTTCACGGGCAACACCTGCGTTAGTCAAAGCATCAATTTGAATGTCTAACGACTGCGATACGGAACTGACTCTACCGTAACCAATAAGTTCACCCATGCATCGGCCTCCTGTCCTAGTTGACTGTCCGAATAACCCGTATCGTCCGATAAATGATTCGTAAAGTCTAATGAGACACTTCAGTGAGGACTTTAGGTGTCCGTTGCGAGTATACCCAAAAAACACACCCAGTAGGACTACTCGAAACCTGCAAGGCGGGTTGTTTCTTTATGGGTCAATCATTTCCAATGTCGGCCAGGTACTGTTCTGAATCAGCCGCTGGTATCTTTCTGTATTGAAATGTTCAGCACCAAGTCCGTTACGATATCCACCAGGTTTTTATTGATAGAATTCCACTCAATATGGGCCCCAAGATGACGTGGGCGCATCCCGATATGTGTTTCTCAGCAAGTCAAATTGCGAATGAACTTACATAGAAAAAAGGACGCACATCTCATGAATATATCATCTTCCAAAGCCTTCGAATTTCGGACCAGTCTCAACACATTGAGTGAGAAGAATTCCGGACCAACCATTCGGCTCTATCACTTCACATCGATCAGTTACCTGAAGCAAATTAAGCGTGAAGGCCTGACTAAAGGGCAGATGCAGACATCAATTAACACGTTTGAGAATGCACCGAATTTCACAACCGACAGCACCGGCAAAGGCCACGATCTACATAAGCTGAAGTTTGCAAGCCCATCATGTCTTGCATCCCGCGGGATACGACTCAAGATGGGAGAGCAAGTGCCAGTATTTCCCGATAAAACCAAAGTGCGAATTACACTTCGCTTGCCCCGCCGAATGGTTACCCGTTGGACCAGGTGGGCGCTGAAGCACGTAACGAAAGAAGTTCGCGACTATCTTATCAGAACCGGTGGGGGCATGCGAAAAGCGCGAACATGGTACTTTTCAAACAGCGGTCCTGTGTCGCCAGTGATGTTCGAAGAAATCGAAGTATGGGACAATGGGCGCTGGGTCCGCGAAACTGAATACCTTGGCCCTCGCACCGAAGTCTTGACGAAGGAGGCACTTGTGAAGGGCTATAGCATGTGGGGTCATCAACTTCGGGCCGGTAGAGACGCTCCTTTCCTAGAACAATTGAATGAAGCACTGCATGATCATTGTTCGGAAGCATGATCGCATCAGACATCCGTTGACGATATCCAACCGCTGATGGGTATTGTTTGCGCCACGATATCATTCTGGCACAACGGCCTTCGATAGGGGGGGGGAGGGGACGCTAACGTAATACTATTAGAGCATCCTCTTGCTTCCCCTGTTGTCCAAAATGAATGTTGGTTGATTGGTCTGCGAACGCAGTGAGCAGGGCGATCAAACCATGGGGTTCAGCGAAGCGTTTCGAGCGCCACTGGCGCGAAAGAACCGAGTTGGACACCTTCAGTGACATGATCATTCCCATTTGGTCAGACGAAACTGGTATCGATCATGACGGGTGCTGGAGATCGCTGTGCCGGATAGCATATCGAGTTCTTTGAACAGGCTGGGTTTGATGAATACGACGTGTGGATCGTCTGAATCATCGGTTCTGCGGAACCCCAAATTACGCCCCAAGTCTTGATAAACCTGATCACGGTAGGCCATCGCAACGGGGTTATCGATTCCAAATGCTGCTCCGAGAATCGCGTATTCCGCATATACGTCGATACTGGGATAGGTGACCAAGGTTGCCAATCGCTTGTCGGCGAGATCGTTGCGACCACGGGCTGCTACGTGGGTCATGGTTTGGCCCGGATAAGTCTCTCTGAGTGTATCGAGACGATCTCCGATGACGCAATCGAAACCAGTCTCGATGAGTTCAACGGCCAAATCGGTAACCGATTTTTTGCCTTTTCTTGGTGACCGCGCCCGTTCGTCAAAAACCAACGGTACCACTTCTTGGAACAAGTGTGGCGTGTGCGTCATGTTCACAATGGTTATGCGTGGTTCATCTTCAACATTCGTCTTTATCCCCTTCATGACAGCACGTGGCAGGTCCTCTGTGGTAAGGATAACAACGGGACAGCCTAACGACGTAAACCAACGATGTGGTTTGCAGTAGTGAACATCGCCATGGCTCTGCGCATAGATGTTCTTGTCATTTTTACCCTTACCAAAAGCGAATCGTTTGCAATCGACTTGATAGCGATCATCATCACCAAATCGAGTGCGGATGATGTTGTCGCATTCATCGAAGCCAAACTCGGTTACCAAACGGCCTTGTGCTTGCGTCACTCGTCCATATGCGGTGACACGATCTGCCAACCCCGCTTCGTCCCAAGACTTCTTGCTGGTGACTTTGCACTTGTCCTCAATCTTCTTTGCTAACTCAACCTTCCATGTTGGTTGGACCATCGCGAGGTCTTTGGAATGAACCTCATCATAAATCACCCATTGCGGCTGCATCTGAGTGACGCATGCCCGTACCTTTTCATAGTCAAAGTCGTTTGGAAAATCGGGATGAAGAAAGGCCTTGGCGTGGAGTGAGTGTGGCCAGTTCTTGATTAAGGCATGAACAGTAAGAACAACTGCATTGGGTCGGAATACCACACCGCGTTGGTTGACGTTCCACATTGCATCCCGAACCTCGCACATCCGTTGGTACACATCCGGCTGGTCTCTGTGAATGGCCTGAAGTAGTGATGGTGCGGACTTCTCTCCGGCGGCCTGTCTCGTAATTTCTTTCAATCCCGGGAATTCTTTCAGTGCCTCCCGATAGATTTGTGCGACTGACTTGAGAATGACCGCTGACGATGGTGCGTTCGGCACCCCCATCAGTTCCTCATACTTCTCTTCAGCCTGCGCGTAGCTGTTGCAGGCGATCATCGTGAAACCACGGGACAGATGAGGTTCTGAACCTCGGTCGATAGCGGTTTGGTACCGTGCGGCCTCAACATTATGACGCCGATCCATCACATAGTTCATCAGTGCGTAGGTCTTTCCGAGGCCTTCGGGTGCCTGCACCAGTGTCACGCCGTCTGAGTTGGCAATCCCTTCAAAGATATTCTTGGCGGCCCGACGGGCTGATGATTTGGACTGTGCATGGTCTTCGAAACGCCGCAGTGGATGGGGTCCATGTTTGGGTTCGCTGTGCAGGGCAGTCAGCCCAATCACTTCTGTTTCAGGGTTCAGGAGTTGAAGCGTTTCATCGAGTGTCAGGCCGTCAGGCAGGAACAGATCACCAGTCTGGGCATCTTTCCCCGCGCAAACAAGCTTTCGGTAGTCACCACGCACAAAGGTCGAAGGGTGCGCATCGTCTTCACTGTTCCAAAAATGGACGAGATTGTAGACGCCATCCTGCGTTACGTGGGCTGGTTTTGGGTATGGTCCCCAATGCGGTTGCAAGTGATCAGTCAGCAGGTCAATCAAGACTTGGCTGTTCTCTGCGGGCACGACATACCGCGATGCCCGACTGGTGGATGACCGCCTTGCCGATATCAAGTGATCAGCATCGCCGCTGGAAACCAATGGGTCTGCTTCTCCTCGTGCGAATGACCGGCTTGCAATTTTTTCCTGAAGAACGATCTGTTCAACTTGATCGCCCACCTTGAATCCGTGAAGAGAATTGGGCTTGATCAGTGTGCGCACTCCCCACGGACTACGACGTTTCTGGAAGTAGCTTTTGAGCCGCAGATCGAACGCCACCGTGATATCAAGTTTGTTCGTGATAATCGCCGCTACTTCAGCCCAGACTAGCCGATGAAGGTCAGGCAACACCGCATCGGGAACGTCGGCAGTCCAAAGGCGCTTGGGCGCACCCTTCGATTTGGCAGACAGCGATTTACTTAGGTGACGGATATCGAAGACGATGATTATGTGAACGCTTTTGCTACCGCTGTAGACAGCAGAGTAACCCCGATAATCGGCGAAGGTAGACAAGGCAGCATGCACGGATGCGAATGGCGATGTTTCGGCTTTTCCCGCAAACCAATCAAGTTGCATTTCAAGGTCGTCCCGCGTGTCGCCATCAAATTCGTAGGTAAGGACCCAATAGCCCGCATTTGCCATGCGTTCGCTTGGAGGGGTGTAGCCTGATCTTTGGCCAAGCACGACATCATCACGGCTGAACGATGCTTCGATGAGCGGGTTGGTGAACAAGGTTGCCTCTGTCTGGAGGCTTGCCCAGTCTATCTGTCCATCAGGTCCGTCATGACGTTCAAGCATGGCGGCGAAGTCGGTGTGTGCAAAGTTGCCAGCCTCTTTGTTGAAGAAATGCGGTAAGGATCGCATTTCGTCATTTGCGAAAGCTGTGATTGATGGAAGAAGTACTGCTTCAAACAATTGATTTGATCGCCGTTTCTGGGCGCGTCGAAGCTGGCGTTTGTGTTGGGAGTATGAACCGCCCTTTGTTTGCCGGAGGCTGATTACTTCGTCTCACGCGACCATATCTAACGCATTGAATTGTGCATAGTACCTCTCTTCTGCTTCTGCTGGCGGGATGTATCCGATGGGCTCA
>Ga0115564_10003352_pt1 | contig 13450 bp, 10 predicted proteins | sample COGITO_mtgs_1105_7_FD_88680 | JGI IMG/M metagenome (GOLD analysis project Ga0115564, IMG submission 88680) | Pelagic marine microbial communities from North Sea - COGITO_mtgs_110523 | ecosystem: Environmental > Aquatic > Marine > Epipelagic | place: Germany:Helgoland, sampling site Kabeltonne...
ATCCCCCCTTATTTAGGAGTATAATGGTAAAACAATTATAGGGGTCAATACCCCTTGAGAAATTTTTGGCAGAAAATGAGTGAAATTTTGGATTTATTGGTTGTTGGGTATTGGATTGTAATGGGATTTATAATCATATTGGTTTTTATAAAAGTTCTCATCCCTCAATATATTTTTTCTATCGATGATGTATGTGTGAGTAAAGATCAAGTCTGTGATTGCGTCGTAGAGTTCATAGAGAAGGATTTAGGAATTAGTGTTCAAAACCCAACAATCTGTTTTGACTACAGACCTAATGATGAATTAAGGGGTGTTTATCATCAACAAAACCATTCGATTACCCTTTATCTTGATAACTTGGAAAATGTACATTCTTGGATTCTTACTCTAATAGAAGAGATACATCATTCTGCATTTGTATCCACAAAATCAGGTATAAAGTTGTATGAATTATACGATCGAAAAGTAGGGTATGAAAATAACCCCCTCGAATACGCTGCTAAATTGTATGCCGTCAAAAATTTTAGGTCAATTCATAGAAAATTGAAAAAACAAGGTCTTATTCGATACAAAGTATAATTCCCTACAATATTTTACTTTTTCAAAATTCACTTTCTTACCCTTTAGAACCTGATTTTAGGTTCATTAAGTTCCATTACATACTCTTTTTATTCCGACAAGAAATAATTCATTCTCCTACTGAAATCAATTAAAAGTTTGAGTTGTTTCGATTGATAATTCAACTTATGATCACGTTTCATCCCGAGTTCATCAATAAAGTACTCTCGTAATTGTTGTCTCTCCCAAGGAGTGATTTCGAATTTATTGGGATTATGATTAGACCAATATTCAAATCCTAAATTTTCTTTTCCTCGTATCATCAATTTCTATTCTGTTGAGTTTATTTCGAAGTGCCTCTCTGATTACTTGTGACATGGTTACATTGTCTTCAAGTATATTTTTTTGAAGTCTGTAATACTGATCTTCTGTAATACGGACAACAAGTTTTCTGTCAAGTGATTTTCCCATTATCTGTTTGTTTTACTATAAATACATGCAGAAATAAAAAGTCTTACAAAAGGGTTGACTTTTTCAAAACTTTCCTGTATTTATTATATGGAGTTTATAGTGACGACACCTTTTTCTCCCCTCAAGAACAGACAGTATGAAAAACAAATTTGGATGGTAAAATGAAAATTGGAATTAAAGACCGAGAAGGTAGACAAGGTCTTTAACACTACTAAACTTCAGAAACACCAACTGTTGGATCAGGTAATTTTTTCACATCTTAACGGGTGTCGGTTTTTTTCGGGGGCACTTGTTTTATCGACACCTTTTTTTCTTTTTTCCTAAGAACAGATTTTACCCAGCATCAAACCAGCACTTTAGATCATATCCTACAAATTGAATATTACAATCAAAATTGGAATTAAACCATTGAATTCCCTTATATGTACCTAAAGCACCAGCAAATGGATCAAGTACAGTTGGAGAATATTGTTTTCCAATAAATGGCAAATGAACAGTTGAATTGATTATCAACCATACTAATTGCTGGGGAAAAGTTGCTGGGTGTTCTATTTTACTTGAATACTTCTGATTTGCTACCGCAACATTCATAATATCATGATCGAGGAAATCACCAATGTTTTTTCCTTGTTTATTAGGAATGTAAGGACTTGTATTTCGAATAGTCTGACTATCGATAACTCGATGCCTCGGAGGATGTGATGGTTTAGTTAGTGATGAAATCTCTGTGAGAGTACGTTGATAATTGTAATCCAATGTTTTCGTAAAGTGAAATAACATCGAATAAGATGGTGTTAGATTGCTCTTACTACTTGAGGGTTTAGGATTTTTACGTTTGACCACGATGCTGTTACGTTGAATCCAACCTCGTTTACAAAATTCAATTGCTACCCTGTGAGGTATATTTTGTAGACAACCATCGATGAATGTGTCTCCCAACTCAAGAAAGAAATTCCCGTCATTTCGTAGAACACGCCAACACTCATCATGCAGGTGATTAACCAAATTATCAATGTATTGATTAGGGGAATCTTCATTCCCCAATATGTCATTATCAGAATAAGATCTCAATCGATAAAAAGGAGGACTGGTTAGAATTAAATCAATTTCCCCGTCCTTCAATTCACTCATGGTATCAGAAGACTTCTGAAAAAAACGAAAATCTTCTGAATTTGATTTTTCATCCCATTCGAGATTAACTGTTGATCTTGATTTTACCTCTTTAGAATTTCTTTGAGTAAGTAAGTATGCTTGATTAATAGAGAGAATACCTTTATCTATTAGTTCAATGGAATCAGGAGACTCCTTTCGGATTTTAAGTAGTCTCGCCAATTGACCATCACTTATTTTAAGATCATCCGCTATCATTCCTCGGAGGATGACCCCCTTCAATCCCAATTTAGTCTTGTTATCCTTGTAGTACTTTTTAAGAAAGTCATATTCTCTAAGAATTGAATAAACCGATTTAACTCGTGTCTGATTATAGTGAATCAAATAGAGTATTTCGTCTTCTTCATCAACATCAATTGTATCTACTTCAACTTCGTTCCATCCGAGTCTCGTGATCGCTTCAACTCTTCGGTGACCTGACAAAAGATTATTCGTTTTAACATTGATTACAGGACGTTGGAGTAGTCCCACAAGTTTAATAGACTCCATCAATTCATCTATCGATGATAACGAGTAGATCTCTTTGTTTACATCACTGACCTTTATGTCCTTAACCTTGATATTCATTGAGACTCAATTTAGCGAATGAAATTTATTTGAGCAAATTTTATTAGGAAGAAATTAAAGTTTTTCTTTAATTTGAAGAAACTCAGTTCTTATGAAACTTAATCGAATTCAGGAGGTATTGGACAAAAAAAACATGACTCAGAAAGAACTTGCCAAGAAGATGGGGATTAGTACGGTTACCTGTTCTCATTGGTGTAGTGGAAAGTCGAACCCCCCATTAAAGAAGTTGGTATTAGTGAGTGAAGTACTTGAAGTGAGTTTGTCAGAATTGATTGTAGACAAATGAGAATAATAGACAACAAACAGAATAGATTAATAGAAGTGCTGGAGTCCGTTGTAGACTCCAACACGGACATTTATTATGCGGGGGAATATGTGACTGCGTACTCTTTGTTCTCACTATATCCAACTTTTAATAAATCAAGATCTGTTAACCTCCTGTTGGACTACGATTTAGATTCAATTAATACCAATCTCCTTCATAATAACGATGAAGAAGTCCTCAATCTGAATTTGGACCGCAAAATGAAGGTTGATAAGGTGGTTAAATTTCTTAAGGATAAATCTGAGATTCGTAAAGGATCCGTCGGAAATCAAAACCTTTTAATCGTTGTTAAAGATGGTGAGACTTCCTGTTACACTCTTACACCTCTAAATCTTGATTCAGTGAGTTTAGGAACAATTCCATCAAAGTTCCCTGTTATAATCAATGAGATTAAAGATAAAGACAACCAATACTTACAACTCTTCAAGAGAAATTGGAACTCCTCAGAAGAGATCAAAAAAGACATCATAACTCACTTAATCGATCTGAATGAATATCAAACCCCTTCAAGAACTTATAAGTCAATTCTAAAGGAGATTTTCGACTTCAGTGATCTTGATGAGAGGTTAGATTCAAAACTGAATAAAATTGGATTTAAAGAGTCAGTTGTTTGGAACTTACTTTACAATTTTCAAAAAGATGCAGTTGTCGGTGCAATAAACAAGATTGAAACATACGGTGGTTGTATTATAGCGGACTCTGTAGGTTTAGGTAAGACTTTTGAGGCACTCGCTGTGATGAAGTACTATCAACTTCGAAATGATCGAATATTAGTACTTGCTCCAAAAAAACTAAGAGAGAATTGGTCGATTTATCAATTAAATGACAAACGAAACATCCTTTCTAAGGACCGATTAAACTATGACATACTAAATCATACAGATCTCTCGAGAACGAGTGGGAAATCGGGGGATATTAACCTCTCAACCATTAATTGGGGGAACTATGACCTTGTTGTTATAGACGAGTCTCATAATTTCAGAAATAACCCCAACAGAAAAGACAGAGTTACCAGGTATAGTAGACTAATGAATGATGTCATTCGAGCTAACATTAAAACTAAGGTCTTAATGTTAAGTGCTACACCTGTAAATAACAAACTAAGTGACCTTAAGAATCAGATTTCATTTATAACAGAGGGTGTTGACGAGGCATTTCAAGATTACGGTATTGAGAGTATCAATAATGTATTGAATGATGCACAGAGGAAGTTTAATCAGTGGTTTAATGATAAAAACCCTGACGATATAAATGTCAACGAACTATTGGAGGATTTAGGAGGATCTTATTTTAAGATACTCGATATGATGACCATCGCGAGGTCAAGAAAACATATAGAAAAGTACTACGATACTTCGAACATCGGGAAATTCCCAAATAGACTTAAACCAATTACGGTTTCACCTCCTATCGATAATAAGAATGAATTAAGTCATATTGGTGATATCTATGATAAAATCGGAAACCTCACTTTATCATCTTATACTCCACTTGCATATGTACGTTCCGACAAGAAAGAAGAATATGCCGAAAAGTATGATATAGTTACAAGTAGAGGGACAGTATTTAAACAGACCGACCGTGAACAGAGTCTTATCTATTTAATGAGAGTCAATCTTTTGAAGAGACTCGAGAGTTCCGTTGATTCACTGAGGTTAACTTTGGATAAACTCATTAGGTCAATTGAAAACAACCTTGTTCAGATTGAAAACCATAAATCTGAAGAGGTCATGATGGATTTATCAATTACAGAGGTGGACATTGATGACACTGAGTTGGAGGATCTCTTAGTAGGAGGTAAAACAAAGGTGTTGATTCAAGACATTGATCTAATTCGATGGAAACAGGACTTAGAGTATGATTTAGTCATTCTAAGAAACCTTAGGTCTGAATTAAGTGATATAACTGTGGATAGGGACGCGAAATTGGAGAAACTCAAATCCTTAATCGAAGACAAACTCCATAACCCTATAAATCCGAATAACAAGAAGGTTATTGTTTTCACCGCATTTGCGGATACCGCATCATACCTACATAACAATATTGAAGATTGGTTGTACTCTAACCATGGATTATATTCTTCCCTAATTACGGGAAGTGGTACCAATAAGACCAATCTTCCTAAGTGTAAAACGGATCTCTCATCCTTACTAATCAACTTCTCTCCTAAGTCTAAAAAAAGAGAACAGGTGTTTCCTGACCAAAGAGATGAGATTGATGTTATGATCTGTACCGATTGTATCTCAGAGGGTCAAAACTTACAAGATTGTGACTATTTGATCAACTACGACATTCATTGGAATCCCGTGAGGATTATTCAAAGGTTCGGTAGGATTGATCGTATTGGATCTGTCAACGATAATATTCAACTGGTTAATTTCTTCCCCAACATTGAATTAGACAATTTTATTGATTTAGTAGCGAGGGTAAAAGGACGAATGGTAATGTTGGATGTGTCCGCAACAGGAGAGGATAATGTTATTTCCAAGGACCCATCAAATATGAAGGACTTAGAATATCGAAAGAAACAATTGAAACAACTTCAAAATGAGGTTATTGATATTGAAGATGTTCAAGGGAATATTTCAATTTCTGATCTAACCTTCAATGATTTCAAAATAGATCTTGAAAAGACCTCTCGTGAAGAATTAAAGACAATTGAGAAATTACCTCAATCTTCATTTTCAGTAGTTAAATCGAATACAGACCATATCCATAAGGGGATAATATTCTGTTTAAAAGATAAATCGGGTGAAAAGTCCGAGAACTATGGATCTAACGTTCTTTACCCCTATTTCTTGATTTATAAGAGTTTAAATGGAAGTCAAAATATAAAATCTTCTCAACCCAAGATTACCCTTGATTACTTGAGAAAGTTATGTGTTAATGAAGATGAGTTAAACGCAAGAGTGATTGAGAAGTTTGAAAACAGAACATTAAATCTCAGAAAGATGGATGAATATCAATCCCTTCTAAAAGAGTCGATCAGTGAAGTGAGGGGTGTTCAGGAAGAGATAGGTTTAGATTCACTTGCCACATCGGGGGGAACACTATTCAGTGACAATGATGATTTTGGAAATGAGAATATTCAATTAGTTAATTACTTAATCATTGAGTGATGGAAATAGAATACAATGACATATTCAATTTTCCTTCAAGGACTCTTTTAAATAAGAGACTTACTAAGGTATTCTTCAGTAAGAACTTTGAGTTGAGTAGTATCGAGAAGAAAACCCTCCAAAACGAGGTGGTTAAAATGGAATGGGTGTCAAGTTTAAAACCATCGAACACCAACATTCCTAAGTTTGAGACAGAAAACCATGTGGTTGAAGAAGTTCAGTTCATGACTTGTACAGTTTCTAATCTTGACAAACACGGAAAAGTGGTAGTTGATCTATTTCAGAAATACATTCCCTATCAAATAGTCCTTGTTGTAGAAGACGAGGGATATTGGATGTTGAATCTGACTAACAAGAGAATCAACCTTAACGATAGGTCAAAGAGAACAATTGAAAAGTTATTTACAACCAATCGAATTAACAAAACAGAATCGGAAACAGTAAAAGAGTTTGTAAATACACTTTCGTTTGACAGAATAGATAGAACAAATCTGAATACAGTTTATCAGAGTTATATTAATTCAGTGATTCAACTTAAGTCTTCCGAAATCACGGGAGTCTTCAACGATCAGAATCTTCAGAATAACCAAAGAGACATTGAGTCTATTGAAAGGAAAGAAAACCTTGAAATGGAAATCATCACACTTAAGAATCAATTAAAAAAAGAGACCCAGCTCAATTCTCAAGTCTCAATTAACATGGAGATTCAAAAGAGAAAACAAGAAATACAAAACATAAAACAAACCTTATCCCAATGAGCATAGATAAAATAACATCAGATGATCACCTAAGTCAAAGTAAGGACTTAATACAAGAGAATATTGATCAGTTAAAGAAACTCTTCCCTGAAATAGTCTCTGAGGGAAAGATTGATTTCAAATCCCTTCAACAAGTTCTTGGAGAAGAGATTGAAGATGAAGAAGAATTTTATCGATTCACTTGGGCGGGTAAATCACAATCAAGGAGAGAAGCACATAAACCATCCACAGGAACATTAAGACCCTGTAAGGAGGATAGTTTGGATTGGGACAGTACTCAAAACCTATACATCGAAGGGGATAATTTAGAGGTTTTAAAACTCCTTCAAAAGAGTTATGCGGGGAAGATTAAAATGATTTATATCGACCCACCATATAACACAGGGAGTGATTTCGTGTATAAGGATAACTATAAGGATAACTTGAAAAATTATCAAGAGGTTACAGGACAAATTGACAGTGAAGGGAATAAAATATCTACTAACTCTGATTCAGATGGGAGGTTTCATTCTAATTGGTTGAATATGATGTATCCGAGATTAAGGTTATCGAGAAATTTATTGAAAGAAGATGGTCTTATATTCATCAGTATTGATGATAACGAACATCCAAGTTTAAGAAAAATTTGTAATGAGATTTTTGGTGAAGAGAATTTTTCTTCCAACTTCATTTGGAAGAAAAAAGGTACTACATCTAATGTTGTTGGTGCAGAAGTATCTTACTTGTTTGACAACACTTTATGCTATAAAAAATCCCAAAAATCTAAAATATTACCGAGGATTAAATTATCGGAAACAAGGGAATATAAATTTTCTGATGAGGAGGGAAATTACAGAACCTCAATAATTGAGAAAAAGAATGATGGTGAATATGAAAGGAAATCAATGCAATTTGAAATCTTAGGACATAAACCAAGGAAAGGTAAAAGATGGCAAATAGGATTAGAAAAGGCTAAATACTTAGAGAGTATTAATAGATTCCTATATGATGGAGAAAAGATCTTGTTGAAAATTTATGATTTTGAAGATTCAGATACAACATCTGCACAACCCAACATATTGGATGATATGGGTTCAAGTGATAGTGCAAATAAAACAGTAAAATCACTTTTTGATGGGATTTCAGTTTTTGATACGCCAAAACCAATTGAATTAATTAAACATTTGATTAAAATATCAGATACTGAAAATGAAATTATACTTGATTTCTTCGCCGGGTCTTCTTCCACCGCTCATTCGGTGATGGAATTAAATGTTTCTGAAGGTGGGAACAGAAAATTCATTCAAGTTCAACTTCCTGAACTAACATCTGAAAAAAGTGAATCACGAAAATTAGGATACGAGACAATTTCAGAGATCAGTAAGGAGAGAATTCGTAGAGTCTCAAAAAAACTCAAAGAAGATTACCCTATTAATTTTAAAGTCATTGATTTAGGTTTTAAAGTTTTTAAACTCGACAGTTCCAACATTAAAAGTTGGGATGGAAGTCCTGAAAACCTTGAATCAAGTCTCTTCGATTCTGTAAGTAACATCAAGTCGGATAGAACTGAAGAAGATGTCTTATTCGAAATTTTACTAAAGTATGGATTAGACCTAACTCTTCCAATCGAAGAAAGAGATGTTCATGGAAAGAAAGTTTTCAATGTAGGTATGGGTTCTCTATTTATTTGTTTGGGGGATGAGATAACTTCTAAGATTGCCGAGGGTATTGGAGAATGGAAAGATGAGTGTGACCCTGAAGTTTGTAGAGTAATTTTTAAAGACAATGGTTTCACCGATGTAGAGAAAACAAACTCTTTTCAGATATTGAAAAGATTTGGTATTAACGAAATAAGAAGTATTTAATATGAAGAAAATACAATTCGTTAGTACACTTCAATATCAGTTAGACGCAATCAATTCGATTGTAGACATTTTTCAAGGGCAAGAAAAGTGTGATTCTAATTTCACTGTTTACTCACCTGAGTTTATTCAGAAACAACATAACATCTCTTTCAATGAGATCGGTTATGGTAATAGACTAACTCTTACCGAAGGAAAGATATTAGAGAATGTCCAACAGATTCAGTTAGGAAATGGACTAAAACCATCGACTTTGAAAGAAGTTGATAAAACACAGTTGGACTTCACTGTAGAAATGGAAACGGGTACGGGTAAGACTTATGTGTATTTAAGAACCATCATGGAATTGTATCGTAAGTATGGATTCTCAAAACATATTATAGTCGTCCCTTCCATTCCAATAAAAGAAGGAACCTTCTTCAGTTTAAAAGAAACCAAGGAACACCTCCAAGAACTTTATGATAATATTCCATATAACTTCTTCATCTACGATAGTTCGAGATTGAATGAAGTTCGAGATTTCTCAACTAATGATGGTTTAGAAATCATGGTGATCAATATTGATGCGTTTAGTAAGAGTTTTAAAGACCCTTCAAAACCCAACAACGCTAATATTATCCATAGGTACAATGATAGTTTAGGCTACAAACCTCTTGACCTCATTAAGAACACCAACCCTGTTGTCTTCATAGACGAACCTCAATCTACAATGAGTACAGAGTTGAGAAAAAAGGCGGTCAAGAACTTAAATCCATTAACTATCATTCGTTATTCAGCGACTCATAGGGAAAAGGTTAATCTGATGTTTAAGTTGGATGCCGTAGACGCGTATGAACAGAAATTGGTCAAACAAATAGAGGTTGGTTCAGTCCAAACAGAGGGTGCTAATAATCAAGCATACATAAAACTTATTGATGTTAAACTCAGTAAAGGTTCTCCCGTCGCCAAGGTTGAAATTGATGTTTTTGATAAAGGAACGATTAAGAGAAAACAAGTCACGGTAAAACAAAACGATGACTTAGAACAACTTACGGATAGAACAGAATATGAGGGTTATATCATCAAAGACATCTACGGAGGAGAAGGAAATGAATACATCGACTTTACAAGTAAAGATGATTTCATAAGACTTGGAGAATCTATCGGGAGTGTTGATGATCGTCAAGTCAAAACCGCGATGATTTCAAAAACTATCGAGGAACATCTTGATAAGGAGTTAGTATTAAATAAAGAGGGTATCAAAGTATTAAGTCTATTTTTCATTGATGAAGTTGCGAAGTATAGACAGTATGATGAAGATGGAAATCAACTGAATGGAGAATACGCAACCATATTTGAAGAGGAATACCTTAAGATCATAAAAAAACCAAAGTATCAAACTCTATTTGATCAACATCACAGTTCTGATACAGATGCTTCAGAGGTTCATAATGGTTATTTCTCCATAGACAAAAAGAGTAAAAAGAGTAATAAGAAAGATAAGTTCGAATATTTCAAGGACACTAATGGTTCAACCAAAGCGGACGAAGACACTTACAGTCTAATAATGAAGGATAAAAAAGGTCTTTTAAGTTTTAGTTCAAATCTTCGATTTATATTCTCCCATTCCGCACTTAGAGAAGGATGGGATAACCCTAATGTTTTTCAGATCTGTACACTTAGAGAGAGAGGTTCATCTAAAATTACTCCACGTCAACAGATAGGTAGAGGATTAAGATTATGTGTTAATCAACAAGGAGAACGAGTATACGGACATGAAGTAAATACGTTATCTGTTATTGCTAATGAATCGTGGGAACAGTTTGTACAAGAACTTCAAACGGAGATAGAAAAAGAAACAGGAATTAAGTTTGGAGTAATTGAAGAATATACATTTTCGGATGTAGTCTTAGGAGTTGAAGATGGTCATACTCAGTACTTAGGACAGGAGAAATCTTCTCAACTATATAAACACTTCGTAGAAAAGGGTTATGTAGATAACAGAGGTAAGGTCCAAGATACATTGAGGATTGCATTAAAAGACAATACCGTCGATATCCCTGAAGGGTTTGATGATAATGTTCACGTTTACAAACAAATCATATCTAATCTAAAAAGTGCGGCGGGTAAACTTGAGATCAAGAATAAAGATGAAAAGAAACGAGTAAAGGTTAATAGGCAAATATTAGACAGTCCTGAATTCAAAGAATTGTGGGATCGTGTGAAGTACAAAACAACCTTCTCAGTTGATTTTGATTCAACCGCTTTAGTTCAGAAGTGTATCTCATCAATTGATGAGAAACTTGTTATTCAACGAGGTAAACTACACTACACCAAAACGAGTGTGACAATGAGTATTGGTGGAGTTGAAGTTGATGATTCAAAAACTCAAACAGAAACTTCCAATCTCGACTATGAGGTTGATGTTCTTCCTGATATTGTAGGGTATCTTCAGAATGAGACTCAATTAACGAGGAAATCAATAGTCAATATCCTTACGGGGACTCGAAAACTAAAGTATTTCAAGATTAATCCTCAGAAGTTCATTGAAGGGTGTATAGATATCATTAATGAACAGATGAGACTTCACATCGTAGATGGAATTAAGTACCATAAAATCGGTGGGAATGAATACTACAGTCAAGAACTCTTCGAAAATGAAGAACTGTTCGGATATATCAAGAGTAATTTATCTGAGAGTAGTAAATCTCCTTATGAGTATGTGGTGTATGATTCTCGAATAGAATCAGGTTTAACCAAAGAGTTTGAGCAAAGTCAGAACGTTTCGGTCTACGCAAAACTCCCTAATTGGTTCAAAATAGATACCCCACTTGGTTCTTATAATCCTGATTGGGTGGTGGGATGGAAAGACGGAGATGACGAGAAACTTTATTTTGTAGTGGAGAGTAAAGGAAGTTTATCTGAATTGGATTTGAGACCTAAGGAATATTCAAAAATTCAATGTGGTAAGAAACACTTTGAATCTATAGGATCTAAAATGGTTGTGGCAACTTCAATTGGAGATTTAAATTAATCTTGAAATTAAAATGGGAGCATTAAAAAATTTTAACAAAAACTTAGGTAGTGTAGGATTATCCTCAAAGAAACAAATTACAGGTTTACTTTTTCATACATCATCTTCTGCTATGATTCATTCAATCATAAATGAAGATAAATCGGGGGTTGATTATTTCACACCCTATTTTACTTTAAATGAATTTAAAAAAGATGAATTTATTAATTCATCATCTTATCAAACCTCATTAGAGATATACAGGGAGTATTACTTGAACTCTATAAATATTTCTGATGACGTCAATAAACCAATAAACAAGGATTTAAACAAACTAATAGATTCTGTTGGAAATAAATATGAAAAATTCATTGCCACAGAGTTGGAGTTAGTAAAGAACCAAAGGACTCTTACCATTTTTGAATCAATTGGAGAGATTATTTTAAAAAATGAAGAAAATATTGGTGCATTGGAAATATTAAAACTTGGATTAGAATGTTCAAGATTTTGGTGTATTAGTCCTGACAGATTAAGTTATACATCAAGTTGGAGTTTCTCGAATATTTTACCTACATACCTTGCGGATATTATTAACTCTATTCCTCAACCAAATAATCCAAATTCAAATCCTGAAACTTGGTTGATGAGCAAAGAAATCAATAATAGAATTCATAACGAAAAATACAATCTTGATATCGAAACAAAAAAATGGATTTGGAGTATTCACAATTTCATATTTTACATTAATGACCCCGATAAAATTGAACTTAAGACTAAGTACAAAGAAATTAACGGAATGAATGATATGTTGTCAGACATCTTCCTGAACATTGGAATGTTTAATAATTTAAATTCTTCAAAATATCAATTTTCTCATGTGTATAGTTCAAGAGAACATTGGAATGAATTTATAGAGGATTTAAATGAAAGAGTTATCTCAGATTATGGAATTGATATAAAAAATGATCATTCAAACATTGGAGAGTTTTACTCATTTTGGTCATTTCGATTTATAAATGCGATCATGTTGTATTTAGTTTAGTAAATCCAAAATTTCACTCATTTTCTGCCAAAAATTTCTCAAGGGGTATTGACCCCTATAATTGTTTTACCATTATACTCCTAAATAAGGGGGGATACGGGGGGAAGTCCCTCGGGAACCCCTCCCGCGGGGGTAAACAATATATATCTATTGATAGTACTTCCATAGACATACTTACATTATCTCTGCCGACTAAAATTGAAGAAGGAGATCGGGATAAACGGTAATTATCCACAGTGAAACTAATTGGCACTGATGGTTTGTATAATGGTATAATCATGATACACTGAATATGGAATCTGCGGGGGAACTAACAATAATAACATAGATAGTATACTCCCAATTATAATATGTGAGATTCTCACATGTAGTTGATCTGACTCAATAGTAGTCGGCACAAGTATCACCAATACAAATAGGACCCTTAACCCAAGAATCTTAAATTTGTAGTAAATCAGTACTTAAAACTCGATTTGGTTGGATTATATGTGCCCAATACGAATTTGAGTCGTTATTTGAAACTTAGATATTGACACTCAATTAATTGATATTCAATATCTTATAATGTTGAGTGAGTGAATAAAGTTAGGGGTCCTTACGACTCCAC
>Ga0115564_10003354_pt1 | contig 13445 bp, 5 predicted proteins | sample COGITO_mtgs_1105_7_FD_88680 | JGI IMG/M metagenome (GOLD analysis project Ga0115564, IMG submission 88680) | Pelagic marine microbial communities from North Sea - COGITO_mtgs_110523 | ecosystem: Environmental > Aquatic > Marine > Epipelagic | place: Germany:Helgoland, sampling site Kabeltonne...
ATTTAAAATTCCATATTGTTTGACCAGAAGTTACTTGATTATTATCTAAATCCAAATATCTAATAATTGTTTTATTATTCCTAACAGAAAGGTCTAATTTCATGTTTAAATCACTTTTTATTACTTGACTAGCTCCAGCTAACCTTGACCTAATTCTCAAATCTTTAACTCTATAACCAAATCCGAAGACATACTCATCCCCTTGAATTTCAGTTAACAAATTGTTATCAAAACTCAAAGATAATAATCGATCTTTTTTTACTTCAGCCAATATCTTTACGGAATTTTTCATTTCAAAATCTAATTTAAACAAAGGGCTAAATTGCTCCATTAAATTTATATTGCTGTATAAAAATTCATTTTTATAATTACTAGATTGATCTAAAACATTTGGATTTTGTGAAGCAAAATCTAAGTCAGGGTTTCCAGGATTAAAATCCAGATTAGATCTAAACTGATTAATCGTATACATTGCATTATATCCATGAGAAATTGATAATCTTTTAAAGTTCTTTTTAAACCACTTTAATTTCATTAGTCCTGTGTACTTTAAAGACCAGTTTGGAATAGGCACATTTCTAAATGCACTCATATTAGATGTAGATGGATCATTCCCTGTGTAGGCGGATAAAAAAGCTGGTAGTAAAACAGACTGATTAGTTTTACCATAACCTAAAGGGAAACCACTTAAATCACCGTTTTCAAAATTATTTGGATTAGCAAAATCAATTCCAGCATCTAGAGCTAATCTTCTCGCTATTACTAATCTGTTTTCTCTAAATGTATCAAAGGTTTCAGAGCTATTTTCGTCACTATTAGAAAATGCTGTTTTGATTAAAACAGTTGAGATATTAAAGTTTCCTAAAGTGTTTTGAATCAAGGGATTGTAATCATCACTTAAGCCATCACCATCCAAATCTATTGTATTAAAATTCTCAGTTAAGTTCTCAGAATAAGTTCGCCCTGCTGTTAAATCTATTTTTAAATCTCTTATTGGAGTTAGGTTGGCAGAGAAAGTTAAATTCTTATTTGTAACCTCAGTATATTGCTGATTAAATTCAGGGAATACCGTAAGCCATCCATTCCTTGCTGCTAAATATCTAATATCTCTTTGACTACCAAAAACATAGCCTAAGGATGGCCTAAAAGAACCTATAAAATCTGGTGTTTGTAAATACCCTGGTAAAAATGAACCATTGTTTTCTGAATAGTTGATTTGTATTCTTTTTATACTAGTTAAAAGGTCAATTACCATATTTTTAAAACTAAACTTATTGTTAGTTGGAGTACTTCGCTGCACTCCAAAAGATTGTTTATCACCAGACCTATTATTATCTTTTACTAAGCCGATATATCTATAAAACTTAAGCATGTCAAATGAGCTATTTATATTGTGAGTATTAGCATTTGAGATAGTATTTCCTAAATCATAAGTTTCACCATTAAGTGTTAAATTTCCAAATAAATCAGATCCTTTTTGCCATTGGAAATCTCCGGTGTAAGAATAAGATGTTTTTAGAAAACTAAATGTTGGTATTTTACTCAAAGGTAGTTCGTAATTTATTGCAAATTGTTGAGATTGCCTGTTTGGATCTCCAATATCAAAAAACCTGTCGAAAACATCAAGAGTTGAGTCTTGAGCTCCATTTAGATTATCGTCTAAAAAATAATTTTTTACAATATTATTATTTGAAGCATTATAACTAAAATTTAAGCCATCACTTATTACATAATTAAAATTATATTGTAAATCAAAATTATAGTTTCTTCTAAAAAGCTCATTAACCGAAATATTATCCCCTGTTAACTCTGATTCTCTAAATTTTTGCTTATTGAACTGTCTAATGAAATCTGTATTAATAGAGATATTTGTTGGTAATAAATTAAGATTAATATCTTTTAATATTTTAAAATATTTGCCTGTAAATAAAGAATCGTTTTTCTTAAATGGTTCCAGTTTAATTGAATTAAAATTAAAATTATAAGCTGCCCCAGCTCTAACATTTTGATCCAAAAGATCTTCTATTTCATAATCTCTATGTTCAATTTGATTATAGGAATAATTTAATGTTAAATTTTCAATATCATAAAATTTAGGTTTACCTTCTCCTGTGCGTTGTTTATTTACACCTATAAAATTAATACTCTTTCTTTTTGTATAGTCCTCAGATTGTTCAAGAATTTGATTTTTTTCCATTGTATTCTCTGCTGAATTCAATCTAGTTTGAAGTTTGATATCCTTGTATTGTTGATCATATTCAGGCGTAATTAGCTCCTCGCTTAATCCAAAGTTAAACGGTATTGTAACTCCCCATTTTTCTGGAAGTAGTTGACCTACATTAATATTTGATACTAAGTCATATTGTCTTATATCTTCTATATCTCTTTCGTTTGGACCTTGTTCTATGCTTCCAAATCCACTAGTACTCTGCCTTCCTGTAGCACTTAAACTCATAAAGTCTGCTATATTTGTATCAATTGTAACAGTCGCTGCCCATCCTCCTTCATTATCCATGTCAGAAAGCCTAAGCTCATTAAACCAGACCGTACCACAAATATCCATATTGTCTTGTCTAGGGTTTTTAACACCAACCATCAAAGTTCTAATATCTCCAAAATTAGGATTACCCTTAATAGATACCCTGTGTTGTCCCAATTGAAATGGCGAAAACTCATCTACAGGATCTACTATTAAATCATCTCCAAAAACATCATAAAAGATAGGATCTTCGTTTGCAAGGGTTCCGTTAGTTATTCCTAAAGACTTAATAGACTCAAGGACATTCATAGGTAGATTAATTTCGTTTATATCAGGCCAAATTGACTGAGGGTCTAAAGTGTTTGTTGATGATCTTTGTAATGGAACTTCAATTTGATAATAATTTTGAGTTAAATCATTCCCCATTCTAATAAAACCAACTATGTCTCCATCTGAAAGTCCTGGAGTTACACCCTCTTCAGCATGCAGGAACATTCTAATCCTTTTATACTGCCTCATATCTACATTAATATTCTTATAAACTGCTCTTGAGTCCTCAGTTTCTAAAGCACAAACATCTAAAACTAAAGATTGCTCATTTTGTCTTACAATAGTATTATTGTTATTAAATTGTTCCCTTACTACTCCTGGTGGAGAAACATAACTTTCTTCATTTTCTTGAATACCAATAACCCCAACATTTAAACTCGTAATATCATTGTCATTATTAAGTTCATCATCAAGAGATAGTTGATATTTTCTCCAATCACTTCTGACTAGCTCGAGGGTTCCAAATCTAAATGTAGTATTTTCAGAAAATTCATTTAAATACATTCTTATAAACCTAATAGATCTGAAGTCAGAAATACCTCCAATTATGTTTGTTGGTTCATTTACAGGAACCCTAAATTGATACCATTTTATAGTTTCTGTAGTTCCATTTGGAAGGGATACAGTTTTCTCTTTCCTGTCTTTAATAAGCTGATTATTTGTATCAGAAAGTGAGTTTGGGGTAATACTAATCTCGTACTCAAAATAACTATCTATAGTATTCATTGTATTGTCCCTGTTAATATCCTCTGCGTCTGGCTGGGTAGTTGAACCTCTGTTGGTATTTGTAAAAATTTCCGGAGAGTTACCCTCAAGCCCATTATATTGTCTATATCTATTTAAAATACCTCCTTCAGCATTTAGAAAATAATTATAATTATCGCTAGAAGGATCGTCCAAAGTTGCATAAGATGGAAACCTAGTAGTTTCTTCTTGATCGTCATAACCATCTAACCCAACATCTTGATTTTCCCTCTCTTGACCCAATGTAGAAAATGCATAAATTAAAGACTGATTTTGAGGAACTACAGACCCCCATGTTGTTTCGTTTAATAAGTTTATATCTCCGTTCTCAGGTAAACCATTTTCATATTGCTTTCTGCCGTCTTTCAAAATGTCTTCAGAAATACTACCTAAATTAAAAGTCAATTTACCTCCTGAGTTATCTTGGTTATTTATAAAAGGGTCTTGTAGCCAAAATTCTATATACTCAACATTAGATTGCTCAAAATCAGTGGTTGTAATTTGTCTTGTTATTCCGGCCCAACTATTGGAAGGGTTTATTAAGCTGTTCTCAGCATTCTCAGGATTCATATTATATGGGCCTCTTACGTCTGGGTAGTAATTTAAATCTAAAGAATTAATAACTGAAATTTGTCCCTGTACAATATCTATTTGAGGAAAAATTTCATCTATAAAAATTCTTCTTGTATATGGGTCAGAAATATCATCATCATTTATCTCACTTGGTCTAATACTACTATAAAAAACTGGATCGATAGTATACCAATTTAATAAAGCTCTATCATATCCATTCTGAATTCCGTTAGAGTCTTCTACTCCGTCATTATAAAACATACCAAGATTTTTAGGTCTACTAGATAATGACCAGCCTTGGGGACTCATTAAATCAATAATGTTTTGGGTTCCTTCAAAATCATCTACATAAGAAGTCACTTCCCCTTTGAAGTCAGTTCCTTTTGGCGCTCCAGGAACCAGATATGCCACCTCACCTCTTAAAGACAAATTTGATGCAACTTCTGTTTCTATGTTTGGAAGTTTATTAATTAGTCTAGTCAATAAAGGTAGTTCCGTTTCAAAATTACCGTTAAATCCAAATATTGTATTGTTAATAGGTTCTGTTCCGTAATTTGCTTTTTGGGTGACGGGTCTTTCGTTTAAATTCAGAAAAGTACCCCCCAATAAAAATTTCTCACTGAACTGATGCTCAACATTAAAGCCTGTAAATCTTTTCGTTTGCTGACCAAAAGTTGCATTGTTTTCAACACTTACATTTATAGGTGTTCCTGATGATTGAAGTGCAGGGTCAAGGATTTGAACTGTTCCTGCCTGGTAGTTTACAGTATAATCAACTCCTTCAGTTAGAACTCTTCCACCGGCCGTTACATTTACAGACCCTCTAGGAACATTATATGCTCCAATTGGTATTCCAGATCCACTAGAAGATTTGTATTTACCAGTAATTTGAAATTTATTCTTTTCAGAATCTTGTAATGCAATAGTTTTTGAAGATTTGTAAAGAGTAGAGTAAACGTATTTTTTTTGATTTAAATTATAATCATCTGTAATATCCTCGTTGCCGTCATAGTTTTCGTTTGGATCTAGCCTAAGTTTTTCAAACAAAAATTCTCCAAATGGCTCTACTTTTGTAAATATAATTTTACCATTATTTTGAAGAACAGTTATCCCAGGAACAAAGTCAAAGAATCCGTCTCCGCTAAACTGAGGATCATTATTAGAGTTTAATCGATCAAAGTTAAATAGATTTAAGAGGGGTGTTTCACTGATATTTAAATTATTCGCATTAGTAGTTGGAAAAGGAACTCCATCTACTGGCGTTATATAGTTTAAAGGAGAGGATTCATTATAAAAAATATTTAGCTTAAATCCGTCTTCCTCTAACTGAAAAGAGCCTGTATTGTATATGTTTTTCATCATTAACTTCCACATAGGGGCATCAACACTGCTAACTGTACTCTTTAATAATTTTACAATCAAATTATTGTTATTTACAACAGGATTAGTATCATCATTATTATTAGATATTTCAGTTGCTTGTACACCGTCATTTGCAAATTCACCAACTTGATAAACTTGATCTCCAATAGTGTACTGAAAAGCAACAGCTAGTATTTCATCGTTATCAATTTTTTGGTTTAGTGAAATATATCCAAGTTGTGTATTAACAGAGTAATCAGATCCATTATTTAATTTTTTTGCGTTTTCCAACTTTCCATAATCGAACCCTTCATTTACATTTGGTAAAAGAATACCTGATTGTATTGTAGCAATGTCACGAACAGAATTAGTCAGCTGGGAATTTGATTGTCCAATAATCAACGGGTTAAATCCATTATTTGCGTTATTGGGGTTAGCATTAGGGCCAACAAAAACATTTACGTTTGAAGCTAAATTAGAAGACTCTCCTAAATCTTGGAAGGCTACAATATTTCTAACATTTTCTATGCTGTTAGTTCTATTTGTGACCCAAACCTCAGTTCTTGTAATTTGAATATTAGAATTCACATAAGGGTAGTTCAATAAAGCTTGATCGTATTTTTCTCTAAATCTATGGCTTAAAAAAAAATGTCTATTCTCATCGTAATCTAAAGCTCTAAATTGAAATTCTTCTATAGTGCCTCCTGCTTGGGCTACAACTGTTTTGGCCTCAGATTTTTGTTCAGAAAAAACAGCGGTGACGCTAGTTTTACCAAACTGAAGCTCTGTTTTAAAACCAAACAAACTCTGAGCTCCAGTAATTAAAGAACTATTAAGCGGCATACTTACATTTCCTACTTCTATTTTTTTTATAATATCATCTTCAGTTGGCTCATACTGAATTTGCATGAGGTTTTGAAAATCAAATGTAGATTGAGTATCAAAATTTGCATTAACTTGAACCCTTGTCCCAACCTTTCCAAGTAGACTTAATCCAATCCTTTGGTCAAAATCAAATGAAAAGTTACTTCTGTTTCTAGGGGAAAATGAAGGGTTGTCCTGCTTAGTATATAAAACTCCTAGGTCTATTTCTAAAGAACCTTGTGGAACAACTTCAATGGTATTACCTCCAAAAATTGATTCAAATAATTTAGAATTAACATAAATTTCTGGTATCAAATTTTTTTGTAAATCTTCTGAGCCATCTAATCTACCTTCAGCTGCCTTTATTTTATCCTTATAATATTTTTTTAAATTTTCATTTAAAATTAACTCTTCGTATTCTTTAGGGGATAAAATAACTGGGTAATTTATGTTAAAATCACCGACAGATTGGTTAAAAAAATACCTATCACTAATAGGGTCATAAGTATAATTTTCTTCTATACTGGTAGGGTTTTCTAATTCAAGGCTAGTTGTAGAAAACTCTCCTGATATTTGATTTTGAGAAAAAGTAGAAGAGATCGATAGCGATATAATTATACCCAATAAAAGTATGTTAAAATCACTAAATAGTATATTTTTAAATTTATTCAAACTAAATTATAAGTTTTTCAAAGCTTCTTTTATTATGAGTTCAACAGAAGCATCTGCATTATCTAATATGATTTTATCAACTAATTTTTCAGAAGTTTTTTTATTAATTCCAAGTACTTCTAGTGCAGATAACGCTTCTTCTTTAGCTGTATTGTTATTTTGGAAAGAAATTTTATCATCGAGATCGTATATTTTTAAGACTTTATCTTTAAGCTCTATTATAACTCTTTGAGATGTTTTAAGGCCTATGCCTTTGACAGATTGAATCATTGCAGAATCTCCAATTGAAATTCCTTGAATTATTTGTTCAGGGGAAAGAGAAGATAACATTGTTCTGGCTATACTCGCCCCAATTCCGCTCACGGAGATCAATAATCTAAAAATCTCTCTTTCCTTTATACTGTAAAACCCAAACAAAGTATGAGAATCTTCTTTGATTTGGAGGTGAGTAAATAATTTTAAATTTTCTTGGTCGGGAATTGCGGAAAATGTGTTTAAGGAAATATTAATTAAATAACCAATTCCATTTACATCAATGATAACGCTTGTTGGTGACTTTTCAACTAATTTTCCTTTTATGTGAGTTATCATAGCTTATCCTTTTGTCAAATTTAGTTAATTTATTTTCTTGATTCTTTCATTTGAGCATCAATTACTGCTATTGCAGTCATATTAATAATTTCATCTACTGAAGCGTCCAGTTGTAAAATATGAACAGGTTTTTTTAGTCCCATCATTATTGGACCAATATTATCTGCTTTATTTAACTCTTTTAAAAGTTTATAAGTAATATTAGCAGAATCTAAATTTGGAAATATTAATGTATTTACCTTTTTGGAAGATAGTTTTGAAAATGGGAAAATATCATTTCTCATTTCGTTATTTAATGCAAAATCTGTTTGAAGTTCTCCATCAACAATTAAGTCAGGTGAGGACCTATGTAAATACTTAACAGCATTTCTAACTTTAGTCGCAGAAATATCTTTAGAGGATCCAAAGTTAGAATAAGATGTCATTGCAATAACAGGATCAATACCAAACATTTTAACTGTTGTTGCAGTCATTTGAGCAATTTTTGCTAAATCAGATGCACTAGGGTCAATATTTATAGACGTATCGCTAAGAAATAATGGACCTCTTTCAGTAATTAATAAATTTGTAGTAGCAATTCTAGTAGCACCATCATCTAAACCTATTAATTTTAAAATAGGTTTTACAACACTAGGATAGCTTTTTGAATAACCTGTAATTAGAGCATCTGCATCTCCAGCATTTACCATCATAGCTCCAAAATAATTTCTCTCTCGCATTAATTTTTTTGAAGCTAAAAGAGTTAACCCTTTTCTTTCTTCTTTTTTCCAATAAATGTATGCATATTCATTGATCATTTCTTGATTGTTTTCTTTTGGATCTACAATCTCAATAGGATCTTCAAAGTCTAACTCTTCCATTAGCATCTTTATAGTTTCCTTTCTTCCTAGCAGAATTGGAATTGCAATTCCTTCATCGTAAACAAATTGAGCTGCTTTTAAAACCGTTAATTGGTCTGCTTCAGCAAAAACTACCCTTTTAGGATTTCTTTTTGCTCTACCATGCATTAATCTTACCAACTTATTGTCACCTCCAGATCTTTCAATAAGTTCATCAATATATTTAGGCCAATTTTTAATTGGAAATTGAGCTACGCCACTATCCATGGCAGCTTTAGCAACAGCTGGAGGGACAACAGAAATTAATCTTGGGTCAAATGGTTTTGGAATAATATAATCTTTACCAAAAGTTAATCTTGTTTGATCATAAGCAACATTTACTTGCTCAGGAACAGCCTCCTTGGCTAAACCCGCAAGAGCTATAACAGCAGCTTTTTTCATCTCTTCATTTATAGTAGTTGCTCTAACATCTAGCGCGCCTCTAAAAATAAATGGAAAACCTAAAACATTATTTACTTGATTTGGATTATCACTTCTTCCTGTAGCCATTATAACATCATCTCTAGTGCTTGTAGCTAACTTATAATTAATTTCTGGATCCGGGTTTGCCATGGCAAAAACTATAGGGTTTTCAGCCATTTTATTTAACATCTTTGGGGTTAATATATCCGAAGTTGAAAGTCCTATAAAAACATCTGAATCTACTATCGCTTGATCTAGTGTTGTAATATTTTTTGAAGTTGCAAATTCAGATTTACTCTTATTTAATTTTTTTCTTTTTGTATTAATAACTCCTTTACTGTCAAGCATTATAATGTTATCATTATTAAGTCCAAAAGACTTATAAAGCTTAGCGCATGAAATAGCAGCCGCGCCAGCTCCACTTATAACCACTTTTACTTCATCTATTTTTTTGTCTGCTATTTCTAAGGCATTTATTAATGCAGCCGCGGAGATAATTGCTGTCCCATGTTGATCATCATGCATCACAGGAATATTAAGTTCCTCCTTTAACCTTCTTTCTATTTCAAAAGCTTCAGGAGCTTTTATATCTTCTAAATTAATTCCTCCAAAAGTCGGGGCAATGTTTTTTACAGTATTAATAAATTCATCAATGTTTTCTGTATCAACTTCAATATCAAAAACATCAATGTCTGCAAAAATTTTAAAAAGCAAAGCCTTTCCTTCCATTACTGGTTTTGATGCTTCAGCACCAATATTTCCTAGTCCTAAAACAGCTGTACCATTAGTGATAACAGCAACTAAATTTCCTTTTGAAGTATATTTGTAGGAATTTGATTTATCATTTTCAATCTCTAAACATGGCTCAGCAACCCCAGGTGAATACGCTAACGAAAGATCCCTTTGGGTGGCATATTTTTTTGTAGGTACAACTTTTATTTTTCCTGGACTAGGCCTAGAATGATAATCTAAAGCCTGTTTTCTTGTTGTTTTTCTTTTCATTTTGATAATTGATGAATTACAAATGTAATATCTTATAGGTAAAACAAAAACTTAAGTAGACTAATGTTTTAAGAAATTTATATTTCTTTTTAGTCCTTTTAATTTTGTTCTTTTTACGGCTGATTTTGAAAATACTTTACTAAAAGTTTCCTGAGTTATTTCATCCCAGTCTTTTTTTGTCATAGATAATAAATCAGGACTTGGATTGAATAAAGGTTCATTATGAGCTTTTGAGAATTTATTCCACGGACAAACATCTTGACATATGTCACAGCCAAACATCCAGTTATCAAACATACCCTTCATAGAGTTGGGAATATTGTCCTTTAATTCTATGGTGAAATATGAAATACATTTACTTCCATTGACAACATAAGGCTCAACTATTGCATCTGTTGGACATGCGTCTATACAAGCAGTACAAGATCCACAATGGTCAGTTTCTGTATGATCATTTACTAAATCTAAATCAATTATCAATTCAGTTATAAAATAAAAAGAACCAACTTTTTTTGTGATTAAGTTAGAGTTTTTACCAACCCACCCAAGACCACTCTTAGCGGCCCATGCTTTTTCTAAAATAGGTGCGGAATCAACGAATGCTCTACCAGAAACATCACCAATATTTTCTCTTACAAAATACAACAACTCATTTACCTTATCTTTTACAACAAAATGATAATCTTTTCCATAAGCGTACTTTGAAATTTTTGGAGAGTTTTCATTATTTATCTCCTCGCTTGGATAGTAATTATATAGTAATGAAATAACACTTTTGGAGTCTAAGACTAACTTTGTAGTATCTAATCTTTTGTCGAAATGATTTTCCATATATTTCATTTCGCCGTGCATATTTTTATTAAGCCATTTTTCTAGCCTAGGTGCTTCTTCCTCTAAAAACTGAGATTTACTAATACCACACGAAATAAAGCCGAGTCTTTTAGCTTCAGACTTAATCAGTTCAGTATATTTTTCTTTTGTAGTCAACTGTATTTTTAAAATTAAAACAACCCTTTTTGTTTGTTTGCTTTAATTTTTCCGAGATGTTTATATGCAATATCCATAACTTCTCTTCCTCTAGGGGTTCTCATGATAAAACCTTGCTGAATTAAAAATGGTTCATATACCTCTTCAATTGTTTCAGAATTTTCTCCAACAGCAGTAGAAAGCGTATTTAAACCAACTGGGCCACCATTAAACTTATCAATGATGGTATTAAGAATTTTATTATCCATTTCATCGAGTCCATATTTATCAACATTAAGTGCTTGTAAACTACTTTTAGAAATTTTAAGATCTATTTCTCCATTGCCTTTAATTTGGGCAAAATCACGAACTCTTCTTAAAAGTGCATTTGCTATTCTAGGTGTACCTCTACTTCTTCCGGCTATTTCAATAGATGCTTCATTTGAAATAGGAACATTTAAAATATCTGCGCTTCTTTTAATTATTGTAGACAAAACTTCTTTTGTATAATATTCAAGCCTGCTTGTAATTCCAAACCTAGCTCTCATGGGTGCAGTCAATAATCCTGATCTAGTTGTCGCACCAATTAAAGTAAAAGGGTTGAGATTAATTTGTACTGATCTAGCATTTGGACCAGATTCAATCATAATATCAATCTTATAATCTTCCATGGCAGAATAAAGATATTCTTCAACAATTGGACTTAATCTGTGAATTTCGTCAATAAACAAAACATCTCTTTCTTCTAAGTTCGTTAGAAGCCCGGCTAAATCACCTGGCTTATCTAATACAGGTCCAGACGAAACTTTTATACCAACATTTAATTCGTTAGCTAAGATATTAGCCAAAGTTGTTTTACCAAGTCCAGGAGGACCATGAAACAATGTGTGATCTAAAGCATCATTTCTTTGATTTGAAGCCTGAATAAATATTTTTAAATTTTCTAATATATGATCTTGTCCTGTAAAGTCTGCAAATGATAATGGCCTTAAGGTTTGTTCGAACTCGTGCTCATCTGATGACAAACTATTTGAAGATGGATCTAGATTTTCATTCATAAAACAAATATAAAGAAAAAGCCTTTCTAAAAAGAAAGGCTTTTTTATATAATCATATTTAGTGAATATTAATATTCAATTTCATCTTTTTTCATTGGCCTAATCTGAGGAACAAAATCTTCTTTATAACCAGGTTTACTATAATCATAAGGCCATCTAAAAACCTCTGGAATTTTTCCTTGCCAATTTCCATGAATATGTTTCATTGAAGCTGTCCATTCTAACGTATTCGATTTCCAAGGGTTTTGAGGAGATTTTTTTCCATAAAACATACTGTAAATAAAATTATACAAAAATACGATTTGTATTAATCCTCCTACTATAGCAAAACCTGTAATAATTTTGTTTGTATCGGCTAAATCATCAAACAATGGGAAATTAGAGTTTGTATAATATCTTCTTGGAAGACCAGCCATTCCTATAAAGTGCATTGGAAAAAACACTCCGTAAGCACAAATAGCAGTCACCCAGAAATGCACATATCCAAGATTCTTATTTAACATTCTATTAAATAGCATAGGAAACCAATGATAAACCCCAGAGAACAATCCATACAAGGCAGAAATACCCATAACTAAATGAAAATGAGCAACCACAAAATATGTGTCATGTAGATTTATATCAAGAGCACTATCTCCTAGAATAATACCTGTTAATCCGCCAGTAATAAAGGTTGAAACAAAGCCAATTGAAAATAACATAGCCGGATTAAACTGTATATTACCTTTCCACAATGTAGTTATATAATTAAAAGCTTTTACCGCAGATGGAATTGCGATTAATAAAGTTGTAAATGTAAATACAGATCCTAAGAATGGGTTCATGCCAGAAATAAACATATGATGTCCCCAAACAATTGTAGATAAAAATGCTATTGCAAGAATTGATAAAATCATTGCTTTATAACCAAAAATTGGTTTTCTAGAGTTTGTCGCAATAACTTCTGATGCAATCCCAAGTGCTGGTAATAAAACAATATACACTTCAGGGTGGCCAAGAAACCAAAACAAATGCTCAAATAAAACTGGCGATCCTCCTTGATAATGTAAAACTTCACCTTGAATAAAAATATCTGACAAGAAAAATGAAGTTCCGAAAGATCTATCCATTATTAATAATAACGCAGCAGATAGTAAAACGGGAAAAGAAATAACTCCAATTATTGCTGTAACAAAAAATGCCCAAATAGTCAATGGCATTCTTGTTAGTGTCATTCCTTTAGTTCTTAAGTTTATAACGGTAACTATATAATTTAGCGACCCAAGCAAAGAAGATGCAATAAAAATTGCCATAGATACTAACCATAATGTCATTCCCAGTCCAGAACCACCCTGAGCTAACTCAACAGCACTTAAAGGAGGATAAATAGTCCATCCAGCAGCAGCTGGACCTGCTTCAACAAATATTGAAGCTACCATGATAACAGTAGATAAGAAAAATAACCAAAATGAAACCATATTTAAAAATCCTGATGCCATATCTCTGGCTCCTAATTGAAGGGGA
>Ga0115564_10003365_pt1 | contig 13420 bp, 9 predicted proteins | sample COGITO_mtgs_1105_7_FD_88680 | JGI IMG/M metagenome (GOLD analysis project Ga0115564, IMG submission 88680) | Pelagic marine microbial communities from North Sea - COGITO_mtgs_110523 | ecosystem: Environmental > Aquatic > Marine > Epipelagic | place: Germany:Helgoland, sampling site Kabeltonne...
GCCTGTCAAAAGATTGGGATAAATCTATCGCCAGCGCACAGGCTTGGATCCTCATTGCCCACATTCGACGCGTCACCCGCTATCTCGCAAGATCCTGAAAGTAAGCGGTTGGTTTTGAAACAGACTCTTAGAATAGATGTGAGCAGATTTAGGCTAGCAGAGCACTTCCAAGGGGCAGGCTTTAAGGCGAATAACCACGGTGAAAATTAGTTGTGCGTGAACCTTTCTGTGGACTAGTTACAATAGCATATCCTGCAAGTCCCACTAAGAATACAATCATCGTTCCGAAAATAAGTACCCGCATCGTCTACTGCCCTAACCAGAGTTAGAAAACACTATCATTTCTTAAATAAGGACGCAAAATAAATATTGAACCTACCGTTACGTTTGTCCCGGCCTTGGGTTTTGCTCTTGGTGTGTGACTAAAGCAAAAATATCAAGTTTTAGATGGGAGTTGCTTAATTTTTTGAGGGCGATCCGATCTAAGGTAATTTTGAATTGTATTACCGGAAGCAAAAGCAACGTTACTTAGTACTGGAATCATACGGGCGAGGCATGCTGGTGAAACGCATCTTGCAAGAATCCAAGGTATTAATTAACAGCGCAAGTCTTTAGACTACCGATGACGGTTTGGAAAAATTTACGACTAAAATGTCAACCGCTCATTAATGGGGGCAAACATACCAAATTTTTAGACGTCTATTGAGTTAGGGTCCAGTAATTATCTCAAATAAATAAATTTCTTAATAGATCATCGCACGTATATTGTAGATTCAATTTAGGACAATAAAATATAGATTTTTCTAATTGATTTGATAATTACTCAATCTGTGAAGCAGCATACGGAAGCCTTCGGCAAACAAAAAATCCATATTCCTGCCTGCAAATCGTTGCAAAGCTGTTATTTTTCAATTGATAGACACGAATGTTTTGATAAGCTGGGGTTATGAAAATGATGTCTGATAACGATTAACGAATGCCTGAGTAATAAGGTCTCTGTGTCTGTTTGAAATTATTGCGGCAATCAAAGTTCATCATATTCGACAATTTAGCTTGTGTCATTCCCTGCCAAACCAAAGGAAACAGAAGATGTTAATCAAGTCAAAAAATAATACCCAATTTCCAAAAGTGACTATAATTGACAAGGCTCCAGAGGCTTTTAAATTTTTCTTGTCAACAGTTACGGCCGCATGCATCGCCGCACCGACCCTTGCGGGCGAGCTGTTGGTTTATTCCAGTACGGATGCAGATAATCTCAAATATTATATGGAGGAATTCCAAAAAGATAATCCCGATATTAAAGTCAATGTTGTGCGCGAATCTACTGGAACAATGGCCGCCAAAATGATGGCTGAAAAAGATAACCCGCAAGCAGATTTCCTTTTTGAAATGGCGGCAACTGTCGCGCTCAACATGGAATCCCAAGGGATGTTTCATGAATACACGCCAGTGGGGATGGACAAGATAGACCCTCGTTATGTTGACACAACAGCACCTGTTACCTGGGTTGGAAATTATGGCTGGGCCGGTTGCATCTGCTGGAACAGGATCGAAGCTGAGAAGCTTGGTTTGCCAAAGCCAACATCTTGGGCAGAGTTGGTAAACCCGATTTATAAAGGTCACATTTCGATGCCAAATCCAGCCTCATCTGGCACAGGATTCCTTGATGTGTCCAGCTGGATGCAGATTATGGGCGAAGATAAGGCATGGGAGTATATGGATGCGCTGCATGAGAATGTTGGTATTTACACCCATTCTGGATCAAAGCCGTGTAAACAGGCCGGCGCAGGGGAATTTCCAATCGGTATTTCGTGGCCGGGTCGGGCGATCAAAATCATCAAGGCGGGTGCACCGATTGATATGATCATTCCTGATGAAGGTATCGGTTGGGAAATGCAGGTTGTTGCCATTATTAAGGGCACGGACAACCTGCCAGACGCAAAGCGATTGATGGACTGGACACTTGCCCGAGGGATGGAGCTTTTCGGAGAACGGCAATCCATCATAGCTGATGTTTCCAAGGTCAAAAAAGACCCTGAATTGCCTGATTTTTATGATGAGGTTGTTGCCAAACTGATCAATAATGATTTCGTTTGGGCTGCTCAGAACAAAACTGAAATCGTCGGCGAATGGAAAAGACGCTATGACGGCAAGTCAGAGCCAAAAAAATAGCTGGCAGTCTGCATAGTGAAAAGATCAAGTATCAGTAAAGCGGAAAGAGGCGGTATCGCCTCTTTCTGGCCCACTTACCTAATCTGTTTGTAAAACCAGTTAGCGGTGACGAATATGAATTCCTGTAGATAATACGTTCGACTTCGCTGCTGTGGAGACTTTAACATACATGGATTTTCGCAGGCCTTTGAGTGTAAAAATACATGTGCCAGCCGAGGCAACCGTATGGCTTTTTTGGGGTATCAGGCGAATTACATTCCTAACTGACAATACGAACACTGTATAAAACTGTGACCCCGATACTTCCGAAAAATATATGGTTTTGAAAAATAACGAACGGAACAGCCCAAATGACAACGACTGCAAATACTCTAGACGGCACGTATCTTGAAATTCAAAACCTCTCTAAGAGCTTTGGCACTTTTAACGCTTTGGATGATATTTCTCTGCGCGTGAAAGATGGTGATTTTGTTTGTTTTCTGGGGCCTTCAGGGTGTGGGAAAACCACGCTTTTACGGTGTATTGCGGGCCTTGAAACTCAAAGCAAGGGTAATATCCTTCAGCGAGATATCGATATCTCGACGCTTCCCCCCTCAAGCCGTGACTTTGGGATCGTTTTTCAATCTTATGCGCTTTTTCCTAATCTGAGTGTTTTTGCAAATATTTCATATGGGTTAATTAATAACAAATGGACAAAATCCGATATCACAGATCGGGTAAACGGCTTGCTTGAGATGGTGGGCCTTCAGGGGCACGCTCATAAATACCCCAGTCAACTGTCGGGAGGCGAACAGCAACGGGTCGCTTTGGCGCGCGCGCTCGCAACCTCGCCGGGATTGCTGTTATTGGACGAACCGCTCTCCGCACTTGATGCTAAGGTACGGATTCATTTGCGAAAGCAGATCAAAGACTTACACCGCGCTTTGGGGCTTACTACGATCATGGTTACACATGATCAGGAAGAGGCCCAATCAATGGCAGATCTTATCTTTGTGATGAAGGATGGTGCCATTATCCAATCCGGTTCTCCGCGAGAAATTTATGAACATGCAAATTCACCGTTCATTGCGGATTTCATTGGAATCACCAATTTTATCGAGGCAGAGACAACCGCCTCAGATCAGGTGCGCATTGGCGATACAATGCTGCGCTGCGATGCGTCAGACTTTGCCTCAGGGTCATCCGTCAAACTGGCGGTTCGACCTGAGTATATCAGAACGGTTTTCTCTGCTGCTGACGCTGAAAATCAGCTCTTTGGTGAGCTGAAAGATATTGAATTCCTCGGTTCTTTTCAGCGACTTCATGTAAATGTGCCGAGTCTGCAAAATACGGTTTTAATGGTGGATATAAACACTGCGCAGAGCGATGGCAAAGATCTTGAAATAGGCCGGGACTTGACGCTTGAATTGCCGAATACCGCCATCACCGTGTATGCCAATGTCTGAGTCTTGCGCATCAACCACCCGTTTTAAGCCGCTGCAAAAACGTGACAAAGACCTCAGTGATCAAGTCGGGAAACTGATGCTGTTGGCCTATATTGTGCTGTTTTTCTTATTTCTGGTACTGCCTCTGGGAGCTTTGATCATTAAAAGCTTTCAAAATGCGGATGGGGAATTTATCGGGCTTCACAACTTTTATATCTATTTAAGAGAGCCGGCGCTGTTCCAATCCTTTTTTAATTCCCTCTTTATAGCCATTGTCTCGACAATAATTACCGTCGTACTCGCGTTTGGCTTTGCGTTTGCTCTTACCCACACCCGGATGCCGTTTAAAGGATTTTTCCGTCTTATTGCGTTAATTCCTCTGCTCAGCCCGTCCATCTTGGCGGCCATCGCTCTGGTTTATTGGTTCGGCAATCAGGGTGTTTTGAAAGAACTGCTGTTTGGATATTCCATCTATGGTCCGATTGGGATTGTCATGGCGTCTGTCTATTGGACGTTTCCGCATGCTCTGATGATTTTGAGTACCTCGCTGTCTTTATCTGATGCACGGCTTTATGAGGCTGCCGAAGTCTTACACACGAGCAAATTGCGCGCATTTTTAACAATCACAATTCCCGGAGCGCGGTACGGTATCGTCAGTACAATCTTTGTAATATTCACGCAGGTTTTTACAGATTTTGGGGTCCCCAAAGTGATTGGCGGAAATTACAATGTTTTGGCCACAGATATTTATAAAGAAGTCGTTGGGATGCAGAACTTCCAGATGGGCGCTGTCATCTCGTTGGTCCTTTTGCTGCCAGCGGTTTTTGCCTTTTTTGTAGATCAATACTCGCGAAAGCGGCAGGTGGCGCTGTTGTCCTCGCGATCTGTTGTCTTTGAACCAAAGAAAGACCGCGGATTGGACATGGCCATGCTGGCCTTTTGTGGTTGCATTGCCGCCATTATATTTATGATGATTGGCATGGCGCAGTATGGTGCTTTGGTAAAGTTCTGGCCGTACAATCTGTCGATGACTTTAAAACATTATGGTTTTGAAGTGGCTGGGCTTGGCTGGGAGTCATTTTACAATTCGATCAGGCTGGCATTTTACACGGCTATTTTTGGAACAGTGATTATTTTCGTAGGAGCTTATATTGTCGAAAAACTGCGCACGCAGGAAAAAATGCGTGGTATTTTACAACTCTTTGCACTCCTTCCAATGGCTGTTCCCGGCCTGGTATTGGGACTTGCGTATATATTTTATTTCAATGCCAGTTCCAATCCTTTGGGCTTTATATACGCAACCATGGCAATTTTGGTCATCAATACAGTCGTACACTTTTATACCGTGTCTCATTTAACAGCCGTCACTGCGCTTAAACAAATGGATAAAGAATTTGAAGCGGTCTCTTTGTCTTTGAAGGTACCGGTATTTAAGATGTTCTGGCGGGTTACGATACCAGTGTGTTTGCCAACGATTCTTGACATTTCGATCTATCTTTTTGTCAACGCTATGACGACTGTATCTGGTGTCATTTTTCTCTATACCTATGATACGACCCTTGCCTCGGTATCGGCTATCCATCTCGATGAGCAGGGCGATGTGGCTGGCGCGGCAGCCATGGCAATGCTGATTGTTTATGTCTCTGTTTTTGTCCGCGTTTTGCACTCTATTGTGACCAAAGGCATTCTTTGGAAAACACAAGCTTGGCGGCATCGCTCTCAGCTCACGTGATCGCGTTCTGTTCACTGGGCAAACAGTCGCCTCAGATAATACAATAGCCGCAGTGGGTTTAACCACTTAGTATGGGATAAGGGCGCAAGGCGGCACGTGTTTTAGAGTATTTGGCTGAGAAACTCTTTGGTGCGCGGATCACTGGCGTTGTCAAAAAACTCTGATGGTGGGCCGTGCTCTACGATCACGCCTCGGTCAGTGAAATAAATATGATCGGCAATCTCGCGGGCAAAGCCCATCTCATGGGTCACGAGGATACACGTCATACCCTCCTGTGCCAGTTCCTTGATTGTTAGCAGAACCTCTTTTACCGTTTCCGGATCCAGTGCCGCGGTCACCTCGTCAAACAGCATTACATCGGGGTTCATGGCCAAAGACCGCGCAATGGCAACGCGTTGTTGTTGCCCGCCTGATAGCTCTCCTGGATAAGCATCTTCTTTGCCATGCAAGCGTACCTTGTCCAACAACTGCCGAGCATGCGCGCGCACTTCGTCTGGATCCCGATTTAACACTTTCAGCGGTGCCATCATGATATTTTCAAGCGCAGTTTTATGTGGAAATAGATTGTATTGCTGGAATACCATTCCCACCCGTTTGCGCAGCTCCAGCTTGTCCAAACCGCTATGAGTCAGATCGATACCACACACGGTGATCGAGCCGGATTGGATATCGTTGAGCGCATTCACACAGCGGATCAGCGTGGATTTTCCAGACCCCGAGGGGCCAATGATACAGATCACCTCGCCCTTTTTAACATCCAGCGAGACGCCTTTCAGTACTTCCAAATCGCCAAAGGATTTGTGGACATCTCGGATCGAGACAATCGGCTGTGTATCGGTCGAAGTCATAGTCCGATCTCCTATAATTGAACGGCGTATCTGCGTTCCAACCGTACCGTCAGGCGAGCAATTGGGTAGCAATATAAAAAGAATAGGCAAAGGGCGAAGCTATAGAATGGTACCAGTAATTCAGGGTGGTTGTCTTCCGCCTCCATCGCCTGCCGAGACAGAGTGATGATTTCTTCAACCCCCAAAAGTGAACACAGCGGTGTGGCCATGGTCAGAATGGCATACCAGTTCATCCATGGTGGGATCATCCGCTTAAAGCACTGGGGTAGAATAATGCTCCAAAGGATTTGCCGGCGCTTAAACCCAAGGCTTTCGGCAGATTCCCACTGTGCCGTCGGTACCGACATGACCGCGCCACGTACAATTTCCGAAATATTTGCCATCACCGGCAGGGACAGTCCAAACACGGCTTTCATCCAGTCGGGGATGCGGATGACTGTATCAAAAATCACCACCTCAAAAGGAAACGCCAACAAGACGATAAACAAGATAACCAACCAGGGCGAATTACGAAACAACTGGGTAATAAACCAAGCCAGTTTGGCAATTGTCTTGACCTGTGAGATCTGCGCCAATCCCAGCGCCGCGCCGGCTATGGTGCCAAACAACATCGCAAAAAGTGAGATGATGATATTAAACAGAAATCCTGATTTCAACAGAAAGGGAATCCATCTTTGCAGGCTTGCAAACGCGTCTAGCATTGAAAATTTGGTCGCAGCCATCGCATAGCCGGGCCAGAGCAACAGCGGAGAGGCCAAGATCAAAATTGTCCACGGTGGTAGAGATGCCAGCCATGCGCTGGTGGTCGGCCCACTGGCCCCCACCGGCAGCGTAAACGGATGCAAAACCGCCAGACGCTGGCGTTTGGGCAGATTGGCATAGCGGATATTAAGTGCCATAGCCCGGTATCCTCATTTTTTGCTCCCAAGAGTTCATGCCTGCCACCAAGACACCCACCAGCAGAATATAGACCACAAAAACCAACAGCATCGTCGGGTAAAGCGCCGAAGGGTAATCGTTCCAGATTGTGACTGATTGGTACAGCAGTTCAGGCACGGCAATGCCAAAAGCCTGTGTCGTGGTCTTTACAAGATTGACCAGATTGTTGTTCAGGGCCGGCAGTGAAACTCGCACCGCCAGTGGCATAACGATATACATGTAGATTTGCGACCGGTTGAAACCCAACGAGTTTGCGGCTTCCTTGGTACTTTCGGGGACAGCTTCTATTCCAGCGCGGAAGATTTCGACATTGAATGCCCCAGCAAAAAACGACAGCGATATAATTGCCCAACCGACGTTTGATATAATTGGCAGTTCAAGCCAGCCATCGGGGCTGTAGGTCGGGGTAAATTGTCCAAGCGCAAAATAGAAAAATAGCAGTTGCACATATGGTGGTGTGTTGCGGAAAAACTGAATGTAACCCTGCACAAAGGCGCGCAGAAAACGGTTACTGCTGCCCTGAGCGAAGGCGCCGGCAACCCCTATCACGATTGAAAATATCAGACAGGCAATTGAGAGCTTTATTGTGACCCAAATACCTGAAAGAATTTTGCCCTGCTGCACAGGTTCGTACATCCAGATAAAATTCCATCTTGGGGTTGTGCTGGCCAGATCGCGAAAGAAATCTGCAATTAAATCCATTAGGATGCGCCATGTATAAATCCGCCGCCAATCACTTGGCGGCGGAGCGTTAAAAGGATTAACGGGTCAGCTTAATCTGCTAGCCAGTCACCCATCCGTTCGTTGTATCCAGCCAGATATGCGGTGGCTTTGATGCCCCATTTGGCTTCTAGTTCGATCAGTGTGCCATCCTGATGCCACTGGTACTGCATGCCTGACATGAACCGGCCAAAGACACAGTTGCGTTCGGCTGATGGGACGGCCAGAGCCCAGGGGTTGTCATCTTCTGACGCCAGAGGCATTTCGAAGTCATCCCAATTTCCAGAGCTGAGGTCAGATCCGATCGAGCTGTCATCATAGACCCATGCAATGCATTTCTTGTCCCGCAGCGCCTGCTTGGCTTCGGCGTTGCCGGTAAAGGCGATGATTTTCGCACCGTAACGCTGTTCGACGATCTGGTTGTAAAACGCACCCTGCTTGCCGCACACAGGCTTATCACGCAGGTCTTCCCACTCGGTCAGGCCCAGTGCTTTTGGTGACATTACGTTGGTGCCGGATGTGTAATAGTTTGGTCCGACGATGCCAACCAACTCGCGCCGATCCTTGCGGTCCGACATTGTGGCAATCATCAGATCTATCTTGCCCTGCTCAAGAAACTGCATCCGGTTCGAGGATTGTACCGCCACCAGTTCGATATCAACGCCCATTTTGGCGGCAACATCATTGGCCATATCAATCTCCATACCGACAATACCGCCGTCTGTATTGCGGTATCCCCAAGGCTTGTAATCAGCCTTGACGCCAACCACGATCTTGCCGCGTGACATGACTTTGTTCCAAGCGTCGTTGGTACAAGCCGCACTTGCGGAACTGGCAAGCATGCCCATTGCCGCTAAGCCACTAATTGTAGATTTTATGATAGTTTTCATAGTTTTTATCTCCCTGATGTATCGTATTTTTGGCATTTTTTGACAGCTAAGCCAAATTCTCTTTTGATAGTCCATTGGAAAGATACCTATGCAACCAAGCAAGGTGGTCAACGCTTGAATGTCACAGCAGGTTCCTCCTTTAAGTATGCGTTAAATTTATGGTTCAGTTGCTTAAAAGAGTCGATGCATTTTTGCACCTGTTTAGCTTATTTACGGTTGATTGAACCGATAGGCGCCTTTGAGAATATGGCGTAAATATGTGCGGCGTTTAAAAACTGTGGGCATTCGGTCGCCATAACAAAACAGTGATCTGCAAAATTCCGCTTTCCCGCTTATGTTCTGATCTCTTTCGAGCAATGTTTGCAATTAAGGAGACATGGAAAGGAAGGGAGGTAACTTGACGAGTTTCGACATTATGCTGTGCGGTCGGTACTGACTGGTGGGTTGATGCGCAAGCGGCTGATTAATGATCTCGGCATTGGCCTGCCTACGCTGAACAACTCGGTTCAACAATATCGGCACGATGACCTTTAATCTGGACCGCGTGAAGATTTGGAGCAAGAAAAAGCGTACCTTCGCAAGAAAATCCGCTTTTTTTTGAGGAAAATTTGTTTTCACATGACATTTGCGATGGCGACTTTTTTCTCTGCCCCAGCAGTGAAAATCTGATCGTATTTGGCTTTCAGGTCGGCATTGCACCGGATCGCGACCGGCGCAGGCGTGAAGAAATTGTTGCCCAAGTTGCGACGTCCATCCTGTATGGGAGCCTTTCTCTGCCTTTTTGCCAGGCTTTGTGACATCGGGGTTGACCCTGTCAGGCTGGCACCCTTTTTGTCATTCAGAGCGCCCATTTCAGATATGTCTGTGGGATCATGAGCGCTTTAATCCTTGCAATCCAGTGGCTGCGATACAGGATACCTAGCTGCGCGCACAAGCCCTACAGCTTGGGTAAACCGAGCAGGATATCTTACAATACCCCCCCGTTATGAGCGGACTTAAATCCATGCAGTTGTGTTTCGCACAAAAACAGATCGCCAATTCCACCGCGAGCCGGAAGAGCAATTTTGTCGACGTTGGTGCGCGCGGCCCATGTACATTTCGGAGCCGTCCCGTCAGTTGTCGGCAACGGCCTGATTTGGTCAGTCTGGCGCATTCAAAAAACAACCCGGTCTCAATTCTATCCGTTATGGCAAGCCACGCATAACAAAAGATCTGATAAACCACGGCCTGAGTGTTGGCCACCGCCGTGTGCGCAGATTGATAGGCCAGAACGACATATACCTCGTAAGAATAATTGGACATAAAGTGACGACTGACAGCGATCATTAGGTGAACAGTGCTCTAATCCTGTCGGGTATTAATTTTAAAGCTACTGCAAAGCTACTGCGCCAAATCAAAAGCGGGTTTGTAACGAATTTTACGGCAACCGGTGTTTGGTCACTGTGATCTTCGAGCAATGCTTCTGGAAAAAATCCACGCATGCCGGGAGGAAGTGCCCGAGAGAATTGGGGAAGCGCGGGGAAATCCAGTTGCTCAAACGGCGCTCAAATTATCAACGAGTTGAAAACAAGGTTTTCTCAAGGTGGAGGCATCAAATAGTACTGCTATATCGGACCTTAGCCTCATTTTCCATCACCACCCCATGCAGGGTTCTCTCAAAGCACTCTGGCGACTTTTACAAGCCTTTGCGACGCTCGAAAATCTTGATAAAAATTGAGACAGGCGTGGCTGGCATAATACACCTCCAAACAGGCGGATTTACAAATTAGTCCTAGTGGGAATTCCCTTACTGCCTATTTTCAGAGAGCCGCTGTAAGTGCGCGATCATCAGTTTTCGAAATTTCAAAAAAGGCGTCGACCATCAATTCCTTGCGGCGTTCATGCAGGCAGGCCAAGTACCGATTGATCTGCATTTCCGCATCGTTAAAGCGCAGCATCTTAAGACGTGGGTCGCAGGGCAGAGCTCGCTCGCCGATAACGCCGATACCGTGGCCTTTGGCGACGGCTTCTCGAACACCTTCGCCACTTTCAATTTCCATAACGACATTTGGTACAATTCTGGCCGCAGCTGTGGCGGCCTGAAAAGATCGGCGCGTGTTGGAACCAATCTCGCGCATCACCATGGGCTGTTCATGCAACTCTTTTAGACTTATCGCAGTGCGCTTTGCCCAGGGGTGATCACATCCCACAATGGCCACGATATAATGTACATCATAAACTCTGGTATAAAGCCGGTGGTCCGGGTCATGATCCGACAGCACGCCGACATCGGATTCATAGGCCAATAGATTTTTCAGTATCGCTGCCGAATTGCCGGAAGACACTGAAATTTTAACTTTAGGGTACCGCTTGCGAAAAGCTGATAAAATATCAAAGGTATAAAAGGGCAAAACCGATGAAACACGGAATTGACCCGCGCCAGAATTGCCGGCCATCCGCAAAAAATCTTCTGTCTCGCCGACCACACCAAACAAACGGTGGGTGATTTCAAACAAAGATCTGCCGGTGGCGGTTAATTTTATCTTCTTCTTCGCCCGGCTGAAAACCTCGATACCATAGGTTGCCTCCAACTCACGGACCTGTTCGGTAATGGTGGGTTGCGCGACGTTCAATTGCTTTGCCGCAGCGGTGAAACTACCATTTTTCGCAACGGCATGAAAGGATCGAACTTGCGTATATTTCATCGTAAAAACCTATTCAAATAATAGTAAATATATATTTTCTTATGTTATGCCTGCACTGCCACTGTGGTCAACATCTTGGTGCTTGGGAACAATGCTGTGCCCCGCGCCGATAGATGTGCCACGGGAGGGTACTGGAATTGTCGAAAAACCTGGGTGCATTTCAGTTTTCCTATGCGGTTGTCACGGATACCCACGTCAATTTCGGCGAAACAGAGTGCAATTCCGAATTTGAGATCAATCAGCTTGCGAATGGCCGGTTTCGGTATGTGGTCCAGGATCTTAATCGCCTAGACTTGGATTTTGTGATTCATTTGGGCGATCTTGTACACCCAGAGCCGGGATTGCCGGACCTGTATGAAAGGGCCGCCGAGTGTTTTCGTCAACAGGTTGCGCAATTGCGGCACCCATTGCATCTGCTGCCAGGCAATCATGATGTGGGCAACAAACCCATCGTCTGGGGGCCTGGTGCTGTCGCATGCGATGACTATATCGCACTTTGGAATGAGCATTTTGGCCCGAATTATCACGCGTTCGACCTTTACGGCTGTCGATTTTTCATGATTGACTCTTTGATTATCAACTCCGGACTTGCGGTTGAGGCGACACAAAAGTCTTGGCTGGAAGCAGACATGGCACAGGCGTCCGCGGCTGGCTTGAGCATATTTATGCATACTCATTATCCGATTTTTCTGACAGCGCCTGACGAAGATGAACATTTTGATAACCTCGCTGAACCGGGGCGTTCTTGGTTGCTGGGTCTTATGGAGCGGTATGGTGCCGAAGCGCAATTTTCGGGTCACGTGCATAATTTTTGGTACAACCGATTTGGTGCAAGCAATTGCTATACATTGCCCTCGACCGCGTTTGTCCGTCAGGATTATGCTGAAATGTATCGTGCCACGCCACAGCCCGGCACAGAAAGCGGGCGCAGCGACCTTGGCAAACTCGGGTATTTTATCGTGCAGGTTTACGCCCATGGCCATGTTTGCCAATGGGTGAGAACCTTTGGTGCCGTTGCCGCGCCAAACCGTCTCAAGGCCCAACCCGAAAATCAGCTGACCGCGCTCCATCCTTTGCAAAATCCACATTCCCGGTTTGGCTTTGACATGCGTCAAAACTGGCTTGAGGTGGTTGAAATCCCGCCGTCTGGTTCGTTGGATGAGTTTGACCGTAAACGGATGCGTAACGATTATGTTTTGATGGCTTTGGTTGAAGCCGGAGTGCGGCGGCTGCGCATTCCAGCGACCGATCTGCTGGTTCCAGAACATCGGTCCCGATTGGAAGACTGCGCCGCTCTTGGATTTCAGTTCACGTTGTTTTCTTTTGGATATCCCAATCAACGGCTTCTGGAGGCTGTTCGTGATGCCGAAGGGTTGATCGACACATGGGAAATCTGTCACGTAATTGAAGAGTTGCCAAACGTTGTAGAGGCCGTTCGCCCTGTAGTGACGTCTTCGGGTATCGCGCTGTATCTGTCGCTTATCCGCACAAGAGAAGATCAGGAAAGTACTGGCGGCCAATACCACCACATGATCGTCCATGGTTTCTCTCCCACTGATACGACACAGATTTCTCAGATTGCTCAACTGCCGAATGTAGTGGGTTTGGTTTTCCGTACCGAGGGTGGGCGTTCGCCTTGGCAGCAGGCACATAGTGTTTTGGGTATATGCCTATCTTACCGGTTGAAGGCATCGCTGCATATTCGTATGACCAAAGGATCGCCTGGTTCGCAGCAGACCGATGATAAATGGGTCGCAGGCCGTCTTGCCGAGGCCGTTGCCGCCGCTGTCGCTTTTGAAGATATTCACGTTTTTGTGGATACGTTTGCCGATGTGGATCGCGGTTATTACCGTCGGCATGGTGTCGTTGACCGATTTTACAATCCGCGGCTTGGGTTTGCAGTCGTACGCCACCTTATTGCGGCTTTTGGTCAATGTTCCGATTGGGTGCCCGACTCCAACCCCTCAAGGATGGCTTTGATCAGCAGCACCAACCGCCGCGCTATATGCGC
>Ga0115564_10003367_pt1 | contig 13417 bp, 14 predicted proteins | sample COGITO_mtgs_1105_7_FD_88680 | JGI IMG/M metagenome (GOLD analysis project Ga0115564, IMG submission 88680) | Pelagic marine microbial communities from North Sea - COGITO_mtgs_110523 | ecosystem: Environmental > Aquatic > Marine > Epipelagic | place: Germany:Helgoland, sampling site Kabeltonne...
AAACCGCAGACACATGTGCTGGGGTGCAATGGTCATGATGCTGGTCTGTACTGCCGCTACAATCTACGACCCATCAAGGATGGCAGAGGCCGACAGCATCCTGATGACACAGTATTTGGCCCTAAGTGCCTTGGTTGGCGCATATTTTGCCGTAGGACATAAGGAGTCTTAAATGATTAGCATACTAACGTCAGCTATCGGATTAGCTACCAGCTACTTAGACGGTAAAGCCAAAGTGAAGTCAGCTGAGGCCGAAACTCAAATGAAGCTTGCAACAGGAGAACTCTCATGGGAACAGGCGGCAATAAAGTCATCCGATGGCTCGCTTAAAGACGAGGCGTGGACCGCTGCCTTTATTCTTATTATTCTTGGCAATTTCATACCCGGTTGCCAAGATTTCATGGCAAGAGGATTTGCCAATCTGGAGACAACGCCCCAGTGGGTACAAGCAGGAATTTACGCCTCAATAGCTGCCTCATTTGGTTTTAGGACGCTCAAAGGTTTTAAAAAGTAGCCACTATGAAAACAGTCTTAATTGTAACGTTTGTGTCCTTCGGGTCACCAGCGAATGGAGAAGATATAATGAAAGAAAACCTTAAGGAAGGTCTAGAGATTATCCTTGAACACGAGGGATTATACTCTGATGACCCAAAGGATAGTGGGGGGGCCACAATGCGTGGTGTTACCCAAAAGGTCTACGAAAACTATGTAGACCGCCCAGTTAGCAAAGATGAGATGAAAACTTTGTCTGTCTCAGATGTCACCCCTATTTATGAGAAAGAATATTGGACCCGAATAAAAGGAGATCTGCTCCCTGCAGGGATCGATGTACAGATACTAGATATGGCTATTAATGCCGGAGTTTCCAGAGCCGCCAAATTACTTCAAAAGGTAGTTGGTACAAAAGTCGATGGCGGCATAGGGAGTCAAACACTGGCAGCTGTGTCTAAAATGAATACCGTAGACGTTATTGAAAACTATGCTGCCCAGCGCGAGGCTTTCTACAAGCGTCTAAACCAGCCAAGATTTGAAAAAGGCTGGCTTAGGCGAAACGAAAAGACCAAAATAGAGGCCCTTAAGCTGGCCGGTAGTTAACAAAAGAACACCGATTGCTCATTCAAAAGTGATCGGTGTTTTTTTTACTTAGACACTTAGGGTCCCCTATAAACACACCCACCTGGAATCTACTTGCATTACTGGCATCCGTAAACTAGATATGGCTCCATTGACCGTTTTCTTTAAGGACTTGAAAAGGTTGAGGCAAAGAATGCAGCGGATTGCAAATCCGTGTACACCGGTTCGATTCCGGTACCCGCCTCCAAACCATTGATAGTACACGGATAAATGGTCTTACACATTGAGTAGGACACGCTATGACGTTAATAAGAACATTCCTCGACGATCAATTTGAGTACATTTGGGGGCCAGATGCTGAACCAGCATCTACAGAAAAACACGCTAATGAAAGTAAGAACAAGGTTGAGCGATTCTTAGCTTTTGGTGACAACGCGGCGAAACACCTTGAAGACATTACAGCAAGTGACATCATTGACTTTTGCCGGGCAATTAAACGCGAGGGAAATCTTAGCGTGAAAACCTTGAACCGATACAGGTCTGCTATTGGCTCACTTTTTACGGCAGCTGAAAAGTACGGCACAATCTCTACCGACGACAGGCCACGCATGGATTATTCTAAGGAAATTACTCAGAAGCCGAGGTATTTTACCCTCAGCGAAATTGTGCAGATTACTGAGTACCTTGAAAACCAACCTGAGCAATGGCTACTACACTTGTTCACGATTGGTCACCTCACTGGTATGCGTGTGTCTGAGATATGGCGTACCACAAAAGAGGACTTAATATACCTAGATGATGAGTTTGGATTTGCTACTCCACACGTAAGGGTCACTAACACTAAAAATGGTTTTGACAGAGAGGTTCCCCTCTCGGAAGAGGCCTTGGCTGCATTTGAGGCTGCTAACTGGGAGTTTCCAAAAAGTAAGGCCACTAGCCGCTATTCAGGCGGTAAAATGCCCATGACCACGTACCGGCGCGTATGGGCCGAAATAAGGTGCAAAATCGGCCGTGGTGACCCTAGGGTCATGATGAAGCAAACTAGGCACACAGCGGCCTCTGCGCTCTGCAATGAGATCGGTGCAAATGTTATGCTTGTTGCAGACATTCTTGGTCACAAAGACATTAAAACCACACAGAAATATGTACACGCAAAAACAGGAACTATGGCTGGGATTGTAGGGCGTCTGTCGCAGCGGGTGCCACAAACAAAGCAGTAAACCTACGTTGAAAAGCTTTGTTTTCCAGCCTGTGTAGTTGGGAAACAAGAAAAACCAAAAATATAAAGTTGACAAAAAAAGTCATTTATTAAAGAGTTTTATTGAGGAAGAATCGCAGATGAATAAAAACATGAGAATGACCCCACGCGACTGTCGCCAGCGAAAGTGTACCTCGCAGATTGCGGAGTATGAGAAATTCCGGCGACAGCGAAAGTGTACCTCGCAAATTTCAGATTATGAGAACTTCCGGGTGCAGGGAAACTGGAGCACGAACTGCCAAGTCTTTAAGGTCCTCATTGAGCCAAGGGCTGTCTTGCCAATACCAGTTGAGTGCCTGCGTATGGAACCCCCTGCATTATACTGATCACTCCTTAGATTTGAATTTAAGAAACAACTTGTACGCAATTAAGTGCGCAAGATTAAGTTTATTTTCACAGGAGAGATATTATGAATAAGAAAACTCACATAGTAAGTCGGCCAAATGGCATGACTGTAGCTGAATTTAAAAAACGGCCTCTGCGCTCTGCAGCTGAGGACCTCAATAGTGACCAAAACCTCGTTAGCAGTGTTGGTTTAAACACAAGTGGGGCTCTATCTGGTATTCGAGCAAGCAGCTTTCCAAACCCACCAATGGGCCCCCCAGCCTTTTCGTTTGACCACCTAAAGATTACCAAAGCCACCAGCAAACCTAAAAACATGACGTTTACCGCAGCCAAAGACTTACATTGGCAGGAATACAGACCCCCCCCTAAATAAATGCTTGTAATACAAATAGTTAACTAAGGGACCTCTCTAGATACAAACTAGGAGTGTCCTTAGCCAAATTTCTAGCATTTAAAACACGGGAGAATCTCACCATGGGATCTGATGACAAAACAATTAATGACGAACAGAGACTTTTAGAAAACGCAATGGTCAGCCGGGGCCATGAAAGACACCAAGAGCGCCAAGAGAACTTACCCGGTTCAAAACAGGAAGCTCCACACAGCGAAATAGTCCAAGCTATTCAGAAAGTAAGTGAGGTAATTACTCAGTCTATTCACGAGGACGAAGCAAGGTTTAAAAGTGGATCTGGAAAACCCTCTGTTTGGTATGAAGAATTAAAAGATCAAGATCCTCATACTCTAGCGTACTTAGGTTTGAACGTCTGTTATGATTCTGTAATTACAAACCAGACATACGGAGCTACTTTGTGTAACATAGGCGCTCGCTTAGAAAACGAAAGATTTGCTAAGGAACTCGAAAAGCATGACAAGAGGCTTTTCAAGCGCCTAGTTGCTCAAGTTACTAAAGACCACAAGAGTGAAAGATACAGGTTCAAAGCGGCAAAGATTATCGCTGGCAAAGAAGGTTTTAAGTTAGACAAATGGTCTACAACTCTAAAGTCAGCTCTTGCCAGCCCGATAGTAAATGCCGTCTTAAAGGCTGTAGATATCTTTGTTGTGACTGAGCATGTTGTCTCCACACCTGTACCCAAAGGCCGCAAACTTAATGTAAAGACTGCACGACACATTGGCCTGACGGATGAGGCCGAGCGTCTTGTCCGTGAGAAAGCTTTTGACGCAAGCTGGGCGTCACCTATGTTCGGACCACTTTTGGTCCCACCTAAGCCTTGGGATGCTTTTGACACAGGTGTCTATGAACATGAATTATTATCAAACATCACACCTCTAGTACGCAAGGCAAGCCATGAGCAACGAAAGGCTATCATGCACGACTTTACCAAAGGTGAGCCAGCCTATGTCACTGCCCTGAATGCCCTGCAAGCCACACCATTGACTGTCAATCGTCATGTTACTGAGGCAATCGTATGGTGCTATGAAAACAAACTGGAGCCCAATGATTTCCCAACCATGTCACCGCCCGACTACCCTGTGTACCCACAAGACCCAGAAAACCACGATGAGGGATATTTACGTCAGGTAATTAAGGATCGAAAGAAATGGCACGAAATTAAACGTGAGGCTCAAAGTAATCTTGTCGTAATGAATGAGGATATTAAAACCCTAAGACATCTCCAAGATTACGATCAGTTCTATCTCGGATGGTCTCTTGATTATCGTCAGCGTTTTTACCCGGTAAGCTTCTACAGCATGCATCGTGCCGACAGCATCCGTGCCACCTTCTTATTCGCCAAAGGCAAGGTCTTAGACAAGACAGCTCAGGGTTGGCTGATGATCCAGATTGCCAACACTTGCGATTTTGACAAGATATCAAAAGCGTCTTTAGAAGATCGTATTGATTGGGTCTTAAAGAACGAAGAAATGATCCTTGCCATAGGTAACGACTTTAGAGCGACATATAATATCTGGGCAAAGAGTGACAAACCGTTTCAGTTTCTTGCTGCCTGTCGCTGTTACCGAGACATGGTTGCAGATCCTGAAAACTATCAATGTCATCTTCCAATTTCCCTAGACGGTACATCGTCTGGTACACAACATTACTCACTGGCATCAAAGCACGAGGACGGAGCACTTGTTAACCTTGTGCCGTCAGACAGGTGCGAGGATCTGTACCAAGTTGTAGCCGACGCTGTTATTGCCCGACTGATGGTTGAAAAAGACCCAATGGCCCAAGTGTGGCTAAAGCATGGAATCACGCGCAAGACAGTAAAGAGAAATTGCATGTGTTTTGGCTATAATTCTCTCCAGCGAGGCATGGGTGACCAAATCATGGATGACCTAATGGCCCCACTGCAAAAGCAAAAGAGTTACGGAAAGATTGAAGAGCACCCGTTTGGAACCGAGCTCGAACAAATCTATTACGCCCGTTTCTTAGCCAACATCAATTATGAGGTCATTAGTGCTACTCTAAGCAGTGTAGCCACGGGCATGGCGTTTCTACAGTCATACGCTGATGCTTTGGCGAGGGAAGGTAAGTCTGTGAGATGGACAACGCCGAGCGGCTTCCCGGCAGTACAGAAGTACACAAAGTCAAAAGCCAAACGGGTCAAACTGTTTCTTTATGACCGAGATGCAAAAATGTTAAAGAAAACCCGCATCAATGTTCATGAGGATACTGACGTTGCAGACACTCGAAAAGCAAGGTCTGGGATCGCTGCAAATTGGGTTCATTCGTTAGACGCAAGCCACATGACATTGTCTATCCTTTCTGGCCTCGACAACGGCATCACCGACTTCTTTATGATCCACGATTCCTTCGGTACCTTAGGTGCGGATACATGGCAGTTTTACCACTGCATTAGGGCAACGCTCGTAGATATGTATGATGATAATTGCTACTACTCATCCTTTGCAGATGACTGTCTAGAGCGCCTAGCAGAGACTGATCCAGAGAAGCTTAGTAAGCTGGCTACAGTACCCCCCAAAGGCAACTTAGATGTCAGTGCCGTCAAAGATAGTGAGTACTGTTTCAGTTAACGAAACAAGATTTTAAGAGATTACTCCCGCCAAACTTGGGCCCCTTCGGGGGCCCTTTTTTTATGGGCGAAAGACTGAGGGACCTCTTTAGATACAAACAATAAAAGTATCGAGTTGGAAACAAAAGGAGACAGAAATGTCAAAAGTAAAATACGTCACCCCAGCGGCCAATGCGCAATATCCTTGGCTACAACCCGGACGCCCAGATACGGCGTTTGACACCGAAGGGAAGTACAAAGTTAACCTGATGATGCCAGCGGCTGAGAGCAAGGCATTAGTCGAAATGTGTAACGCTCGGAGAGATGAGATGTTTTCCGGCAAGGACATTGCAACAGCGAAGCTTCCGTTTACTATTGATGACGAAACTGGGGATGTTACCTTCAAGGTTCAGTCAAAGTTTCAGCCAAAGTATTTCGACGCAAAAGGCAACCCTATACCAGAAGCCAAGGTACCTTTGATGTACTCAGGATCAACGCTCAAAGTTTCGGGCGTTTGTGAGCATTACGTCAATGGTGCGAACAAGGGTGTGGCTATGCGCCTAGGTGCAGTCCAAGTGATTGATCCTGTGTCAAACGGAGGAGATTCTGCCGGTTCCTTTGACGCTGTTGATGGATACGAGGTCGAGGCATCTGAAACAGCGGATGATTATGACTTTTAATCCAAGGTCTACTCCGTACCTTCGCGGGTACAGGTCTGGTCTAGAGGAAAAGATCGCCGAGCAGATCGAGCAAGCTGGGCTCCCCGTGGTCTATGAAAAGGATATCATCCTCTACAAGATCCCGGAGCGAACTCATCGATACACGCCAGATTGGCGGCTCCCAAAGCCCGGTGGTTTTTTTTACGTCGAATCTAAAGGCATTTTTAATACAAAAGATCGCGCCAAATCCCTACTCTGCGTAAAGCAAAATCCGGGGCTGGATCTGAGGTTTGTATTTAGTAACCAAAATGCCCGTTTGTACAAAGGCTCACCCACAACCCACGGTAGTTGGTGTGAGAAACATGGCTTCCTGTATGCACACAAGTGGATACCCGAAGACTGGCTTGCAGAAGCCAGAAAAGGAGAGACTGGGGCGGCTTAGGTCGCCCCTTTTTTTATTTAACAACGGGAGAAAGCAAAATGACTAAAGGTCGTAAGCGAAGGATTCCAATGCGCGTTCAACACAACATTGGTCCATTTACAAAACCTCGTGAGCCATACGTCACCACTGGGCCAGCAGTGCGTAATAAGAACAAATCCGAACGGGTTCGTAAACCGAAAGCTCTGAGGGGGATGAGATAATGGCCCCAGTTGAGCAAACCGAAAGCGAGTTTGTGGCCCATGTAGAATGCGAGAAGTGTGGGTCACGGGACAACGCTGCTCTCTACAGTGATGGTCACAGCTACTGCTTTGGTTGTGGAGACTGGCAGGGCGACGGAGAGGCCCCTACAGAGCGTAAAAAGGGGGCTGCTAACCGAGAGCTCATTGATGGGCAGTTTACCGCCCTAAGGGCTCGCCGACTTACTGAGGATACATGCCGCAAGTATGGCTACACGATAGGAAAGGACAAAGATAGGCAAACTGTCCAGATTGCAACTTATCGTGACAAGAAAGGCATCCCATGCGCCCAAAAGGTCAGAACTAAAGATAAAAAGTTTTCAATAGTTGGAGACGCAAAGGCAATGACATTGTTTGGCTCACATATTTGGTCAACCGGTGGTAAATTAGTGATCGCCGAGGGCGAAATTGATTCAATGTCCATTGCACAAGTACAAAACCATCGTTGGCCCTGTGTTTCTTTAGTCAATGGGGCTCAGTCAGCTAAAAGATCAGTACTGGCTAATTACGATTATGTAACGTCGTTCAAAGAAGTAATATTGTTTTTCGACGATGATGAAAGCGGTCAAAAAGCTGCAATAGATGTAGCTGAGGCACTGCCAATCGGTCTTTGTAAAATTGCACGTATGCCTGATTATAAAGATGCCAACGAGGCGTTAGTAGACGGGAATGCAAAGGCTATTATTGATGCAATCTTTCAAGCCCGTGAGCACCGCCCTGACGGTATTGTCAGTGCAGTAGATCTGCGTGATGTTATTAGTGAGGCAGATGCAATATCACCTATCCAGTACCCATGGGAAGCTCTTAACGAAATCAGCAAAGGTATAAGACCGTCTTCCTTAGTCACCATTGCTGCCGGAAGTGGTACTGGAAAGAGTACCTTTGTCCGTGAGATCATGTACCACATACAACAGAGTGGTTTTACCTGTGGAATGATGATGTTGGAAGAGACCACAAAAAGAACGGCTCAGGGCATGGTTGGACTGCACATGGATAAAAACATCAGTGTGGATCCCGATTGCGCCACAAAGGAAGAGATAGAGTCTGCATACGACGATATGCTGAAAGACAGCCCTCTTTACTTGTTTGATCATTTTGGATCCACGGAACTCGACATTATTGTGCAGCGCATTCAGTTTATGGCCCGTGCCCTTGGTTGTCAGGTCATCTGTCTAGATCACATATCAGTGTTGGTATCGGGCATGACGGGTGCAGTCACTGATGAGAGACGGCTTGTGGATAGCCTAGTCACTCGATTACGCACTGAAGTGCAGGCACTAGGCATCTGTCTTTTAATGGTTTCCCACCTCAGGAGGCCGAGCGGTGATCTGGGACATGAACAGGGTCATAAAGTTAGATTGAACGATTTAAGATCGAGCCACTCATTAGCGCAACTCAGTGACCAAGTGCTCGGTCTCGAAATCGACAAAGAAGACCCCACAAGCGGCATGCGTAATTTAGTCATGTTAAAAAATAGACACACTGGCGAGGTCGGCCACTGTGGAACACTACAATATAACAGAACTACCGGACGGCTCACTGATGCCGACAAAAGCTTTGGGTTTTAAACCTTAAAAGCCCTCAAAATCATTACAATTAGGAGAGCAACCATGGTTAATGGTCACAGTAATAATGTGTTTGAAAACGCGCACCCAATCATTTTACGAGGGCGGTGGTTTGCTGACATCGAAACCGATGGTCTTTTAGACCAACTAACAAAGATCCACTGTATCGTGCTTAGGCACATGGACACAGATGAGGTCCAAACTTATGGCCCAGATGAAATCAAAGCTGGCCTTTTTACACTTATGCATGCGGAAGAGGTCTGTGGTCATAATTGGATTGCTTTTGATGGCCCAGCTCTAGAGAAAGTGTACCCAACTTTTACGGTACAGGGGAAGGTTACTGACACTCTAGTATTATCACGCCTGATAAAGACCATGATATATGAGGACGATATTAAACGGGACCAACTTTTTCCTTATGTTAAACCTGAAGCAATCTACAGCGATGAGGAATTTGAGGAAGACCGCAAAAACAGACTAGCGGTAATGCCGAAGAAGCTCTTTGGATCCCACGGCCTTAAGGCTTGGGGGTACCGCCTGTCTGAAAATAAAGGCGACTATGACGGGGGATGGGAAACCTTCAGCGAGTCTATGCTCACCTATTGCATCCAAGATACGCTTGTCACTAAGGCGCTGTATCAACATTTGATGGCACAGAATTTCCCTGAAGAAAGCCTTGATCTTGAGCACAGTCTTGCACACATTTGTCTACGCATTGGGAACAACGGTTGGACCTTCGATCAGGAAAAAGCCACTGCTCTTTACGCCGAACTTTGTCAGAAACGAAATGACTTACTCGTTGGGTTAGACAAATTGTTTCCACCATGGGAAGTCAGTGAGGAGTTCATACCTAAATCTAACAACGCCTCTCGCGGCTATGTTAAAGGTGAGGTGTTTATTAAGACCAAAATCGTGGAGTTCAATCCCGGTTCCCGGCGTCACATCGAAAAGTGTTTACGGGATAAGTACAACTGGAAACCATCTAAGTTTACTGCCACCGGCCACGCCCAGATCGACGAAACAACCTTGGGAGAGCTGAACTATGAAGAAGCAAAGCATCTCGCTGAATACTTCTTAATTCAAAAGCGCCTTGGACAACTTGCCGAGGGTCCAGCGGCATGGCTAAAGAAAGTCGATAAAGACGGTAAAATCAGACACACCATTGTGTCAGGTGGAACTGTATCGGGCCGTGCAGCGCATCGAAACCCCAACCTCGCAACTGTGCCAAAAACAAGTCTACCTTACGGCCAACAATGCCGGGAATTGTTCACTGTCCCTACGGGTTGGAGCCTTGTTGGCGTCGATCTTCAAGGGTTAGAGTTACGAGCTCTTGCCTCATTCTTGGATGACGGTGGTGAGTACACAAAACAGATCCTGTCTGGAGACATCCACCAGTACACAGCTGACCAAATTGGCGTCCAGAGATCAGTAGCAAAAACATTTATTTATGCACTTTGTTTTGGGGCAGGTGATACCAAGATTGGTTCAATTGTTGGTGGCAAAGCTAAAGACGGCAAAGCACTTAAGGCTAGTTTTTATAAGAACATGCCAGCATTTGCCAAGCTTCAAAACAATCTAAAACAAGCATCTAAACGGGGGCACCTCGTGGGCCTTGATGGTCGCAAACTTTACATCCGAGGCGGCGAAGAGCGGCGGCTATTGTCCCAGCTGCTTCAATCCTCTGGGGCCATCATTTGTAAGAAATGGCTTCAATTAGTGGACCAACAAATTAATGAGCAGTTTGGCCCGGAGAAGGCCTATTGCGTAGGCTGGGTGCATGACGAGCTGCAATTAGCCTGTGAAAATAAGGAAATAGCAGATGAAGTCCTCAAAATTGCAATTAAAATGGCAAGATACACAGGTGAGTATTTTAAAACTGCCTGTCCCATGGATGCCGATGGAAAAGTGGCTCGAACATGGGCTGACACCCACTGAAGTCACCCCCCAAATCGCAAACTTTATGAGCCTGTACATTACGTTGGATCGCGCTGGGCGCAAACCTTTCTCAATCAAATCTAACTTTGCACGGCGTGGGGCATTTCCTGTCGCCATTTGTGCCTCAGAAGGTCTGATTACCACCAACATTGGCGACGATGTCTACGGATCATCATGGACGTTGACTGAAGTTGGGAGAGAAACAAAAGGAGAATTAAATGAGTTACTTCAAGAGATATTTGCAACAGCCTGTGGCCGAGACCACACTGCTCATTGACGCGGATCTTTATTTATACAGGGCGTGTGCGGCATCAGAAGAGACTATTGATTGGGGAGACGACGTTTGGTCTCTTGCCACGGATCTAAAGGTCGCCAAAAAGATCTTTCAAGAATCCATCGATGCAATGTGTGAACATTTGCAAACCGGTCATTTCATTTGCTGTTTGAGCGACAGAGATAACTTTAGAAAAGATATTGACCCTGAGTACAAAGGTGGTCGCAAAAAGGTGCGTAAGCCTGTCGGTTATCCAGAGATGGTTAAGTGGGTCCAAAGTACTTTTATTTGGTACTCAGAGCCCATGCTTGAGGCAGACGATGTCATGGGCATAATGGGTACGGCTCCGGGGCATAATACTATTATATGTAGTGACGATAAAGACATGCTAAGTGTGCCCGGTAGGGTCTACAGGCCTATGTCTGGCGAGTTACTTACGATCAGTAAGGTCGAAGCTGATCTGTCTTTTCTTACCCAAGTACTGACGGGTGATCCCACGGATGGATACTCAGGGTGCAAAGGTATCGGCAAGGTGAGTGCCGCCCGAATACTTGGTCACACCCCATCCTGGAATCTCGTTGTAAATGCCTATGCAAAACAAAGTCTTAACGAAAAGTATGCCCTAACTCAGGCCAGACTAGCCCGAATACTGAGGTATTCCGATTGGGATGTTGAGAAAAATCAAATCAAACTATGGGAGCCAACCCGATGAATGTATCTTACGCATTTAAATGTCGTGGTCTTACGCCAGAACAGGAATCCGAAGTAGGCCGCGCTATGGTGGCACATGAGTTACTCATAGATCGTGGGTATTTGAACGACAGACTTAATTGTACACCCTTCCCAAACCGGACCAAGCCAGCCCTCAGCATTATTAAATGTCTCCTAGAAAAGGCCGAGCGCCACATAATCACTAGATATGAGCTGGTAAACAGGGACGGCCACGATCCAACCACAGTAGTCAATGTCTTGCGTAAGCTTGAGGCTGGCCGAGCAATCACCCAGTTTGGTGTGCTTGCGAATGGACGGAAGCTCTACCGAGTGTTCCCCCCGAACCGTGTGATCTTGGAGGAAATACTCCGTGGATGATCCTGTCAACAACCCACCGCATTACAACACGGGTTCAATTCAATGCATCGACGCCATGAAAGCCATGGCTGAGGGCTGTGAGCTGAACATATCTAACCACGCTCAATACTGTTGGCAAAACGCCTTTAAGTACTTGTGGCGCTTTCCGTACAAGAACGCTGGCCTTCAAGATCTGAGGAAGTGCCGCTTCTACCTTGACCGTTTAATTTCAGAAATAGAGGACCTAACATGACTGCTAACACAATCTCGCTCCCAACAGACTACCAAAGTTTTATTCACCAAAGCCGCTACAGCCGATTTCTTGATGATTTCGGGCGTCGGGAAACATGGGAAGAAACTGTGGATCGCTACATGTCAAACGTCGTTACTCCAGTTCTTGAGAAAAGCATGCCGTTTTATGAGGCCAGAGAGTTATCTAATGAAATCCGTGACTCTATACTTAACCTTGAAGTAATGCCCTCAATGAGATGTATGATGGCGGCTGGCCCCGGTTTATCTCGTCAGAATCTGGCCGGTTATAACTGTAGTTACACCACAGCTGACAATATTCGAGTGTTTGATGAGGTGCTCTATATCTTGATGTGTGGGACGGGAGTTGGCTTCAGCGTTGAGAAGAAATACACTCAACAGTTGCCAGATGTACCTATAGCTAAAGACGCTGATATTACCATTGTCGTAGGCGACAGCAAAGAAGGGTGGGCTGATGCATATCGTCAGCTGATTGAGGAATTGTACAGCGGCAATGTACCTAAGTGGGACGTAACTGGGGTACGCCGAGCTGGGGAGCGGTTGATGACCTTTGGTGGTCGAGCATCTGGCCCGGAGCCATTGGTCAGTCTTTTTGAACACACCGTGGCTATATTTAAAGCTGCCGGTGGACGTAAGCTCAAACCAATCGAAGTACACTCATTGTTAACAAAGGTTGCGGAGTGCATCGTCGTAGGTGGGGTACGTAGGTCAGCCCAAATATCATTAAGTGATCTGTCTGACCCAGATATGAGAGCAGCCAAGTCTGGTGAGTGGTGGAAATCTAATCCGCATTTTGCTTTGTCTAATAACTCTGTAGCATATGAGTCTACACCACGCCGTGCAGATTTCGACAAGGAATGGAAGTCACTGGAACTTAGTGGATCAGGTGAACGCGGCATTTTTAACCGTGCAGCTGCCCAGCGCAAAGTTTTGAACGAGGGTATTAGATCAATCGGTGATTTCGGTACGAATCCTTGTTCTGAAATAGTTTTAGTCCCGCAAGGTCTTTGTAACCTAACATCAGTAGTTGCTCGATCAGATGATTGTTTCTCAGACTTAGAGCGCAAGATTAGGATTGCCAGCATCCTTGGCACCGTCCAAGCAACGCTGACATACTTTCCTTACGTTCGACCCATATGGAAGGAGAACACAGAAAAGGAAGCACTCTTAGGTGTTAGCATTACCGGCATCATGGATTGCAAATTGCTCAATACTAAAAACGTAGCCTTAGATAAGACTTTAAAAGCTTTGCGCGCAAAAGCAGTCGAAGTTAATATTGTTTATGCTCAAAAGTTTGGTATCAACCGTGCAGCTGC
>Ga0115564_10003374_pt1 | contig 13390 bp, 14 predicted proteins | sample COGITO_mtgs_1105_7_FD_88680 | JGI IMG/M metagenome (GOLD analysis project Ga0115564, IMG submission 88680) | Pelagic marine microbial communities from North Sea - COGITO_mtgs_110523 | ecosystem: Environmental > Aquatic > Marine > Epipelagic | place: Germany:Helgoland, sampling site Kabeltonne...
AAAGGCTGGTTATTAAAGGTCCAAAAATTATTCATTTACAAGGAATGAGTTTTGATGCAACTATGACTTCAAAAAAAAAGTTTATGATTTACGATAGCATGTTTAAATATTTCAATAAAAATGTAGGTTTTATTGAAAATATTGCAATTCGTAGTTTGTATTTGTTTTTTTATTCCCCCATTAAAATTTTAAAAAATCCTTTTAAAATTGAATCCTACTACATTCTTGCATTTATCCTTAATTTGAAAAAAAACTTAAAGAACTAAATTGAAATCTAAGTATACTATTTTTATTTTATCATCAATCACGTTATTAAATTTTTTTCTAAGTGATCAGATTATTCTTGGTAATTTATTTGGTTTGATACAGATTTTAATCGTAATATATTTAATTTTAATTAAAAAAGTAAAGACTGCATTTATTTGGCATTTAATTTTTTTTGTTTCTTCATTAAACTTCTCAATTATGTCTGACTCTGTTCTAGAGTCAACAGTTACTTATAATTACTCGAAACTTAAATTTTTTGGTGCATTTCCAATAGTTTATATATTAAATTTAATTTTTTTCATAATTATAAGAAAAAATGGTTCAAAAAATCAAATCTTTAATAAGTTTATTAAGGAATTTTTATTCATTAATGTTATTGCAACCTTCACTGGAATTTTTGGTTTATTACTATATGGATATTCTTTGCACTATTTTATAGTTTATTTTTATTATTGTTCTACATTATATTTTATTTTGACTGTTTTTGCAAGATTATTTAATTTTACGTATTTCATTTTATTTAGAGACACTATACTATTGCTTTTACTTATATCTCCAATTTGTTCTCTATTTTTGATGTTGTTTAATTTTAATTCTTTCTATGGGGGCGTTACTACAATCCCTGTAAATAGTTTATTTTTATTTGTCCCATTCATTTTATTTTCAAAATATAAACTTAATAAACCTTTATATTTTCTTTCTCTTTTTTCTTTTTCTATAGTTTCATTGTTTAGCACTGGTGGAAAAGGAGTGGTATTTATTTTATTGATAATACTTTTGATAATATTTCTAAAAATTAAAAGTTTAAAGAGAAAGTTTACATTTACTTTTATTTTAATATTTAGTTATTTGTTAATATTTAATGGACCTAGTTTAGATAAGTTATATTTACCAAATAATTCTGGTTATTTAGCAGTACACAAGTTCAATCAGTTTATTACAATATTCGACGCAGAATCTAATCTCGAAAACGTGAGTACATCGCCTAGAGTTAGAATTGCTGAAACTTTAAATATCTCATACTTATATTTAAACTCGCCTTTTAAGTTTTTATTTGGAACTGGATTTGGGGGATATTTTGAAGATTACTTGGGTCTTTTTAAGTTGATTGATCTTTCCAAAGGATCTTTTAGTAATGAGCAAATAATCTCTGGGAAGTTTTATAGACCTCATGATTCACTCCCAGTAATATTTTTATTGTATGGTTTACCGGGATTAGTATTTTATTTCAGATGGGGGTACAAGATATTTACTAAATCTGTTTATTCAAGATATTTTGCTGGCGTAATTCCTTGGTTAATTTTGACATATGGGTTTGATTTAAATATTGCAATTACGGGAGTAATTTTTCTTTATTTAGCATGTTATGAGTTTAAGAATTTCAATAATAAAATTTCGTATCCTTTTAATCAGAAAAATGAAAATTTTAAAACAAATTAAAATTTTAAATTATTTAAGAAAAATAACAAAATGATTATAGTAAAAACGTTTACCTGTCTGTCAGATGTTCGAATACGTAAAATATTAACTCTATTAAAAAAATCACATAAAAAAATTATTTTTTCAGGTGGAATTTTTCCAAAAGTTAATGCAGAAGAATTTAAACTTTCTAATGTTAGATATAATTATAAATTAAGAAATAATAGTCGTTCAGGTATTTTAAGTTTAACTCTATTAAATTTTAGAGATATTGTAAATTTAAAAAAAGGTGATATTTTTTATGTTGTGGACGAACCTCCTGCAATTTTATTAATTCCTGTCTTACTTTGGCTTAAATTAAAAAAGGTAAATTTAATAATTGATTTATTTGACAGTTTATATTTAAAATTCAATAAAAACATTTTAATTACCCTATTGTGTAAACTAATCTTTAAATTATTTGACTCAATTTTAGTAACTGACCAAAAAAGATATGAAGAAATGAATTCAATTGTTCAAGATTCTAAATTAGTAATTATAGAAAATTTTCCATTTTACAAAAAAAGAAAGGTATACCAAAAGCCTCCAAAAATTATAAATCTATTTTTTTATGGTCTTTTACAAAACTCTCGCGGTTGGTTTTTTATTAGACAGTTTTTTGATAATTCAAAATTTAAAATTTACTTAGCTGGTAGAGACAGACTTGATTTTGATTTGAAAAATCTTCCTGACAATTTTGAGCTTTTAGATTTAATGACACCTGAAGAGACACTTGATTTCATGAATAAAAAAATACATTGGATTTTTTGTTTATACGAACCAACAAATAGAAATAATATTTTAGCTAGTCCAAACAAAGTTTATGATGCCATTCATTCAAATTGTGGAATAATAACTAACTCAGAATTATATATTTCCTCTAAAATTAAAAAAGAGAATTGGGGAATAGTTATTAGTGAATATGAGGCTGATCTTATCGATTATGAAAATGATCTAATAAATAAAAAAGATAATTTTTTTTACTCAGAAAATTTTAAAAGAAGTTACAGCTTTGATCAGTACAAAAATTTTTATTCTAAATTTAAACTAAATAATAATAAATAAATTAGTGTTAGTACTATTATAATATGGATAAAACTTTAAGCTTATTATATCATGAAATTACTGATGAACCATCACTTACAGGTTTTCAAAGAAAAAAAGCATTTGCATACAAGCATACAAAAAAAGAATTTTTTGATCACTTGAAAATTTATAATAAAAATTTAAGTTTTTTTAATGATGTTTGCCAACTTGATTTTAGTTCGAAATCAATTTTAGTAACATTTGATGATGGAGGAAAGTCAAATATTTTTGCAGCTAATGAATTAAAAAAAATGGGTATCATAGGACATTTTTTTATAGTAACTTCTCTCATTGGAAGAAAAGGTTTTTTGTCTGCTAATGAAATTAAAAAATTACATAAACAAGGTCATGTAATTGGTTCACATTCTCACACCCATCCAAATGTATTTAATAGTCTAAATCGTGACAAAATGATTTATGAATGGGCAAAGAGTAAAGAGATTTTAGAGAATATAGTTAAAGAAAAAATTATATGTTGCTCAATACCTGGAGGCGATTCTAATTTAAATGCATTTCAAACAGCAGGAGAAATAGGTTTTGACTATGTTTTTTCCTCTGATCCTTCTTTTTACCCTGTTCATGTTGACAACACTACTGTTATTGGAAGAGTTAGCTTAAAAAAAGGAGATTCATTAAAAAAAATAAATAGAATAATTAATTTTAAAGGAATTTTCTTAGAGATAGTGATTAGAAAAATAAAAGTTATAATCAAATTAATGATTTATCCATTTTATAGTAAAATTCATAATAAAAGAAATAATGTCAATTAAATCTAAAGTTATATTATTAATTGGTCCAAATCAACATCATTTTAGCACTGCTAAAATTTTGATTGAAAAAAAAGTATATATTTCCGGCATTGTTGTGGCAGATAAAAAATCAGCTGGAATAAATTTGAATTTTTTAAAGATAATTTTAAAAAAACATGGAATTGTTAAAGTTTTTTTTCAGATTTTAGAAAGAGTTTTTTATAAATTTTTAAATTCCAAAAAAGACAAAAATATATACAATAAATTATTTCCTAAAAATGATAAAAATATAGTAATAAATAGTTTAAAATCAGATCAAATTATTTTTGTAACTGACTATGACAAAGTCGAAGTATCAGATCTTATTCTGAAACAGAAACCTGACTTTATCATCATACATACACCTTTTTGGGTTTCAAAAAAAATAAGAGATTTAGTTGGGGGTAGAGTATTAGGAGGACATCCTGGAATTACTCAAAAGTATAGAGGAATTCATTCTCCTTTTTGGGCTATTTATAATAATGATTTAAAAAATATAGGTTATACTGTATTTTGGGTGACTAATGGCGTTGACTCTGGAGAAATTATAGATCAAGGTTTTATTAAACCCAACAAAGATGACAGCTACATTTCATTGAGTTGGAGAGGCATGAAGGAAATTGCCTTATCATTACCACGCATAATTAAAAAATATGAATATTCAAATGAAATTGTGAGCAAAAAAAATAATTCTATTTCAAAAAATACTTTATATTACCATCCTACAATTTTTAATTATATATATTATAGATATAAAAGTAACGTACGCTGATGTTATTTTAAAATAAAAATATTGTGAATAATAACTTAGTATCAATTATTACCCCTCTCTACAATAATGAAAATTTTTTAAATGATTGTATAACTTCGGTAATAAATCAAACTTACAAAAGCTGGGAAATGCTGATAGTTGATGATAAATCAACTGATAATTCATATAAATTAGCTTTAAATTTTAGTGAATTGGATTCTAGAATCAAAGTTTACCAAACTGAGGCTAATTCTGGAGCTGGATTGGCAAGAAATTTAGCAATTGAGAAGTCAAATGGGAAATACATTGCATTTTTAGATAGTGATGATATTTGGCATCATGATAAATTAAAAATCCATATTAAAGAAATGATAGAAAATAATGCTTCTTTCTCACACACTTCATATGGGTACCTTACTGAATCTGGTGTAAGGTTAAAAAAAACTCTTAAAGTAAGTAGTAATTGGATTGGATACTACGATTTATTAAAAAAAACAGAAATAAGTTGTTTGACTGCAATTTATGATGCACATAAATTAGGTAAAGTTTATATGCCTGATATTAGGCGTAAACAGGATTATGGATTATGGCTAAGTATTTTAAGAAAAGGTGTGAAATCTTATCCCGTTAATCAAACATTAGCATGGTATCGACAAGTTAGTGGATCAGCAACTTCAAAAAAACATAAATTAATTTTAAAACACTACAAATTTTTAAGACAGAATCAAGGTTTGAATTTTTTTAAATCAATTTATTATACTTTCTGGTGGGGTATAAATGGTATAAAAAGATATTATTTTTGACGATATTTTGTTTCAAATTTTTTAAGTTAAATAAGATAATAATAATAATGAATACTTTTATATGCAAAATCTAAGTGAAAAATTTATTAAAATATCCTTTGAAAAGGACTTTGAAAAAATAAAAAAATATTACTGTAAGAATTGTCTAGTTATTGGAGGAGCAGGTACAATTGGAACAAATTACATCAAGAAACTACTAGCTTTAAAGCCCAAGAAATTAGTTGTTGTTGATATAAATGAAAATGGTTTAACAGAGCTTACTAGAGATCTTAGAAGTTCAAATCTTTTAGATTATAGTCCGAGCTACACTACTTATCCAGTTAACCTTTTAAGTGATACTTTTGATAAAATTTTTAAGAGTGATCAATTTGATCTAATTGCTAATTTTTCAGCTCATAAACATGTTAGGTCAGAGAAAGATAAAATTTCTGTTGAAGCTTTAATAAAAAATAATGTTTTTGGAGCAATTAAGCTTTTACGCCTTTGTGAGTTAAGTCCCCCAAAATATTTTTTTAGTGTTTCTACTGATAAAGCTGCTAATCCTGTAAATATAATGGGGGCTTCAAAAAGTTTAATGGAAAAATTAATTATTTCAAAAAAAGAAAAATTTAGAGTTTCGACTGCCAGATTTGCTAATGTTGCTTTTTCAAATGGAAGTTTACTTGATGGGTTTAATAAAAGATTAAATAAAAAACAACCACTTTCTTGTCCATTAGATATTAAACGGTTTTTTGTTAACCCTGAACAGTCTGGTGAAATATGCTTATTGGCAACGTTTTTAGGAAATTCAGGAAATATTTTTTTTCCAAAATTAGATTTTAATAATGATCAAATTTTTTTCAAAGATATTGCATTAGATTTCCTGAAAAATAAAGGTTTTACCCCTGAAATTGTTGACTCAGAGGAAAAAGCTAAAAATTTTAATTTTATAAAAAATTCAAAAAAATACCCAATTTATTTTTTTAAAACTGATACCTCTGGAGAAAAGACATTTGAAGAATTTTATTCGGATAATGAAAATTATGATATAAATACATATGAATCTTTAGGATTTATTAATTCAACTAATATCGATATTTCATATGAGGATGTGGAATTTGACTTTGAGAAAGTTTTTAACAATCCTAAATCTAAAAAGTCTGATATAATAACAATTATAAAAAAATATGTTCCGGATTTTATGCATATAGAAACTGGTAAACATTTAGATCAAAAAATGTAAGTTATGTACAACTTTTTTAAACGCTTATTAGATATTATCGTTAGTCTTATTGCACTAATTATTCTTACACCGGTATTTGTACCTATTATCATTATTTTGAAATTTTCTGCGGAAGGAGAAGTTTTTTATTTTCAAGAACGTTATGGAATTCGCAATTCAAAATTCCAAATATGGAAGTTTGCAACAATGCTTAAAAACTCCATGAACATGGGTACTGGTAGCATCACGCTTCAAAATGATCCTAGAGTTACAAAGATTGGATCATTTTTAAGAAAGACAAAGATCAATGAACTCCCACAAATTATTAATATTTTAGTGGGGGATATAAGTTTAGTTGGTCCTAGACCTTTAGTATCTAAGACTTTTAGTGCATATAATGAAGAGGTACAATCTAAAATATATAATGTAAAACCTGGTCTTACAGGAATAGGTTCTATAATCTTTAGAGATGAGGAATCAATCATTTCAGCCGTTATTGACGAAGACCCACATGAGTTTTACAAACGTATAATAGCTCCTTATAAAGGAGAGCTAGAAATGTGGTATCAAAAAAACCGTTCAATCATTTTAGATTTTCAATTAATTTTAATGACCGCTTGGGTAATTATACAACCAAATTCTAAACTTTATAAAAAATGGTTTAGAAACCTTCCAAAACGAAATTTTTGATTATTATTTAGATTTAATTTTATAATCTTAATAAACTAATTATGAATAAAAAAATCAAGTGAAAAAAAAGATAATTGTCATTGATTTAATTGGTCCTAATGGTCACATAAACTGGCTTAACAAATTGTTTTCTTTAATTGAGAAAGATTTTGAAGTCTTATTTATAAGTTATAAGTCGTATTCAGACCAATTAATAGTAGAAAATAGAATTGTTTTAAATGATAAATTTTTACCAAAAAGAAATCGATTTATCAATTTAATTAAATCAGGTATTGTTTTCTCAAAAATAAAAAAAATTCTTAAAGAGTATGATTCAAACATCCCCGTCTATATAGTTGGATTTGAAAATATTTCTTACGCAATTTTTGGCTTTAAAAAAAGAAAAGTTCTTTTACATGTACATAATAATTTGTCTTTAAGTAAATTAAGTCTTATTTTTTTTAAACATATTTCTAAGAATAATACGTTTATTGTTTATGAGGGTTTCATTAAAATGCATTTGGAAAGTTTAAGTAATGAAATTTATGTTTTAAATCATTCTCTTAATTTTAAGCCTGAAAATAAATACAAATCTTTTGAAAATTATATTTTTATTCCCTCAAAAATAGACGATTTAAATTTATTAGATACTTTAATTAATTTTGCAAAGACTAAAAATCTTAAAATAATTTTTAAAAGTGATTTTGAAGTAAACAATCATGAAATATTGATATCTAAACCTTTTTTTAAAAATTATATTGATTTATTAATGAATTGTAAATATGTTGCTATTATATCATCTCATAATTATAGAGTCTCTGGTGTTTTTTACGAAGCCATGTCATATAACAAAAAAATCAAAATAATTGGTGATAAAGGTATTTTTATCAAGGAAATGATGAAAATTTATCCAAATTCATTTGAAAACTCTGAAATATTCAATAAAATCGATATTTTTGACAACAAGAACAAAAAAGATGATCATGATAGGTTTATCTCAAATCACCATGATTTTAAAATAAAAAAACAATTTAAAAAAATTATTAACGAATTCAAATAGATTATATTCAATGAAAAAAATTTTTTTAATTGGTTCCAATAGTTATTTATCAAAAAAATTGATAAACAGATTTAACAAAGAAAAATTTTCTTTTATCACAGTTTCATCAACTTCAAACAATTCAGATATTAAATTAGATTTAAATCATGTTAATAGATTTAATTTTGATGTGTTGAGAAAAAACGATTTGGTAATTTTTTTATCAGCAATATCATCTCCTGATAAATGTCAAAAAGAATTTAAAACTTCTTTTAAAATAAATGTAACAGGAACAATAAAATTCATCGAAGAATCATTAAATAGAAAAGTTAACGTTTTATTTTTTTCTAGTGATACTGTATTTGGATCTGACAATGGTCAAAATGATGAAGATACTTTACCAATTAGTCCTGTTGGAGAGTATGCGTTTATGAAATTATCTGTCGAAAACTATTTTAAAAACGAACCGAATTTTAAAATATTTAGACTTTCTTATGTTTTTTCATGGGATGATAAATTTATGCAATACTTACACCATTGTAAAAATAAAAATATTATTGCTGAAATTTTTCACCCATTCACAAGAAAAATGGTTTATGTTCAGGATGTTATAGATGGAATCTTAAAATTAGTTAACAAATGGGATTCATCAGATATGCAAATTTTTAATTTTTGTGGGTCAAGCCAGTATTCTAGATTAGATATTGTGAGATTATATAATAAGATTGTAGCAACAGTAAACTATGAAATTTCAAAACCACCAATTTTTTTTTATAAAGCTAGACCTCATATAATATATATAAATTCAAAATATACAGAGTCTCTTATTGGCAGGCCATTTACTAAGATTGAAGATGCAATTAAAATAGAAAAATTAAATAATTAGAAAATGAAAAAAGTAGCATTAATTACGGGAATAACAGGAATGGTAGGTTCACATTTGGCAGATTTCCTTTTGGAAAATACAGATTGGGACATAATAGGTATGTGTAGATGGAGGAGTCCAATGTATAATGTAGATCATTTGTTACCTAAAGTCAACACTAAAGATCGCCTTTTCTTTGAATATGGAGACTTAAATGATTTTGGTTCTTTATTAAACGTAATTCAAAAATATCCACCAAATTTTGTTTTTCATTTAGCTGCGCAAAGCTATCCTAAAACAAGCTTTGATTCTCCAGCAGATACTTTAAATACAAATATTATTGGTACTAATAATCTTTTAGAAGCAATTAGACATTTAAAATTAGATCCAGTAATTCATGTTTGTGCTTCTTCTGAAGTTTTTGGTAGAGTTCCTAAAGAGAAGTTACCAATTGATGAAGAGTGTTCTTTTCATCCAGCATCCCCCTACGCAATTTCAAAAGTTGGGACTGACTTGGTAGGTCGTTACTATGGTGAAGCATTTAATATGAAAGTTATGACAACTAGAATGTTTACTCATACTGGCCCAAGAAGAGGTGATGTATTTGCTGAATCAACATTTGCAAAACAAATAGCTATGATTGAGGCAGGTTTAATCCCCCCGGTGGTAAAAACAGGAAATTTAGATTCTTTAAGGACATGGGCTGATGTTAGAGATGCGGTAAAAGCCTATTACAAATTGGTAACTATTAACCCTATTGCAGGCGAATATTATAATATTGGTGGAGATTATACTTGCTCTGTAAAAGATATGCTTGACTTTTTATTGAGTATTTCGACTATCAAAAATATTAAGGTGGAAACAGACTCAGAAAGGCTTAGGCCAATAGATGCTGATTTACAAGTACCAGATATTACTAAATTCCAAAAGCACACTGGCTGGGAGCCTGAAATCTCTTTCGAAACTACTATGACAGACCTTTTAAATTACTGGAGAGAAAGGGTAAATAAGGGTAATAATTTTTTAACTAGATAATATGATAATTAGAAGTAAAGCACCTTTAAGAATTGGTATAGCAGGAGGAGGTACCGATGTTAGCCCTTACTCTGACAAATATGGAGGTTGTGTATTAAATGCTACTATTGATTTGTTTACATATTGTAGCATTATTCCAACTAATAATAATATTATAAAATTTTCAGCTACAGATAGAAAAGAATATTTTTCTACAGAGTCAAAAAGTAAGTTAATTATTGATGAAAATTTACCTATTCACAAAGGAATTTATAATAGAATTGTTAAAGATTTTAATTTAAAACCTTTGTCCTTTGAAATGACTACTTATTCAGATGCACCTGCTGGATCTGGATTAGGAACATCTTCAACTCTTGTAGTTTGTATAATAAAAGCATTTGTAGAGTGGTTTAATTTACCTTTAGGTGATTATGAAATTGCGCAACTTGCATTTCAAATAGAAAGAATTGACTTGAACTTTAGTGGTGGTAAACAAGATCAATATGCAGCAACATTTGGGGGCTTTAATTTTATGGAATTTAATAAGGACAATAATGTTATAGTAAATCCATTAAGAATTAAAACAAATGTTGTTAATGAGTTGGAGATTTCTACGCTATTATTTTTTACTGGTGTTTCTAGATCCTCGTCTAAAATTATACAACACCAGTCAGATAGTTTAAGCAATAATGATCAGTTAAAAGCAATGCATGAAATTAAACATATGTCTTTAACTACAAAACAGGCAATTTTAAAAGGAGATTTTAAGCTTTTGTATGACACCTTCAAGGTTGCTTGGGAAGCAAAAAAGAAAACCTCAAGCCTGATTTCAAATAAAGGAATTGATGAGGTATATAAGGCAGCATTAGATTCTGGAGCACATTGCGGAAAGATTTCTGGTGCAGGAGGTGGCGGTTTTATGCTGTTTTTTATAGACCCTTTGAAAAAAAACGAAATAATTGAAAGACTCAGTTTATTTCAAGGATATTTTATCAAAGTCAAATATAATAATAAAGGAGTACAAAGTTGGACCATACGTTAACAATAAAAAAAAAGAAATTATGAATAATATTCAATTAGTGAAAAATCAAATCACTGAATCCGTTAATGTCAAAAATAATATACTTGCTGATGAAGAGCTAATGCAAAAAATAAGTTTAGCTGCTGATAAAATAACAGAAGCTTACAAAAAAAAATATAAGACAATGTTAGCGGGAAACGGAGGTAGTGCAGCTGATTCTCAACATATAGCTGGAGAATTTGTTAGTCGTTTTATGTTTGATAGGCCCGGCCTTCCCTCTATAGCTTTATCAACTGATACATCTATATTAACAGCTATCGGAAATGATTATGGGTACGATAGGCTTTTCGCAAGACAAATTGAAGCTCAAGGAGTTAAAGGGGATATTTTTATAGGTATATCAACATCAGGAAATTCCCCCAATATTATAGAAGCTTTAAAAGCTTGTAAAGAAAAAGGCGTTTTCTCAATTGGACTAACTGGAAATAATAAAGAAAGTTTAATTGTGAATTCTGATCTATGTATACACGTGCCATCAAATTCCACTCCAAGAATTCAAGAATCCCACATATTAATAGGCCATATTTTATGTGGTATTGTAGAAGAAAAGATATTTGGGCACTTAAAAAAATAGTACATTTAATATAAAAATATTTTGAAATGAATAATAAAGCGTTATTTCTTGATAGAGACGGTGTAATCAATATTGAGAAAAATTACGTATATCAAATAAAAGACTTTGATTTTATTGAGGGTATATTTGAGTTGTGTCGAAAATTTCAAAGTAAAGGATATCTTATTTTTATTGTAACTAACCAAGCAGGAATTGCCAGAGAATATTACACTTTAGATGATTTTAATATTTTAACATCCTGGATGTTAAAAGAATTTGAAAAACATGGAATTATTATTAGCAATGTTTATTATTGTCCTCATCACCCTGATTTTAACGGAAAATGTTTGTGTAGAAAACCAAATACTAAAATGGTATCTGATGCAAAAAACGAGTTTAACCTAGATTTAAAACAATCAATTTTAATTGGAGACAAATTGAGCGATATTGAATGTGGTAAAAATGCAGGAATTGGCACTAATATTTTAATTGAAATGAATCACTTAAACTTAGATTTTTTAATTTAATTAATTAGAATTTTTAAATAAGGTGTGGATATTATTAATATTTAAGTATTGTTAAAAAATAATATTTATGACAAATAAGAAGAAAGGAATTATAGTTTCAGGGTATTTTAATCCTATACATAAAGGACACATTGAATATTTTAACAAAGCTAAAGCATTAGCTGATGAATTATTTGTTATAATAAATAACGATTACCAGAGATTACTTAAGGGATCTAAAGAATTTCAAAAAGAAGATGAGCGGTTTTTTATAGTGTCTAATATTAAATCTGTTAATCACTGTTTTTTGTCAATTGATGAGGACAGAACTGTTTGTAAAACTATTGAAAAAATTGCACTTGAATTTGGTAATGATTATGATTTCACTTTCGCTAACGGCGGAGATCAATTTAATCATGTTTGTTCAGAAAAATTAATTTGTGATAAAATGGGAATTATATTGGTTGATGGATTAGGTAAAAAAATACAATCTAGTAGTTGGTTATTAAAAAAGTAAATTATTTTAGTTAAATTTAAATTCAACTTTTAGTTTCAAGAGATATACCATTTGATATTTCGTAAAGGTCAAATAGGGTAGACATATTATATTGGAGACTCTAATGAGATGAAAAATATAGATTTAATTAATGCAGCTTATCACTACTACGTATTCGTTACTCTGCAGGCCTAAATGAACCTCAATAAAACTTATAAAATATGTTACGGATCGTCCTGGTTATGATTTTAGATATGCTATAGATTCAACTAAATTAAATAACCAATTAGAAAGGAAAGCATCAAAAATCTCATTGGAAATATTGAAAAAATAGTATCGTGGTATATTAAACATTATCGTTAAAAGACAGTTAGCAGTTATTGTAAATAAACTCAATCTTTAATTTCTTTAACTAAATTAATTATGGGTTCTTTACCAAGTATAAAACCTATGGAAAGTATTAATCCAAGAAATACATAACTAATAACTAAAAGGGAACTTTTTGGCTCAGATTTTTCATTTGGTACAGAAACCTCATCGATAACCGAAAAGATAGGGGTATCCTTATTAAGTTTTATTTTATTATTGTTGAACTCACTTGCTAAGGTCATTAATATATTTTGTTGTAATTGATATTCAGATTCTAGTTTTTGAAGTTCAGACATGAATCTTGCAGTAGAAATATTTTTGTTTGAATCTTTAAAGTCGGCCACATTATTTTGTAAAATATTAAATTCAATTTGTTTTAACTCATATTGATTTTTAGAATATTCAAGTCGCTCTTTTATTTTATTAGTTCTAAGTTCAATAATT
>Ga0115564_10003375_pt1 | contig 13385 bp, 7 predicted proteins | sample COGITO_mtgs_1105_7_FD_88680 | JGI IMG/M metagenome (GOLD analysis project Ga0115564, IMG submission 88680) | Pelagic marine microbial communities from North Sea - COGITO_mtgs_110523 | ecosystem: Environmental > Aquatic > Marine > Epipelagic | place: Germany:Helgoland, sampling site Kabeltonne...
AAAAATAAATTCGTCAAAATCCCAGAAAACCTAAATCTATTGAGTATAAATTAAAATTATTACTTTTGAGTGATGTCTAAAAAAGGGAAAATCATACTGGCGTTGAGTTTGCTGCCTCAATACTTTTTCATAAAAGTAGCGAAACAGTATCCTGAGTTTATCGAGGCGTATTACAGCATGGGTGTTTTTCCCTTCATCTCAAAACTACTTAACACGGCTTTTAAATGGATTCCGTTTTCTGTGGGTGATCTGTTGTACATCGCTTTGATTGTTTATATAATCCGTTGGGCGATTATCAATTGGAAACGTCTAAGAACAGATCCCAAAGCATGGGCTTTGGATGTGTTATATTTTGTGTCCCTTCTCTATTTTATGTTTCATTTGTGTTGGGGTTTCAACTATTACCGTGTGCCCTTACATACCACACTCAACTTAAATCCAAAGTATACGACAGCTCAATTGAAATCGGTTACGCATCAACTGGTTAAAAAAACGAATGCTCTGCACTTTGCGATCACCCAAGATTCTCTGTTAAAAACGACCCTCCCCTATGGATTTACTGAATTGACTGAAATCAGTCAAACGGGTTATTCTGAATTAAAAAAAGTGTATCCTAATTTTAAACACGACGGAAGAAACAGTAAAAAATCACTATTCAGCACGCCTTTGACCTATATGGGGTTTAGTGGTTACGTGAATCCACTAACACTAGAAGCTCACATCAATGCCATGATGCCATCCAATTCTATGCCCACTACGATTGCGCACGAGCAAGCGCACCAGTTGGGCTATGCGGCAGAGAACGAAGCTAATTTTATTGGGTTTTTGGCAAGTATCCATAATAAAGACCCCTATTTCAACTATGCGGGTTATAAATTTGCGTTGCGCTATTGTTTAATAGAATTATCTAAAAGGGATCCAGATGTCTATGCCTCTACGTTGTGTGCCATCAACCCTGGAATCTTAGAAGACTACCGCGAAGCATTTGAGTTTTGGAGTGCCTATAACAACCCTCTGGAACCTATTTTTAAAGGTTTTTACAGTCGTTTCTTAAAGGCTAACAACCAAGCCAAAGGCATTGAGAGCTATAGCTATGTGGTGGCGCTTTTGGTGGATTATTTGGAGGATTAAAAGCTGTTTAACATATACTTAAAACAGTAAAATTTTCTACTTATTGGGATGTAGGTGATTTTTTATCCTATACACACCCTAAAACCTACACGTTACTCTTTTGTTTCATATTAAATATCTTTAAAATATATCAACTTTTAAAAAATAACTTTACTTTTACAACTAATTAACCAATTTGTTTTTTTGATTCATATGACATCCAAAACCATGGCTTAATCCCTAAGGAAATAATAAAATGGATGCACCATATGACCTATAAAAAACAATAAACATATACATATGAAACATCCATCACCATGGCTTAATCTTTAAGAAAATAATGAAATGGATGCACCATATGACCTATAAAAAACAATAAACATATACATATGAACCATCCATCACCATGGCTTAATCCCTAAGGAAATAATGAAATGGATGCACCATATGACCTATAAAAAACAATAAACATATACATATGAAACACGTTACACTACTATTTTTATTAGTTGTTGGATTCCAGCAAACTGTACAAGCACAAAAATATAAAGACCTAATGGAGGACACTTCTGTGAACTTTTACGATGTTGTAAAAGAAGCGGAAGCATATTTCAAAACAATCGATACAAAGAAAAAAGGGACCGGATACAAGCCCTTTTTGCGTTGGAAAAATAATAATGAATATAAATTCTTCCCATCAGGACGACGTGATAACCTTGATCCGTATTTGGCAAAAAATGCATTAGAAGCGTTTAGAGCTAATCCTTCAAATCAATTGTCGTCTCAAAGTCGACTGATGACAAGCAGCGGTTGGCGAGAACTTGGTCCAATTTCGGTAGATAATATTACGGGGAATTATGGGGCCGCTATTGGACGCGTAGAAGATGTATATGTCGATCCAACTAACAAAGAAAAATTATACTTAGGCTCTAGAAGTGGAGGCTTGTGGCGCAGTATTGACGAAGGAGATACTTGGATTGGTGGGAGTACCGATTTTTTACCTGGATGTGGGGTGAATACCATTACTGCAGACAAGGATAACTCAGACATCCTATTTATGAACTTACAAAATTCTAACAATGAAAATTCTTATGGAATTTATAAAAGTACAGACGCTGGAGCTACGGTTACAGAATCTGCTTTTAATCCTGGAAGTTTAGGAGAAGGCGGACTTGGAGATAACCTTAGAGTTTATAGAGTTATTTATCACCCTTCGACAGATGGTTTATTGTTTATAGGGACAAACCGTGGTTTGTACCGTTCGGACAATGATTTAGCTACTTACACCAAGGTTGCAGAGGGGAACTATTTTCAAATTATATTTCACCCAACTAACAATCAAATTATATACACCCAAAACCGAGCTAGCAATACCACAAAAAATTATTTATCAAAATCTACTGATGGGGGCGAATTCTTTGCACAAACTACTGAGATTACTGGAAATAATGGTAATGGTGTAAAACGTGCAGTCTCTCCAGCAGAACCAAACAGTGTCTTTTGGGGAAGTTCTGCAGGTCTTTTTAAATCCACAAATTTGGGTGAGAGTTTTTCCCTAATAAACAACAACTTGGGAACAGGTGTAGGCGGTTTTTCAGTCCATACCACTAATGCTTCAAATATACTATTAGGGTATGTAGACTTGTTTAATTCTGTAGATGGTGGGACAAGTTTCACACAACGTACCCGTTGGTCATTGGGAGATGCTAGTTTCCATCCGACACAAAATAATTATCAATATAATTACGAAAATAGTACAGCTTTTGTGCATGCAGACACTAATTTATCATCTTGTGTAAATGGAATTTTTTATGCAATGACGGATGGAATGCTTGCTAAAAGTGAAGACGGTGGTGTTACATGGACCAACCTAATGAGATCAGGTGTTGGCATCAGAGAAAATTATAAACTAGGGGTCAGTCAATCTAACAATGGAGTTTCTGTGAGTGGATCTCAAGACAATGGGTCTAGTATTTATAAAGATACGGGATGGGTTGAATTTGCTGGAGGAGATGGAATGGAAGGCATTGTACACCCACTGAACGACGATTGGATCATTTCTAGTGCTCAAAATGGTCATAGAAGACGTACCAAAAATGGAGGATCTTCTCAGGATTCTGCTACCCCTAATGGTAGTGAAAGTGGAGATTGGATCGCGCCTTTGGCCTATGACCCAAATGATCATATGACCATTTATGATTTTAGAGATGGGGTTAGAAAAAGTACTGATTTTGGTTCGAACCATACCTTAATGGGACGTCCAAATTTTGAAAGTACTCATGGCCGTAAAATTGCACAAGCAGAAATTGCCCAAAATGATTCAAATATTATGGTAATGCTTCCTTATTCTGGGCAACACTTTGAAAAATCTACAGACGGAGGGGTCACCTATACCAGTATTAGGGCTGGGCTTCCAAATAGTTTCATACGAGATATCGCTTTTGATCCTTTAGATGATGATACGATAATCGTTGTGAATGCTTCTCATCAAGACAATGGTAATAAGGTCTATATAACAACCAATGGCGGATCTAATTGGACAAATATTACTTCTAATTTAGGAAAGATCCCTGTACATTCAGTGGTGATTGATCACCAAGACGCAAAAAACATATATTTAGGGACTGAAGTTGGTGTGTTTACAAAACCTATGACAGCAGACTCTTGGTCGTTGTACAATACAGATTTACCAAATACGACCGTCACCGAAATGGAAATTAATTGGGGCGCAAATACGATAAAAGCCGTCACTTGGGGGCGAGGCCTTTGGGAAGGTGATCTTGTGGGGAGAGCCGACTACCCTTCTATTAATTATACAGAGATTACAGACGACCCAACAGAAACCCCTCCATCAGAAACTGAAAATCAATTTGTCACATCCGTTATTGCCTATGACGGTACACTGTCAAGTGTATATGTACGTTGGTCTAGAGGCGATACGCCCGATTTTAGCAACGCAGACAACACCATCATGATGTCTAACACAGCTAATACAACGACGTGGGTTTCTGATTCAGGCATTCCAAATCAAGCTGGTAAAAAAACATTTTTTAAAGTGTTTGCTGAAGGCGCCAGTGGAGACATTAGTGAAACGTATAAGTTTATGTATACTGTAGATGATATTTTATGTGACAGCGACTACGATTATTCTGTTAATACTGGCGATGACTATATCAAAAGAGTAACCGTGGGGAGTGCTACGAACGCTACCTACTTTGAAAATACGTCTGGAAATGATGGACGTACATTTTATAATTTCCTTGATCCCGTAGAATATACAATCGGAGACAGCTATTCCATAGAAATTGAACTTGACCTAAATCCTACTGATCCTGAAAATTTCACAAACTATAACAAGGCTGGTGCATGGATTGATTATAACAACAACGGCACATTGGAAAACGACGAACAAATCACAATGTCAGCATATGATGATACGACTTTTATTGCCACAGGATCGTTTACCATCCCAGAAACGGACCAATTGGACACGCCTTTATATTTTAGAATAAAAAATAGTTTTATAGATCTTGCTAATTCTGTTGGCCCGTGCAGGCAATCCGCTTATGGAGAAGTTGAAGATTATTTGGTCACTATTGGAGCTGGCACTTTGAATAGTGAAGAAAATACTTTGAAGGCTAATTTGGTCATGTACCCTAATCCGGCGCGTGATACCTTATTCTTTTCTGCAAATAACATCCTACTTAATTCCGTGGACATCTATGATTTGAGTGGTCGGAAAATTATATCAAAAGCATTCACAAACACAGATTATCAATTAGATATTTCTAGTTTGAGTGCTGCCAATTATTTTGTGTTTATTTATTCAGACACAGGAGAAGTAGTCAAACGTTTAATTAAAAATTAGGGCTTATCCCACGCCCACTTTTTAAGAGCTGAAATAGCGACTTAAACACTTAAAATCACCTGTATCTTTGGATATGGGTGATTTTTTTTGTGCTAATGTTTAGATATCGTAAAAACGATAAATAAAATGAACCCAATACACTTATTTAAAAAAGAACCACAATCTCATATTTCTACTAAACAAAACAGCTTAAATCTAACGAATTAAGTTATTTTGTTTGACTTAACTAGTAAATAAATAAACAAAACTCACTGAGTTTAGATATTTTTAAAAAATTATAAGTACATTTAATGACTAACTTAATTACAAATTCTAATGAAAAAATTAATCTTCCTTTGGAGTTTCTTCGGGGTGTTTGCTTTGGCTGCTCAAGATTATTTCCCAAAGAACGATGGTGTGAAATCTAAAAATACAAATTTCACTGCCATTACCAATGCTAAAATTTTCATAACACCTTCCGAAAGTATCGAAAACGGCACCTTGTTAATACAGCAAGGAAAGGTTATAAACGTAGGAACCAATGTTGTACTTCCTAAAAACACGGTTATAATAGATATAAAAGGTAAATCCATATACCCTTCATTTATTGATCTTTACTCTGACTTTGGGGTTACAAAACCAAAACGAGAAAGTGGTGGAGGTCGTTCGCCACAATACAGTGCAAGCCGTGAAGGCTTTTATTGGAACGACCACATTCGATCAGAGCAAAATGCCATAGACCATTTTAAATATGACGACAAAACTGCCAAAACATTATTAGAAGCAGGTTTTGGAGTCGTCAACACACACTTACAAGATGGAATCGTCCGAGGAACTGGAGCTTTAGTCGCTTTAGATTCTAAAGGCAGTGATTCCCAACGGATTTTATCAGATCAATCGGCACAATATGTGTCCTTTTCAAAAAGTGTACGTTCGCGACAATCCTACCCCTCCTCTATTATGGGAGCGATGGCCTTGTTAAGACAATTGTATTACGATGCCGATTGGTATGCAAAAGGAAACGTTCCTACAAAAGACCGTTCTATTGAAGCATTTAACCTGAACAAAAATAAAATTCAAATTATAGAGGCTGGTACCAGGGCCAATGCCTTACGTGCCGACGCTGTTGGTGATGAGTTTGGCGTACAGTATGTCATTTTGGGTGGCGGTGATGAGTATGAACGCATCAACGAAATCAAAAACACACAAGCTACTTTTATTCTTCCTTTAAACTTTCCGAAAGCCTATGATGTTGAAAATACCTTTTTAACAAATTCTCTTGAGCTAGAAGCAATGAAAGAATGGAACCAACGCCCTGGAAATCCTATGGCTTTGGATCTTAACGGAGTGTCTTTTGCCTTTACGACCAAAGGAGTGAAATCGATGAAAGACTTTAAAACGAATCTTAAAAAAGCAATTGATTATGGCTTGGATAAAGTCACTGCCTTAGAAGCTCTGACCACACAGCCCGCTCAAATTTTAGGAAACTCAAAACTAGGAAATTTAAATGTTGGTAGTTATGCAAATTTCCTGATTACTTCTGGGGATGTATTTGATGAAAAAACCACACTTTATGAAAATTGGGTGAACGGCTCAAGAACCGTATTTGAAGATTTATCCAAGAAAGATATTAGAGGAAACTACAGTTTCTCGATTAACAATGATGCTTATAATCTTGAAATAAAAGGAACTTTAAGTAAACTAAAAACTGAAATTACGTCAGATTCTTTGAAGTTAAGCAGCAGTTTGAAATACAAAAATGATTGGATGCATTTAATGTTCTCCTCTAAAGATACCACCCAACAAGATTTTATTCGGGTAAATGCAAAAATTCTTTCGAATATTGAAAGTATCAAAGGAATGGCCACCTTACTTGATGGTACATCGCCTACCGTTGAAATGACACGCATCAATAATAATTCTGAAAAAGATGTAAAATCTAAAAAGGAAAAAGTCTCAAAAACGCCGAAAGTACTCCCTCTAAGTTATCCAAACGGGGCGTATGGATTTACAGAACTTCCAAAGGCTGAAACTATTTTATTTAAAAATGCAACCGTATGGACCAATGAGTCCGATGGAATCCTCCAAAAGACCGATGTCCTCGTAAAAGATGGACGTATATCAAAAATCGGAACCAATCTTAAAAGCTCAAAAGCGACCGTAGTAGATGCTACAGGAAAGCATTTAACCGCTGGAATTGTTGATGAACATTCACATATTGCCGCGGCGAGTATCAACGAAGGCGGGCAAAACTCCTCCGCGGAAGTGAGTATAGAAGATGTTATTGACGCAGACGATGTTGATATCTATAGAAACCTTGCCGGTGGCGTCACCTCTATTCAAATTTTACATGGCTCCGCCAACCCAATTGGAGGGCGTTCCGCACTTATAAAATTGAAGTGGGGAGAATCTGCAAAAAATTTAATCTATAAGGAGACTCCAAAGTTTATAAAATTTGCACTTGGTGAAAATGTCAAACAATCCAACTGGGAAAGTTACAGCCGTTTTCCACAAACACGAATGGGTGTAGAACAGCTCTACATTGATTATTTTACAAGAGCAAAAATCTATGACACTCAAAAGAAAAGCGGTAAACCTTTTCGAAAAGATACCGAAATGGAAGTCCTTGCCGAAATTTTAAACAAGGAGCGCTTCATCAGTTGCCACTCCTACATTCAAAGTGAGATAAATATGTTGATGAAAGTAGCAGAGAAATTTAATTTCAATATAAACACTTTTACACACATCTTAGAAGGCTATAAAGTAGCCGATAAAATGAAAACACATGGTGCTGGTGCTTCGACCTTTAGTGATTGGTGGGCCTACAAATATGAAGTGAATGATGCCATTCCTTACAATGCTTCTATTTTGAATGCAATGGGGGTTGTGACTGCTATCAATAGTGACGATGCCGAAATGTCCCGACGCCTCAACCAAGAAGCTGCTAAGGCAGTGAAATACGGTGGTACTTCTGAAGAAGATGCTTGGAAGATGGTAACACTAAACCCAGCCAAATTACTTCACATCGACGATCGCGTTGGAAGTATCAAAGTCGGTAAAGATGCCGATTTGGTACTTTGGAGCGACCATCCTTTATCCATTTATGCAAAAGCAGAAAAAACACTAATTGAAGGCGTAACTTATTTTGACATCGAACGAGATTCAAAACTGCGAGCATCAATTCAGAACGAAAGAAATGAACTCATTCTTATGATGTTAAAAGAAAAAAACAAAGGTATGAAGACACAGCCTATAAAGAAAAAGGACAAGCAACTTTTACATTGCGACTCCATGGATTTTAATCAACTATAAATATAAACACATGAAACATCCATAACGAAATCTTGATAACTAAAGAAAATGATTATATGGATGTACCATGTGACCGTTAAAAAACAATAAATATAAACACATGAAACTTATAAAATTAATTATACTATCAATTGGTTGTGTATTTATAGGAAACGCACAACAAACCCCTGCCGATTCACAATCGAAATCCATCGCAATAATGGGCGGTACTGCCCACATTGGAAATGGGACCGTCATTCAAAATAGCCTGATTACTTTTGAAAATGGAAGTCTACAAAATGTAACTGAATACAAGGGAACTGAAGATCTTTCTCAAATGGAAGTCATTGATGCGAAGGGTCAACACATTTACCCAGGGTTTATCGTACCAAATTCAACCTTAGGACTTATTGAAATTGATGCCGTAAGAGCATCTAATGACGATTCGGAACTAGGGACTTGGAATCCACATATAAGAAGTTTAATTGCCTATAATGCCGAGTCTAGAGTCGTAGAAAGTATGCGGCCAAACGGGGTGCTTTTAGCACAAATCACACCGAGAGGCGGCCGCATTTCAGGCACTTCCTCCATCGTACAATTAGATGCTTGGAATTGGGAAGATGCTGCTATTAAAACGGATGATGGCATTCACTTGAATTGGCCAAATACTTTCAGTCGTGGGCGTTGGTGGCTAGGCGAAGACCCAGGCTTAAAAAGCAATCCAAAATACAACGGTCAAACCGCTGAAATCGAAGCGTATTTTAACAACGCCAAAGCAAATGTAAACAGTGCTAAAGCAAACTTAAATTTACCATTAAATGCCATGCGTGGACTTTTTGATGAATCCAAAACACTTTACGTTCATGTCAATGATGAAAAAGGAATTGTGGATGCCGTAGAGTTTTCAAAATCACAAGGACTTACAAAAATGGTTATTGTTGGGGGCTACGAAGCCTACAAGCTCGCTGCTTATTTAAAAGAAAATGGTGTTGCCGTGTTAATGCAACGCGTGCACTCACGCCCTAACAGTGATGATCATGATTATGACTTGCCTTTTAAAATGGCTCGCCTTTTAGTCGAAGCAGGTGTGACTGTAGGCTTAGAAACGAGTGGTGACATGGAACGTATGAACTCTAGAAATCTTCCTTTTTATGCAGGTACCACAGTAGCCCATGGACTCTCCAAAGAACAAGCGTTGCAATTAATCACCTTAAACACTGCTAAAATTCTTGGCATAGATACTCGTTATGGTTCTTTAGAAGTCGGAAAAAGCGCCACCTTATTTATAAGTAGCGGAGATGCTTTGGACATGCGAACCAATAATTTGACAAATGCGTTTATAGACGGACGTAAAATTAGCTTAGAAAGCCATCAAACAGAACTGTGGAAACGCTATTCTAAAAAATACGAGAACAACTAAAAATCCGTCTCTATTATAAATCAAAAGTTCAAGTTTCGGCTTGGACTTTTTTTGTTTGAGTTAAAAATTAAACACTATTTTTGTGGCATGGTTAAAACAATTAGCAGTCTTCAAAACCCTTTTATAAAACAACTGGTTCAACTCAAAGAAAAGTCGAAGCTAAGAAAGCAAACGGGTTTATTTGTCATTGAAGGAAAACGCGAATTGTCTCTAGCTATTAAAAGTAACTACAACATTGAAACCCTTTATTATTATGCCAATTTATTTTCAGCATCAGAAGCCGCTTCTTTAGAAACCTATGGAATAGATGTGATAGAAATCGCCAAAGCTGTGTATGAAAAAGTAGCTCACCGAGAAACTACCGAAGGTATCATTGCTGTGGCGAAAACCAGGGATTTGAGTTTAAAAAATTTAGATTTAAAAACCAAAAAACCTTTAATACTAGTGGCAGAAGCGCCCGAAAAACCGGGAAATATAGGTGCCCTACTTCGAACAGCAGATGCTGCAAATATAGATGCTATAATTATTGCCAATCCACTGACAGATTTATACAACCCCAACATCATACGATCGAGTGTTGGCGGCGTATTTACTGTCCCTATTGCGATAGGAACTTCCGAAGAAGTGATTGCGTATTTAAAAAAACAAGACATTTCAATCTATGCCGCAACACTTCAAGATTCTGTGGCGTATGATTCCATTAATTTTATAAATGCCTCTGCCATTGTTGTGGGGACGGAATCTGCTGGATTGAGTCAAATTTGGCGCGATGCATCCACTACAAATATTCAGATTCCAATGCAAGGGAAAATTGATTCTATGAATGTTTCAGTAGCCGCAGGCATCCTTGTTTTTGAAGCTAAAAGACAACGAAAGTCTAGCTAACAAATATCCTTTATTAACGTGTTGAAACAATTTGTGTAAAATTTAAGTTTTGGTGTTGCGTGTTACAATTCAATGTAGTAAATTTAAATTATGACAGCAGCCGAAATAGCAGTAGAAAACGCAGCCATAGCAAAGGAGTATAAAGACCTCCTGAAAATTAGCTATAGAACCCTGTCAACTGCAGATAAAAAGCTCATTCGAAAAGCGTTTGACGTTGCTGTAGATGCGCATTCTGAACAAAGAAGGAAATCTGGCGAAGCTTATATTTTTCATCCCATTGCCGTCGCAAAAATTGTGGCTTCTAAAATTGGACTCGATGCAACTTCTATTGCAGCCGCACTCCTACACGACGTAGTCGAAGATTGTTCGCGCTATACTATTGATGATATTCAACAATTATTTGGGGAAACTGTAGCTCGAATTGTAGATGGATTGACAAAAATATCCTCCTTAAACAAAGACATGAACGTGTCCATGCAAGCGGAGAATTTCAGAAAAATGCTACTCACGCTTCACGATGATATTAGAGTGATTATCATCAAAATTGCCGACCGCCTTCACAATATGCAGACGATTCATTCGATGCCAGAAGACAAACAATTAAAAATTGCTTCTGAAACGCTTTATATTTATGCACCTCTTGCGCATAAAATTGGGTTGTATAATATTAAATCGAAGTTAGAAGACTTAGCTTTGAAATATACGGAGCCCGAAGTTTACAATGATATTTTACTAAAGTTAGAAGAAAGCAAAGAAGAACAAGACCTTTACATTAAAGATATTAGCAAGGTCTTAACGAAGGCTTTAAATAAAGAAAAAATAAAATACATCATAAAAGGGCGTCCAAAATCTATTTTTTCAATTCGAAGGAAAATGCAAAATCAAGGCGTATCTTTTGAAGAGGTTTATGATAAATTTGCCGTGCGAATCATCTATGAATCAGAAGAAAAAGACGAGAAATTTATTGCTTGGAAAGTGTATTCGATTGTCACAGATCATTTTAGACCGAATCCTACACGCTTAAGAGATTGGATTTCTGCACCAAAATCGACGGGTTACGAAGCTTTGCACATTACAGTTATGGGGCCAAAAGGACGTTGGGTTGAGGTTCAAATTAGAAGTGAACGCATGAATGTGATTGCCGAAAAAGGCTACGCTGCTCATTATAAGTATAAAGAAGGTGAAAAAGAGCAGGATGAAAATTTAGAAAGCTGGATTGGAAAACTTCAAGAAGTTATAGAAAATCCAGAATCGAATGCTGTTGAGTTTGTAGAGCAGTTTAAGCTCAACCTCTATGCGAAAGAAATATTTGTATTTACGCCTAATGGCGAATTAAAATCCCTTCCAAAAGATGCCACACCTTTGGATTTCTCCTTCAGTATTCATACCGAAATTGGTATGAAAACAAGAGGTGCTAAAGTCAATGGTAAATTAGTTCCCTTAAATCATGTATTACAAAGTGGTGATCAAGTTGATATTATTACTTCCGAAAGTGCAAAACCAACCGTAAACTGGCTGGATTATGTGACGACGACACGGGCAAAAAGTAAAATAAAATCTTCTTTAAAAGAAGATAAAAAAGCCGTCGCTATTGAAGGAAAAGAAATATTGAGGCGCAAGCTTAAACAACTCAAAATTAGCTTAAACGAACGGTCTATTAATGAATTGGTGAATTACTTCAAACTCAATACAAGTTTAGATCTATTTTACCGAGTAGGCATCAGTAGTATTGATAATACGATGCTAAAAAAGTTTGCAACTTCAAGGAGTAATGCACTTGTTAGTTATATAAAAAATAAAATTACCCGTACAAAAAGCGCTACAAAAGAGGCCGTCGATAAAGAGGAAATTACTTCCAAATACGATATGTTGGTATTTGGCAAAGAGGAAGAAAAATTAAACTACAAGCTTTCATCTTGTTGCAATCCCATTCCGGGCGATATTGTTTTTGGGTTTCTAAGTATCAAAGAGGGGATTAAAATTCATAAAAAAGCGTGCCCGAATGCAGTAAGCCTTCAATCTAATTATGCGTACAGAATTATGTCTGCCAAATGGATTGACTCCTCTCAACAAGTGTTTAGAGCGGTTATCAAACTAACAGGGATAGATAAACTAGGCTTGGTTAACTCTATAACAAAAGTGGTTTCTGAAAGCATGAATGTCAATATCAAAAACATAAATTTTGATTCGGACAGTGGTACTTTTAAAGGTCAAATTGCCTTGGAAGTCAACAATAATAATTTTGTAGTAAAACTAATGGAGCGATTGCAAAAAATAAATGGTATCGAAAAAGTGTATAGAGTCTAAAATTAGTTTAAATTTGACCGTTGTATGAGTGTGAAAACCAAAAATAAAAATCAAGATATCGTAAAAAGCGTTTTTACGAAATTTCTGGAAGAAAATAGCCACCGAAAAACACCTGAACGGTTTGCAATTCTTCAAGAAATCTATGATAACGACGACCATTTTGATATAGAATCTCTTTACATCAAAATGAAAGATAAAAATTACCGTGTTTCAAGAGCAACCTTATACAACACCATTGAATTATTATTGGATTGTGCTTTGGTACGAAAACATCAATTTGGGCAAAATCAAGCGCAATATGAAAAATCGTATTTTGACAAACAACACGACCACGTGATTCTTACAGATACAGGTGAAGTTTTTGAGTTTTGCGACCCAAGAATTCAAACCATTCAAAAAACAATAGAAGAAGTCTTTGATATCGATATTCAAAAGCATTCGCTATACTTCTACGGAACAAAAAGAAATACTAAAATTAACGATTAATTAGCATGGCAGTAGATTTACTACTTGGATTACAATGGG
>Ga0115564_10003385_pt1 | contig 13361 bp, 19 predicted proteins | sample COGITO_mtgs_1105_7_FD_88680 | JGI IMG/M metagenome (GOLD analysis project Ga0115564, IMG submission 88680) | Pelagic marine microbial communities from North Sea - COGITO_mtgs_110523 | ecosystem: Environmental > Aquatic > Marine > Epipelagic | place: Germany:Helgoland, sampling site Kabeltonne...
AAGTCCGCCAGCCCCGGCCCCAACTCGTTTAGATGCAACACGATGAGGGGCACACCGAGTGCGGCAACGCCTTTGTCCCACGCGGCCCTGCGGCGGAAAGGTGAATGCGTGATCTCGCACAGGCTGCATGACTCACCGCGCAGGTAGTGGTCGATGAGGTAGCGAAACTCACCGCGCACGCCGGCATTTGCGCGATACACCCCCACAAGGCGCTTGATAGGCACCACTCCACCGTAGGCGATCGATATGGGCTCGTCGATTCGGAACTATTTTCCAGCCGGGGTTAGGCAGGTAAGACCATGTCGAAGTGTGCTGTCATCTTTGAGCCGTCGTATGACGTGATGGTGACGTCCAGTTCCGGGACGTAGAATCGGTCACCACCGTTGGCAGTGGATTCAGGGAAGTACAGCTGGGTCGTGTAGGTCGGGCCATTTGGCGCGGTCACTTTGACGTGGACGTGTTCGGTGCGGCCGGGGTATTGGCCTGGAATCACCGTCGTCAAAGCGTAGGCGCCGTTTTCGTCGGTCGTTTGGACACCGCGCAGGACGTATCCGTTGTTGTCGTAGGAGCCGTTCCCATCGGCCTGCCAGAAGTCGAGTGTGGCTCCCGCGACGGGGTTGCACTGGTCGTCGAGGACGTAACCGGTAAGGAGTAATGCAGTGCCGGGTGCTGCGTCGGTGATGTCGGTGCGCTCTGGTGCGCCCTGCGTGTAATAGGGCCCCTGGTTTTGCTCGATCAGCGTGACCCCGGGTACGCAGGTGGGCGCGGCCCTGTCTTCGGGCGAGGGAACGACAGGCGCCGCCGCGGTGGTGCGGCTCGTTTCTGTCGATGCAGCCGGCGACGGGGATGAGGAGGACGACGCTGGAGATGGTGTCGATGCCGCGGAAGTTGGAGCTTCGGCGGATATTCCGGTGCATGCGGTTAGCGCGAGCGCCGCCGAGAAGAGGGCGGTGGCAACGAGCAGTCGATTCCGGGGCACACCGCTAACGTATCGGTTTATCCTATGATGCTTCCTGCTAACCCAGGAAGCATGTCCTCGCTACGTGGTGGGCGTTTCACATGGGTCGGATGGCTGTTGATGGGAAATTCCTACAACGTGATGCGGTGCCGACTAGGGTCTGCCCATGCTATTTCGCGGTCGTGGCTGGGATCGCGAGTATCGGTGTCGTCGCCGCGGTGGTGGCCACAGCGCCGGTTGCCGCGGTGGAGACAGCCGACACTGCTCGGTGGACCCTCGAAGATCGAGACTGCGAATCTGAATCGCTCGCCGATTGGCAGTGCTACTCCCTGGTCTGCCCGGCGCCCCTGCGGGGGAGCGTGCCGGGCGTTAGACCCGGAGCGGTCGTCGTACTCCCCAAGGCGCGACGGCCACTTCGGCCATTCTAGGCGGCGCCGGCGACGAGCAGGGCGATGAGCGACACGGGAAGGCTGATGTCGTAGAGCAGGACCCACGTGTTTCCGAGGGCGAAGTTGCGATCACGAATCATTTCCTTGACGTGCAGGGCCGCGGCGCCGAGCAGAAAAACACTCAGAACGATGGAGAGTACTAGCCACGAGGTGCCCCCGAGATAGGCGGCGATGACGCCGGCGATACCCAGGCCGATGCTGACGAAGCCGAGCTCGTATTGGAAACCGTTGGTGGTCCACCCAATGTTCTTCGCCGTCGACTGGGCGAAAATGGTATGCATGATGCCGCTCGCTATGACGAGATAGCCCGCAGGCATGGTCATCATCCAGCGCATCGCCGTCTGCGCGAACTCATCGCCTGGATCCGCCCCCGGCGGCGTCACGCCTGTGAGGGCCAGCACCCACGCAACAAGAAGCGTCGCCGGTAACGCCAGAACCGCCATTTGGGGAATCTAGCCGGACTCCATGGAACATTTCGGCGAAATTTGTTTCAGGCGTTGGAAATGTTCTGGCGAAACCGAGAGTGAGGGGGTCACTTCTTCTACGATCACGGTATGCGGCGATGGTTCATGGGCTGGCTTCTCGGCCTGGGTGGAAATGCTCTAGGTCTACTGCTTGCATCTTTGCTACTGGGTGACATGTTCATCATCAGCGGTGTGACGGGATTTGTTGTCAGCCTGGTGGTCTTCGCCGTGCTGTCCGCGATCTTCACCTGGCTGGTATTCCGCACCCTGCTACGTAAGGCGGGATCATTGGTTCCCCTCACTGGCCTTGCCTCGACATTCTTGACCCTTGCTATAACGGACTTGTTTACGGACGGAATTTCCATCAGTGGCTGGGGTTGGCTATGGGCAACTCTCTTGGTGTGGATTCTCAGCATGTTCATATGGGTGCTTCCAGGTCCGTGGCGCCGTTACAAGCAAACCGGGACTGCCGGACGTCCCTCAAGCGGTGGGCCAGGAGCCAAGCCTTTCTGAGATCTATCGGTTACAGCAACTTGGGCAAGGACGCCAGGACGGTAGCCGAGCTAACGAATACAACAAGTGCCACGCCGATGAGTGTCCACGAACTCCAGGGACGTTTGACCCGGTTCGAAACCGCCGCAAAAAACAAGACGGTCGCGAAGAGAATTGTCAGCATCGTGTAGTTGTTGCTGTTACTTGTGAGAGCTGCTTGTGCCTTGCTCTCCGCAACATCTTGAGTCTGTGCCGCGCTGACACTGTCTTCTAGGACGTAGTTCGGCATTTCGAATGGATTTTGGGAAGCCGTTTCAGGGTCAGAAGATCGAGCGCTCTCCCATGCAGAGGTTGCAGTAGCGAGGGGCTCGGGAAACGAATCTCGCAAAAATGTCGCCAGTTCCTCGTTGCCCGAAGTCTCAGCGCTCATCCACTGTGTGAAGAGCGCTACTTGGATCGACGCTTGCCGATTCGCATTGCTCTCGTACCGGGCTGTGTCAACTCGCGCAGCCGACGCCTGACTGAAGTTGATGGACATCGATCCGCCCCACTTGCTTGCTTGAAAGGCAGTCTATGCGGTGAGAATCGTTGTGACCGAAATGAGTATGACGGCAACAAGTTCACGCCAATCTGCGGACGAGGAGGGCAAGGCCTGGGAGAGCGAAGGCGATCCCGTGATCTTTTCGTCCGATTCTGTTGGACTGTTAGTCACGGGCTCGCCCTAGCGGGAGGAGTGGAGTAAGAAGTTAAGCGCCCGTATCGTGCTTGACGTAGAAGGCTCCGATGATCTCAATGATTCCGGTCACGACCAACACCACTCCTGCAATCCAGACGAAAGTCGCCAAAGACAACGCTGGCCAGACGAAAACGACAATTCCCAGAAGAACGAAGACGACTCCGCCGAAGATCAACCACCCGCGCCGCTTGCGCTCTTCGCCGGCGCGAACAAACAGCGTGAGGCCGCGAAGGAACAGACCGATGCCGAGGAATATTGCTAAGACGACAACAAGATCGAAAGCGCCGCGGATCATGACGAGGCCCGAAAGCAGCACCAAGGCCCCAGCGATGAACATGAGCGCTCTTGTGCCGCCCGTGAGGCCGCGAGAAAAGCCGCCGACAATGGTCACCAAACCGATTGCTATAAGCCAAATCGCGGTAATGACGCCGACAACGGCGATGGTGGCCCCGGGCCACGTGATCAGAACAAGGCCTAAGAGGACGCTGACAATCCCGCCAAGCAGAACCATGAGCCAGGCGCTGCCGAGGCCTTCCTCCTGGACGGTGACGGTCGAATCAATCTCGGACATGGGCTACCTCCTGAAGCGTCGGGTTTGGGCAAGGCTTGTGGTCGCAGCCAAAGGAATCAAGACTTTGGGACAAATACCGACAATTTGTCTCACCGGCACCCACTCAGTCGGATTGTCACGGAGAGGCGAGGGCTAGCAGATGAGTGGTTAGCCGACCCGTGTTTCGGCACCTGGTGTGATGTCGAGGGAAGAGCACCACATTTTGTACATGACTTGAACAGTGGCTTGGAATTCGTCGTCGCTTACATGATCGGTTCCGGCACCGAAGTCGTAGTACATGATTCGTTCTCCGGCTGCGTTCAGTGCATGGGCGACCATGTCAGGCTTCTCGACCCACGGGTAAGACTCTTGAATTCTCCTCCCCACGGCCTCATCCCACATCGCCATCATGTCTCGGTAGTGCTGTGAGGTTGCTTTGAGATCTCCAAGTTCGGCGTCGGCCACTGCGCGCATCAAGGGCCCGTGATTGAGATAGGCGCGATAGACGGCCCGCAAGTGAGGCTCGACCTTCGGACTTTCTCCGGATAGCCACGGTTCTCCAGCCCCGACCATTTCGCCGACCACGCTTTGAAATAGGTGGTCTAGTGCTTCATCAAGGCTTGAGTACTGCCGGTAGAAGGTTGATCGCGATACGCCGGCATGTCGACACAACCGCCCTATGGTTATGTCACTCATCGAAAACGAACCAAGGAGTTCCTCGAGCGGCGAGAGTATCGGCATAGTTCAACGATACCCCGAAATCTGAAACATTAAAGACGATTTTGTCTCACTCTGGGAGGAGCTGCTGTCTGCGTGGCTTTAATAGGAACAGGTGAAGTGCCGGTTGGTCCGCTAAGTAGACGTGAATCACGAGCGAGGTAGATATGTTGTCTGTACTTGGAGACGTCCTACCGTTCGCTATTGGTGTTGCCGCCAGTGCGGCAGCAGTCATCGCCTTGATTCTCGTACTCCAAGGGCCTCGAGCATCGAGCTCGGGCATTGCATTCACTGCTGGCTGGTTGGGCGGTGTGGGTCTCGTTGTTGTTCTTGGAGTCGCCTTCGGCCTCGCAGTATCCGATGACCCTGCGCGTTGGACTCAATGGTTGAAGACTGCGCTGGGCGCCCTACTCCTATTGGCGGCGGCACGGAAATGGTCGCAGCGAACTCCAACGGGAAGTGAATCAGCACCTCCAGCCTGGATGGCGGGCCTTCAGGACAGCGCACCGAGCAAAGCGGCAATTCTTGGTTTCCTCCTCGGAGGAGTCAATCCGAAGAATTTGATGTTGACCCTGGGTGCCGCAGCCACTCTTGGTTCCAGCGGTTTGGACTCAACGCAATTGTGGATCGTTGGAATCGCGTACATCGTTGTTGCAAGCCTGAGCGTGTTGGTGCCGCTCGGTATCTACCTGCTGATGCGCGCCAAGGCGGATCACCTGTTAGCTGACCTGGGTGTGTGGATGAAAGCCAATAGCGACGGAATCACGATCGTCGTACTTCTGATCTTCGGAGTGAAACTTCTCCTGGGAGGCCTTGCTGCACTCGTCTAGGCGGCGGATGTCGAACCCATTGCCAAATCAAGAGTCCTACTCCCAGCGGGCTCCCACGACATTCCCGTCGTCAATGTCCATCGTCACTCGATCCTCTCGGTAATCCCTGGTGGTTGGCTGGGGAACACCATCAATGGACGCGACACGCCACTCGTACCCGGCATCCTCAATTATCCGAACCGCTTCCTCTTGAGAAATCTCACTTGAAACGAGGAAATCGAGAAGCTCATCCTTCGTCATGTCGGACACCTCTGAATTCGCGGAGGTCGGTTCAGAATCGTTTGAACAGCCGGCTGAACCGAAAACGACCATTCCCGCAACGATGCAGGAAGCCAACCGCAGCCACGGACGTCCAACTCTCTTCACCCTCCCATTGTTCTGCAGCTGGCAGAGAAAGTGGCGGAGGTGAGACAAATAGCTCCCCTTTGTCTCTTTGAGCATTTTTGCTCCGATGGTGTGATTGATTGCATAAGCACAACCACAAATGAAGGGTTCGATCACAAATGAAGGGTTCGATCTACGTGCGGTTCTCCAGACTCGCGATGGCCACGCTGCCGTGCGCAATGCTGCTGAGCGGAATGGCGGCTTGCAGTGGTGAAGAAGAGGTCGTGGAAGCTGAACCGACCATCGCCGAAAGCGTCCTGTGGGCGGGCGCCGTTTGTGCCGCCTTCGACGATCTGCTTGCGACGGTTGACGCGGTTGGTGAGGAGCTCACCTACGAGCCGACAGCTGAAGATGAAGTATTTGATCAGTACATCGCACAGCTTCAGGTCCAGATGGCAGACGTGAACGGTGCCGTTGAGGAGTTGGCTTTCGCCGTCGGTCAGGTTCCGGTGGACTACAGCGACACGGCATCCAACGTCGTTGAATTCGGGGCTGATGTAGGCGCCATCGTTGCGGCAAAAGACGAAACCCTGTCGCATATTGAGGCTGCTAGGTCCGCGGAGTCGAATATCGATAAGGGACTCGAGGCCGAACAAGCTGCCATCACGGGGGGAACGACGCTGTCGTTGACACGTGAGTTCGTTGCGGGCCTAGCGGGGTTGCTCGACAATCGGAAGAGCAACGTTGATGACGCCTTCAGCCAGGCGAGTGAATGTCAGTAGGAAAACATCAGTGAGCGGAGGAACACCTATGTCAAATGGACCAATCGAAGTACTCGTTCTTGGCTTTCCCGGTAACCAGTTCAGCGGCGAGATTCTCCCGGAACTTGCCCGACTAGTAGACAACGGTCAGGTCGCTATTCTCGATCTTGAATTTGTGGCAAAAACCCTCGACGGTGACGTAGTCACGATTGAAGCTGTCGACTTGGAAGATGCGGGATGGGCCGAGTTAACGGTCGTGCCCGACGGTGATTACGTTGACAATGAGGACTTTCAGGATGTCGCGGACATGCTGGAACCTGGCAATTCCGCTGCAGTCTTGGTTTTCGAGCACCTCTGGGCCAAGAACCTAGTGTCAGCTCTTGCTGGAGCCGGCGGCGTGATGCTTTTCAACGCACGCATCCCGGCTTTTGATGCTATCGCGTAAAAGTCAACACCTGCGTTTGATCAATGCTTCTCGCCAGCCTTCTTATCCTGGGGTGCCTCGTTGCTCTTGCGTCGGGCCGAGTTCCGCCGGTGCTTGCGTTCGCTGGGACTCTAACGTTGGCGGGTCTCCTCGACGTCGCTCCAAGTAATGAACTCCTCAGCGGCCTGTCCAGTAGTGGGGTTGTAACGGTTGCAGCGATGCTCGTAGTCGCCGCTGGTGTGGTGCACACGGGCATCGTCTCGCGCGCCACTCGAAAAATTCTTGGCGGTGCATCCGGTCTCAGGCAAGCGTTGACTCGTCTGCTTTTCCCGGTGGGCTTGGCTTCCTCGCTGATGAACAACACGCCCATCATCGCCATGACGATCCCGGCGGCCGAGGAACTTGAGCAGACGAAGGGCATTCCGGCGCGACGCGTTCTCATGCCGATTGCCTTCGCAGCAGCGTTGGGCGGCACCATCACCCTTATCGGAACAAGTTCAAACTTGTTGATCGCATCTCTCGCAGGTGACGGTGGGGTCAACCTGAATTTCTTTGCCTTCACTCCGGTAGCGCTCCCCACCTTCGTCGTGGGCATCGTTCTACTCATCCTGCTCATGCGCAGGCTCATGCCATCGGGGCCCACATTGGAGCCGAACCCTCTGCGCTGGCGAGTCGAACTCCCGGTGGCAGATCGTGCCTTGTTGTGCGGGAGGGCGTTGGCTCAAGAGGGACTCGAGTCCTCGCGTAACTTTCGAGCACTTTCGATCGAGCGCTCGAGTGGGGACTTCCCCGTGGGTACAACAGTGAACCCCGGTGACCGGATTACCTTTGAGTCGAATGCCGACGGGGTTCGGGAGTTGTGGGCCAACCCTCGATTCGGTCACAAAGAACGGAGACTGTACGAAGTAACACTCGGTGCTGACTCGGCTGGAACGCTGGCCGAGTTGAACGCTCATGATGATGTGGACGTCCTAGCGGCGCTCGGAACGCAGGACAGTTTGGACAAATCCTCTGCCCGCCCGGGCCACCTGCTTTTCGTAACCGCTGATTCCAAACAGGTAGTGGAGAGCCTGCCGGGCGTGGCTATGGCTACAGATGCTGGAAATCGGGCACCACAGGTGGCAAAGACCGTTTCGGGAGTGGCAATCCTTGGGATCGTCGTTGCGGTTCTCATGTGGGGGAGATTTCCGGTCGAATGGGTGGCGTCAGCGGGTGCCTTGGCGATGTTGTTGTTCCGGGTCATTACGCCTCGAGCGGCATTTCGAGCACTGAACTGGAATCTCTTGGGCGTGCTTGCTGGCGCGGTGGGGCTGGGGGCCATCGTCACGTCTAGTGGGCTCGCCGATGCGATTGCGGATTGGGTGGCGAGGACGTCGGGGGATTCGCTTGCGACCCTGGTGGTGCTCGTAGCCGTTGTCGCGGTGGCGCTAGCCGCCGTCGTGACAACGGCTGCTGCGGTCAGCATCCTCGTCCCGATCATTCTCGCCGTGAGTGCGGGTTTGGCCGTTCAGCCAGAACCACTTTTGGCGCTCCTTGCGGTGGCTGCGTGTCTATCTTTCGTAAATCCCTTTTCGAATCAAAGCTTCATGTTGGTCATGGGCCCCGGGGATTACAACTTCCGGGACTACGTTCGCGTTGGAACGCCGGCCGTACTGGTCACGTTGACGACAGCCACGATTTCCTGTTGGCTTTGGCTAGCATGGATGCAATAAGCAAATCATTAAGGGAGGAAGACATGGGAATTGTTCGACGAGCTGCAACCGCTGCTGCTGTTTCCGGGGCAGCCACCCGGGCGCATAACAGAAACAGGACCAGCCAACCAGCACCGGCGGCACCAGCGCCCGCTGCACCTGCTGGTGATGACACCGCGGCAAAACTTCAAGAGCTGGCTGAATTGCACGCCAAGGGAGTCCTCAGCGACGAAGAATTTGCTGCCGCCAAGGCGAAAGCACTTGGGATCTGATTCCGTTAACGACGTTCGATCACCGGAGTTCCGCTTGGAGCATCGGTGGTCGAACGTCGCGGGTTTATCGGAAATTGGGACGCAAGACCAATGAGAACAATCGCTGCTACCGGTACCCCAACCAACATGAGGGCCCCGAGCAATCCGGGATCTAAGGACTCGAACATTGCTGCATCCATACTTTTCCGCTCCGACTTGTTATCCGCATTGAGCATTGCAGTGAGAATCAACGTGCACAATGCTGAGAGCGGGACAATTCATGCGGATTTGTCTCACTTGCCGCGACCAGTAGAGCTCAAAGGCTCATGAATGTTCGTGAGAGCGAGTCGCGCGAGGTCCTGTGACACATTTCTAGCGAAATTGTCGCGTTACAACATCTGGCAAGCGGTGTTTGCTGTCCAAATGAGGATTAGTTCACTACATCGCAGATTGGCTGTCAGCTCGTGTCTTGCGCTGGCAGTGGGTCTGTTGGCGGCCTGCGGGAACTCAACCGCTACGTCCGACTGGAACTCTGGGTCTGCGGTCCTCGGCGATCTCGAGGCTGCTGGCATCGCATGCCCGTGGCAGGGGACAAGCGACTAAGTAGCAACTGCCGCTGGCGCGACGAGCGAAGCATTTATTGTGCAATGTGGCGACTACAGCGTCACCGTTGTCGATTCCGTTGCAGAGGAAATTGACGTGGCGCAAGAGATGGCTTCCTGCCAGGACCTTTCAGCTAGCGTTGCGCAATCACCACAAGCGCAGACACTTGTGGTCACGGGGGACAACTACTTGGCGCAACCGTTGGGCACCGAATGGCCAGCCACCCCAGCACCGCAGGACATCGCGAAGGCTTTCGACGGAGAAGTATTCGCGGCAATTGATTTGTACGGGCAGGTGTGCCCCAATGCGGTGATCCTCGATGGTGCGGACGATTCTGATAGTTGGCGAAAGACGATGCGTCGCGTGGCTATGACGGGCGGTGCGGTGGCCGTGTATCTGAATCGTGATGTTTCCGACGCAGAGACCGATGGGCAAGGTGAGGCCACATCGGATGAAACATAGCGAGAGGTCGATGGCGACAAGAGTGACGACCAGTCTTCAGATCTCGAGGAGACGCCTGACTCACCTGAGCCGAGTGAGTCTGCAGATATCGACTCACGTGGCTGGCTCCAGGAACGCCTGGACGGAATCCGCGAATGGCTTTCGAGTCTTGGACAAAGTGTCGACTCGTCTCCGTCGGGTACCTGATCAAATACAAGAAAGTAGGGATAAGAGTTATGACAGACGGCGATGAAGCACCCGGCTCACCCGAGTCAGTGGAGACAGCACCCGATCCAATCGGGCCGAACACCAGTCAAGACTCGATGGCGAGTTCGGGTAAAGGCTGGATAATCGGTTTGCTCGTCGCAATCTTGATTGTTGTCGTCGGATTGTTTTTGGTCGTGGCCAACTCAGATGGTGAAGGCTCAGACATAAATGATCAGGTGGAAATGTCCGACGTTGCGGAAGATGAAGCCGAAGACCCTCCCCCGGATGAGGTGCAGGATGGTGAGAAGAGCAAGGAGAATTCATCGGCCGAAGTTTCTACCGAGGCAGAAGATTCTGCAGAAACCGAAGAAGTGGTGAGTGACGCGGGAACATGGTTCCAGGACCTCCTTGACTCCATCGCCGGTTGGTTGTCGGGACTTTTCGAATCGGCCAATTCAAATTCCGAGGGTTCTGATTCGGAAACACAAGAGTGAGGTAGACGCATGACGACTGTTCGACCAGTGGCCCTACAGCTCGGGGCTGCACTCGCTGCAGCGGCCCTTCTGATGGTGTGCGCACCGACGTCCGCGGTTGCCTCCGCGGACTATCCGCAGGTCGGTGAACAGGCAGGTTCGGAAGAATTCGTGGACACGTCTACCCGCTATCGCTCATGCAAGAAGTTGCGCGTGTACTACCCGCGAGGCGTAGCGAAGTCCACTGCGGCGAAGGAACGTGCCATCGCCAATGGATACGGCCCGGCTCAAGTGAACAAGAAGGTTTTCAAGGTCAACAAGGAACTTGACGACAACAAAAATCGAGTGGTTTGTGAAGTATCCGCTGCTCGGGCACGCAAAGAATTTCGCACTGAATTGCTCGAATTGCAGATGCCTACTGCTGAAGCGGGTGAGTTGGTGGAGGAGGTCGGTTATGAATGGCGTGTCGGAAGCTACGACGGTGTACCCATGGCAGTAACGATGGATTACAACGTCAACCGACTCACGTTTTCGGTGAACGACGGTTATGTGACTGACGCTATGTGGGGGTAATGACCGTTGCAGGCGTCCCACGGCGGGAAACTTCGTGCGACAAAATTCGCCCTTTTGTCTCACGATTCATCTCTAACTCGCGCACGAAACTCGCTAGCATTTCGGGAATCAGTTGATGCCGCTTTGAATGTATAGGAGAACTCCCGCGTGAGTACCGATAGATCAAACCAAAGTTCCGCAGCGGTCGGCTGGACCGTCTTCGCCTCAATCATGCTGATCATGATCGGCGTTTTCCAAGCGATCGCCGGACTCGTTGCAGTTGTTAATAAGAAATTCTACGTTGTTGGGGAAGCGTGGATCTTCCAATTCGACGTCACAACATGGGGTTGGATCCACCTCATCATTGGGGTCGTTGTTGGTCTTGCTGGCTTTTTCTTGCTGACGGGTACTGTTTGGGCACGTCTCGTTGGAATAACGGTTGCATTCATCGCGGCGATCGCGAATTTCGCATGGCTTCCCTGGTACCCGATCTGGTCCATCATTGTCATTACTGTTTGCGTCTTCGTTATTTGGGCACTGTCGGTCCACAGACGCGACATCACTGAGGCCTAGAGAGTTCGCAGATTTGAATCTCTGGAGAGGGAGAAGTTCATGAAAGTTGTTGGAATTGTCGTCGGTGTTGCCGCGGTCGCCGCGGTTGTCGCGATAGCCGTTTACAAGCGTCAAGAAGTTAGCGAATTTGCAAATCACGAGTACGAGCATCTGCAAAAGCAGATCCATGATCTCGACAAGAGAATCCACGCAAGCAGCAAGGAGAGCACTGCTAGTGGAAATGCGGGATAGCAAGGGCACCCCAGGTGCGGCGGCGTCACAAGGAAATAAGCGGGATCTCTTACGTCGCCCCAGCTCGTACGGCGAAAACGAGTACCTATTTCCCTCTTTGAGCCTTGGCGTAGTGGTTTCGGCATAGCCCTTTTGAGTAGTGGGTCCTCTCGCAACCGTTCTCACTACACCCAGTGTGCTTAGGGGTTCTCTTTCGAATGGGAGTAAGACTCTTGCCGCTTTCTTGCTGGATGTAGTGGGGATTGCACAGACCCTTGGCCCGCACCGGGCGACCGCACCCGTCAAAGGAACAAGGCTTTTCGGTACTCACTTGTCGCCTCGCCATCCGCCATCGTCGGTGCTGTTTAGGGAATTGCGACTCGTCGTAGGGCCATATACCTAAGGGTATTCCTCCTGGAATCGAGTAAGGAGAGTCACGGAGGAATGGTTCTGGAATTACCTGGCCTGCGGTTTAGGTCCCCGGCGCACCGTGCTCGAGTAGCGCCACCGCGATCAAATCACGGGGTACTAACACCCCATTTCGGCCCCCGAAGCGGGCAAAAGTGGACCGTCGTAGGCGCTCATGTGCTCGAATTCCAGCATGATCACCAATCGCGCAGTTGCACTGAAACGAACAGTTGCCGGAGGCGTGGCCTCCGCCGTGTGCGTCAGCCTCGTTGGTTTGCCAACAGCCGTTGCGGGGGCCTCCTTCGTCATCTGTTGGCCCGAGAGCCTTCAACGCTGAAAACGTTTGTCGTGACGTACAGTCAGTGCCATGGTCGCGTACTCTCGCCGATTGCCTCTGCGGCTCTCGTTCTAGCTGTCGCTGCATTTGGGCTTGCATCCCCCGCGTACGCAAGCGGTGTGAGCCCTTACTAGGCAAAGATTCAGGGTTTGACAACGCTACAGAGTGTGGCCCCGGCAGGATTCGAACCTGCGACGCACGGTTTAGGAAACCTCACACCCCTAGAGGACGAAGAAGAAGATACTGCAGAGCCTTGAGGAAATTGAGGCATAGACAGATACCGAGAAGCAGCCTGTGGCAGGAGCGTTTGCCACGAATTTGCCACGGACTTGACCCGGGTATTGCTTGCGGCGCGCGACCACTCATTTACGTTGTCGACCCGAGAATTCGAGTTCTATTCGCAGGGTATTACGGCCTACTTCATTGGCCCATAGCGGCATCCACCTGAGGGGCAACGCTGGGTTCATTACGTCATACACCACATTGATTGAAAATCGTGGAACAGTTTTACCCAATTTGTCTCAACGGGCTTCGCGCGGTTGGTGTAGTGCTCAATGCTTGGTTATCATCACAATTACTTTAGATGGGAATGGGGTGCCTTCATTCATGGGCGGCAAATACAACACTGAAATTCCAATGGATCTCCTTACCGACAACAACCTGTCAATTGACGGGGGAACCGTTGAGTTCTCTGACGGGATGCCTATGCCAGCGACGGTCGCCGCGTCCTATGGAGAGGTTGATTTCCACCGCGCTGTCTCGCTTTTCATCAACATGGTGCCGGTCGCGAGCATGGAGGCTATTCGTCTAGGTGTTTCGCAGCAGTTCTCAGGAGGAAAGCCCGAGCAGAACTGGATGATCTTCGACAAACTCATGGACTCCAATTGCCTCTATCTAACCGGCAACACCG
>Ga0115564_10003389_pt1 | contig 13356 bp, 16 predicted proteins | sample COGITO_mtgs_1105_7_FD_88680 | JGI IMG/M metagenome (GOLD analysis project Ga0115564, IMG submission 88680) | Pelagic marine microbial communities from North Sea - COGITO_mtgs_110523 | ecosystem: Environmental > Aquatic > Marine > Epipelagic | place: Germany:Helgoland, sampling site Kabeltonne...
GCCGTATTATTATAATCGTTTGTTACATTTACATCAACTCCTTTTTCAAGCAATAAATTAACCATTCTTACATTGTCGTTTTCTACTGCAACGAATAAAAACCACTGTCCATTGTCGTTTTTAATATTTACATCAGCACCTTCCTTAAATGCTGATTCAACCATTTTATAATTATTTTTATAAACACCTTCCCATAATTTTATGCCGGGGCTTTCATAATGGGGTCCTACATAAGGTATTTTCGCTCCTCCCTTTTTTTGGGAACGTGTTTTTCTTAAATGGTTCCTTGCGTTTTTACGAGTATTCATTATATAATAATAATTATATAATTATTATATAATATTTTGTGCGAACTTAGATATTCAAAGGTGTATAAATAAAAAGATCTGAATGATTGACCTTTTTATTTTCAAATATACAAACTGTTATTAATCCCTTCGTAACAACATAGAATCATAATCGTCTTGTATTGTATATTGTTGTGAACGACTATTTCTAGCATTCCACATAGCCCCTCGATACCATGCGTTTTCACGCGCTTCTTGCATATCGCGTCGTTCTTCGCGGTCATCTTCACACTGTCTTTGTTCTTGACGCTCTATAATTTCTATCACACGCCGACTATTGCGTTCATCCCTCCACTCACGATATAATTTACAGTTTTTCCGTTTATGTTTAAAAGTATCACAATGGCGACATCCAAAATCTCTCATTTTCAATTTATAACAATACCCAGTTGAATGCCCAATTTCATGACAATAGTGACATTCCATATTTAATATGTCTTTTAATTCTGGACATACTATCACCCCACTCATATTTTTTTCACTCCAAATGTAATGGGAACGATATACCTTTTTCGATTTTCCCTTATTAAAACACACCCGACAAAATGGTTCCTTCTTAGGTGTGTTTGATTCAATATTTACCGATTCTATGTTTGACATTTTGATCTTAATTTATTTTGATTTAGAGTTAATTTGGAAAAAATAATCAATTTTTATTTTTTTTATGTACTACATATTTGAACAAATCGCACAGTTTTGGTTAAACATAAAGTGACTGGTTTGTAGCTACAAATTTCAGTGTTAAATCGGGGATAGCAGTTAATTTGTGTAATAGTTCAACATTCCCCATATATTCAGCTACATTTTTCATTTCATTTACCATATTATTTATTTTCAAAACGGATTTAATAAATTCACCAGGAAATGTTTCGTATTCGAATTCACATTTCTTCATAATGTCCTTACATGTTTTCTCATCTTCTGCTTCACACCATTCTAATATCGGATTTACAAATTCAAACAAATAATCCAAATTATTTGCTTGACTTATTCCAGAACGAAGTTCTTCATCCATATAATCATCATATATCGACGACAGTGATTGTAAGGTTTCATTTAATTGTGTGTTTGTAGTTAAATACGATATATTATGTATCTTCTTGTCTTCTTTTACTCGAATGTTTGCAAAACAACTCAATAATGCTGCAATCTCATAAGAATTATATTTCTTCAGATAATCTTCTTTAATAAGGAAATCAGTAAATGCCAAACAATGTGTTTCCTGAATGAATGTGGCGATTCCTCCCTTTTCTTGAATAACAACCTTGCTTTTATTTGTGTCAGCATGATTCTCATTCATTTCATCGTCATCGCATAGTTCTTCCTTGACATAGTCATATCGTTGAAGAAATTGAACAACATTGTCGAAGCTATTGTGAAAATGACAGGCCAAAGTATCAATATATTCTTCATTTTGTCTTATTTCCACCTTCATTGTCAATAATGATTTATATTGTTCAAGTTGTCCTTTAAATTGTTTACTACTAGCCTCCATCTCTAACATGGCACGCTCCATCTGTTTACGCGCCTTTTGTTTACATGTTTTAACATCTTCACACATTTGAATATATTTTTCAAATTCACTCATATTTTTCATCACATAAGCATATGTAGGATTCGTTTCCTTTGTAGTCAAATCGTTTTTCAAATGACTAATATGGTCACGGACTCCTTGTATAGTTCGTTGTATTTCACCATTCGACATACTTTTATCAGCAAATTCAAGGGTGTTATTATTAAATTGTAGGAAATTTAAAACCAAATTATATGAAATGGAAAATTTCGATTGAAGTGTCTGTGGATTTCCATTAACCATTTGTTCGTAATCATGTCCATATGGTAGATTGAACATGTTGTTTAAGTGGATGACATGACCAATTGTATCGAGACCACGTCTACCAGCTCTACCTGCCATTTGTGTATATTCATGTGGATACAACATACGCATAGATGATCCATTGAATTTATCAAATCCGGTAAACAATACACTTTTGGTTGGCATATTAATACCAACTGCAAAAGTTTCGGTAGCAAATAATAGCTTAACATATCCTTTCGCAAACAACAGTTCAATCATTTCACGAAAGATAGGCATTATACCAGAATGATGAATAGCTACGCCCTTTTCCAAGAGTCGTGTAATCATTTCAAATTCAGGCATATTGAGATATTCTTTAAAATTCGGCAACTTTCTCAATATCTGTTCGCATTCACGACGAATAGTAGATGGAATATTTGCTTCATCATCACTAAACAAACTCATATTAATTGTTTGAGCATATTTCTCTACTAGCTTGCGAGAAAATACGAAACAAATAGCAGGTAACATTCCATTTTCATTTAAATATTTCGTAACCTCGTTTAATACATACGATGGTTTGATATGGCAACTATTTTTGCGACAATATTCTAATAATTTTCGAACTTTATCATAATTATCTCTGTGAAATTGTGAAGCACTATTCTTGATTGGAATTGGTTTGTGTAGAAACTCATTAATATATTTAATAAACTCTTTGTCTTTGATATTTTTCATAATTCCCTGGGGAACGGTTGTATATAAGTAATGATTTAGTGGAACAACACGATGATTTGTGGGTGCTAAGTATACTTTTTTTTGATATTCTTCAGTTGTTTTTACATCTTCTATCCATTGAGCAAATATTTCTGATTTGTCAATTGTAGCCGACAACATTATCAATTGAATATGGCTAGGTAAGAACATGATTGTTTCTTCCCAAACTTTACCACGGTCTAAGTCGTTAATATAATGGATCTCGTCAAATACAACTGCAGCCAATTCATTTTGAAAGTCCATTTCGAATTGCATTGGAACCGTTTTTGTATCAACTTGATCATCGATTGTTTTTTGTAATAAAGTGTTGCGTAATATTTCTGTAGTCATAATGAGAACATCGGCTTCTGGATTGAATTTGATATCTCCTGTCAATATACCGAACGAAATATGAGGAAATTTTTTTGTGAATTCATGAAATTTTTGATTGGATAATGCTTTAATGGGTGATGTATAGATGACTTTTTTGCCTTGGGCTACGAAATGTTCAATAGCAAATTCTGCGGGAAGTGTTTTTCCACTACCTGTGTGAGCAGTAACTAAAATATGATTGCCTTCAACAATTGATTGAATAGCATATTTTTGAAAGTCACTAAGAGGAAATGGAAAGGTGTCAAAATGATGGGTAACATTCGGATCTTCATTGCTATAATCAGAGGTACATAATACAACCATGGTTATTAATATTTATAATTTGGGTCTAAGTATTTATTGTTTTCAATTTTTAATTATATATTTCTCTCGATACATAAAAATATTCGTATTAATTATTATATTAGGTTGTACTAGTAATACCAAAATGGGTGTACCAATAATCAATAATTATTGGTGTGTAGAGAAAATATCGAAGGGTGCATTTGGTGAAGTATGGAAGGCAATTTACCAAGACGAATATAACAGTAGCAACATACATAAAAAAGATAACCTAGTAGCTATCAAAATAGAGAAGAAGGAGAGAAAATCATACTTACGGAACGAATATACCATGTTATCATATATAAATTCATCACTGCATATTACACCTCATTTATTTCATTATGGAGAAACACCTACATTTAATTATATGGTTATTGAACTATTAGGTAAATCTATAGATAATTACTACCATGATACTTGTAAAAATATATCGAAAAATCCCGAAAACATATCACCTTTATTAAAACATATTGGATGTCAAATGTTACATTGTATACAATGTATACATAACTGTGGGATAATTCATAGAGACATTAAACCACAGAATTTCCTGTTATCGACTAATAGTAAACAAATTTATATTATAGATTTCGGGATATCAACACCATATTTAGACCACAAAAAAAAGCATAAACCAATAACATATAATGATAACATAATGGGAACAATCGATTTTATAAGTTATTATTTACACGAAGGGTTATCGGCAAGTAGACGTGACGACCTAATATCTATGATATATGTAATTATTTACATGTACAATAATATATTACCTTGGCAAATAAATAATGTAAAATCTATATACGAAATGAAATATAATATCCCTCCAAATATTCTATGTAAAGGTCTACCTGAAAAAATAAATACCATATTAGTTTATTGTTATAGTCTGGAATATATAGACGAACCTAATTATGAATATATTCGGTTTTTATTTGAAACTATGTAGAGTAATAATACATATTTGATGAGATCATAACGTTACATTATTGTAGTATACAACAATAATCATATCAAATGATTTAAAGACAAATGATAATGTATACTTATAATGAGTTCTTCAGAGGAAACAAATACAACATTGTACCATGGACGTGTAAAGTGGTTTAATAATAAGGCTGGATATGGGTTTATCACCATCATCGATGGTCCAACAGCCGGAGATAAATCAGGTATGGATGTATTTTCACATCACTCTGCTATTTGTGTTAACGAAGAGCAATATAAGTACTTGGTTCAAGGTGAATATGTGGAGTTTATCCTTTCCACTGTAGAATCAGGTAAAGATTACAAGTATCAATCTGCTAATATTCGAGGTGTAAATGGAGGCAACTTATTGTGTGAAACTAGAAACGCAAATCGTTCATCTAGACCTAGACATCGTAGTCAAGAAGAAAAACCCAGCCTAGACGATACTTCATTAAATAAGCCAGTGTTAGCTAGATCTGAATCAGTAGTTCCTGGTTACGAAAATGAAACAGACAATACAATATTAGCATAAATTAATAATTATACACATAAAAATAGATGATATTTATATAATAACAATTATATTAATTACTTATTGTTATTATAACACTACATATATATATTAAAACAATATATAAAGGTACTACATGTATCTAATGTATACTATGTCAACTACAGAACAAATTGGAAAGAGCGATCAAGGTGGAGATGAAGACGAATATATTAGCGATCAGTTCGGATCATTATTAAATACACTTGGACAATTTAAAATTCAAATTACTGCTATGGCGAATCAAATGAAAACATTAGAAAAGAATGTTAAAAAAGAAATTAAACAAAACAAGAAGGAGATTATTAAAAAACAGAATAAAGGTAATAGAAAGCCATCTGGATTTGCTGCTGCGTCTCCTATTTCAAAAGATTTGTGTAATTTTATGGGAAAAGATGAAGGTACGAGTATTGCTCGAACCGAAGTAACAAAATTTATTTGCTCTTATATTAAGGAACACTCATTGACAGATGAAGAAAATAACAAGATCATTAAACCAGATGAAAAATTACAATCCTTGTTAGGAAGCGAACCGGATGCTGTAATTACTTACTTTAATATTCAGCGATTTATGAATAAACATTTCGTTAAAAAAGAAAATATTATTGAAAAGCCTTCTTAACTTTTCCAATAGCTGTGTTAATAATTAAAAAATAAGATAAAAATGTAACATATATTATGTTAGATTTTTATGTAGACCCAAGAGGAATTACTGTGTTTAGCAAAACAACATGTCCATATTGTGTAAAAGCAATACAATTATTAAATGATTACCATGTTGGATTACAAATATATGAACTAGACAATATTTCAAATGGAGAACAGATAGCAAATAATTTAAAAAAGCAAACTAGTCGATCTACAGTACCAAATATTTTCGTATATGGAAAAAACATTGGTGGTTACGATGAATTAAAAAGAATGGCGAATAGTGGTGAATTATTGTCTGTTATTAAAACTCATACGAACACCCCCACAAACTACGATTATTTTAGCAATGGTTTTAGTGATTAGGGTGCACCATTATAGACCATATATGTAACTATACATCATACATATCAATATAAAGATTCTTTCATATATTATGTTATACATTATGATGCCAAATAATATAAGAACACATATATATTGGATGTCCATTAAGGAATATAAAAAACATGCAAAACATAAAGGAAATGAGATAAAAATAAATGGTGATGAAACTGTTACAAGAACCCATATTTATTTTAAGTAAACCCATTAACCAGAAAAATTGATTAAAATAATACTATACAAAAATATAGTATTATTAATACATCGCTAATACAAACCATCAGAGAATACAATATGAAAGAACTTGAATACAATGAAACAAATATTATTCTAGGAGAAAATGCTCAAGATAATTGGGATATTATTGATTTTGAATGTGATTATATATGGCTTCATTTAGATTCATTTCCGTCTTGTCATGTTATTATATGTGACGAATGTCCAGATAATGAAACGATCATGTACGCATCAGAATTGTGTAAAAGTAAAACAAAATACAAAAACTTAAAAAATGTTAAGGTATGTTACACAAAATGTAGTAATTTAAAAAAAGGCAGTGATGTTGGTAGTGTCATTTATAAGAGTAAACGTCAAGTAAAAAGAGTTATGGTCTAAAAAACAAAAATACATTATAGAAACTTATTTTTTACCTCTCTTGCGTGTAGATGACTTTTTACCTCTCTTGTGTGTAGATGACTTTTTTCTTAAGTATCTCTTACCACATTTTCTATCTGAGGTTGATCTTTTTATTTGTAAATTTTCCAGTTTTGTAAGACCACTTGGGGTTCTAGCACCAGTCAGATTCGCAACACCTTTTGCAGTTCTCCACGGTGCCTTAACTACACCTTTTCCCATTTTATAATATGCTTTAGCCAAATGTCCAGAGGCACCTAGACCTAGAGCCGTTTTACCAATACCTCTAATACTCGCACCTAAACTTGGAACATCGCCATATGTTTGCCTTGTACCAACACCTCGAGTATATAAAATTATTGGCTAAAATTATTCAACTAAATGAATGCGAATTTTCTTTTTTAATGATGATTCGTCGTGAAATACGAATATTTTAAATTTATAATTACTGTAATCCGTGAATACATTTCGAATTGTAAGTCTGGAAACAATTTTCAATTCAGGCAAATAAACAATATATTGAAACAATCCGTCACTACGCTCCAATTTATCAAATATATAACCATTGTGTTCTCGTTCACATATTTCTGGTTTATTGGTACACATTTCCAATAGATTACAATCATTTTGAATTTTACGAATAGCACGCATGGTAGTATTAATATATTCTAATTTCCCAATCCATCTATCTTCAAATGCTTCAAAATTTGTAGAATAAACATTGAGTGACAAATTTTGTTGTAGTCGTGCCATATTTAATAAATCGACTAAACGCCGTATAGGAGATGTACAATGGATATATGCATCTAGTTCCAACATTTCGTGTGATTTTCTCTCGTTATATAAATCATATTGTCCGGAAGAACTATTCCATATTTTCAAGAAATTATTCACATCCTCGGGTAGGCCGGCTTGTTTTTCAACATCTTTATTAAAATTCACTGAACGATAAATACCATTTCCATGTTTTGTCATTTCAAGTGCTGTATAATAATTCATTAAAATCATCAAATAACTAACCAAGTCACCACTCGTCTTAATTTTGCTGGTATATTTATACACCTTCGATAATTTATCTACGACATCAAACATTTTCTGATGATTTACATCAGCAAGGAGTTCCTTGCTATCATAGACATGATTTTTATAGACTTTAATATAAGTATTTTCAAATTTATAACCAACAATCTCATTATTAATGATGGTAATATCTAAAGCAAATGCTAATCTCACTACATCTTCACATAAACTACATACACAATTTGACAAGGGATTCGGCATCATTGGTCTTTTTCTGTCGGGCAAATAGATGGTGGATATTCTCTCTGAGAAGGCATTCCATATATCTAATTCTTCCATCCACATAGGAACGTTAGCTATATAAATACTAATTTTATATCCACTATATTCACTATCTGGATTAGTATGTTCGGTTATACTAAACGCGTCATCATAATCAGTAGTATCATGTGAATCAATGCTATATATTTTTTCATTCGTTCTATCGATTAAAGAATATTTTTCAATCATTTCATTAATAAATTCCGGCTCAGTCTTTTTCTTAAGAGCATCTGATGTTGCTTTATTAAATGTTTGGATTGATGCATATAGACTTTTACAATACAACTGATACTCATAATAATTGGCCAATATATCTACATCACCTAATACATTTAAAAGAGTTGCTTCCGGATGTTTCCCATTCCAGTTATCAAATTGAAAGACAACATATTTATTGTCGATATTTTTAGAGAACCCAATTTTCAAAGCATATGGTATAGTAAATACAGGAATCCGTTTATCATCTGGAATACACTTATATAAATATTTATCATTAGTTTTTCCACTAACTTTACCAGTAGCCTTTCCAAATGTTTTTCCACCTTTTAATACTAAAATACCAGGTATATTGACAGTTGACCGTAATGTCGAGTGAATTATATCTACAGTCTTTGTAGTTGTATTGTATTCAAATACATCTCCTGAAAATAGTTTTTCAGTACATGGATCTATAGGTAATTTATCAACTTGATTTAAATGTAATGACTCATATAGTTTCCATTCTGTATAATTTCTATCATCTATAATTATTTTATATTTATTAGTAACAAAATTATCGTCAAATTCTGTCATTATTTTATGTTTAGAATATTAGTAATACTGTGTTTATATTACTAATATTGTAGTTCAATTTTTAAATTAATCGCTAATGCTTGTACCAAGAAGATTACTAGATGTTCCTCCGATTTCGCCAATAGGTGTAGATTCTACACTAACAATTTTATTATCACTCATTAAAGTTGGATCGGAGTTTTCATTCGAATCGTTAACTGGCTTAATTATATTATTCTTTACGGAAACATTAGAAGATACTTTCGAGTCTTGCTCAATTTGTTTTTTCTTCACGCTATCTCTCTTGACATTTTGATTTTGAAGTAAATTAACTAACAAGTGATTTGAAATAGCTACATTATTCATATAAGTTTTATATTTGAATACACATAAACTTGTATTTTCACTGAATTCAAAGCTATACCACCAATACGCTGGTATAAATATAATTTGTCCAGGATTAATTGTAACCTCCAATGTTTTCAATTTGTCAAAGTCGGCCTTAAATTGTGGTTGAACACACCATGGATTTACCGGAGAGAGAAATTCAAAATTCTCATAATCCTTAATAGTGTACAAATATTTTGATGATTTTGGAGGGATTAGCTTAACAATAATCTGTCCCTGAGTTACCAAAAAATAATTTCGGTAATTCAGTTCATATTTTAATGGTGTTTTAGTATTTGTAGAAGAAAACATATAATCGTATTTACAATTACATAACGAATATGGTCTTAAAAATATATCATTATATTGAAACTCTTTAACTAAGCCAGTCTCTTCTAAAAATTCAGAATTATTTTCACTAATATATCGCTGTTCTGAATCCTTTCTAAATATTTCTGTAGCAGTTCCCATAGTTAATGGTAAATACATTTCACTAACATCATCATACTCTTTAACATTTCTTACTTTAATGTCAAATGCACCATAGTTTTGTTCAACTGTATTTAAATTACAATGAGTCATAAGACCATCAATATTATAATCAAAAATCACCGGTTGTCGAATATCACAAATTTCTTCTAATTTATCTTTCGATGGTTGGTCAATTTCATATACTTCTAAATCATCACTCGTCCGCAAATGAAAATTTATATGTATATAAATGAATAAAACGATACAAAAAATTAAAACAGTAAACAATGATTTCATACTAGTTTATTTTTATAATAATATTTTCATTTTTTTACACATTGTTAGTATATTTTCTAATATCACAATTCTCTTTTACAGAGCTACCTTTCGAATGTTGCTATTGTAGTGTCTATACCACCGTCGTAATTAGATAAATTGTCTTCATCGTCCGTTCCAGTATAGTCATTTCCCGAAAGGTCAAATGAAACATGTTGTTTCATATTAAAATGTATATCTTCTGCTGTATTTAGTTTTTCTACTGTGTCTAGATCTTCTACTGCGTCTAGAGATTTTTTAGACTCTATGTCAGATGGTTCTTGTAAATGTAACTGTTGAATAACATGAAACAATGTGGAATTCATTTCATTAATAAGTAGTTGCTGTGATTGTACAATTTTGTTTAGTTCTTCCATCTCATTAGCAAGTCTAGTGTCATTTTCATAGAACGCTTTCAAATCTAGTTGGGATTCTATTCTATTTATGATAACATCACTAAATTTCGTAGGATCTATTTGTGAATTACCAGTGTCAACTGGTACATTTGTTGGAGCGAATTCACTATTTTTCTCAGAAGTAAGTTCATTCATTTTTTTCTCCAATTCATTAATTTTTATATGATGTTGTTGAAGTAGGATATATGGATTCGGTGCCGTGGATTTAACATTAGGTTGAGGTTGTTGTGGTGGTTCTTGACGATTATTAGAAACAGGTTGTTGACCACCTGCTCTTCTTCGTCTTGCTGCAGATAAAGATGAACTCGAACTCATAATACTTATATTTTACAATTAAAAAAACGAATATAATCGCATTTCCTAAATAATATGTCAAACATTTATTGGTATATATATAGTTAATTGAATCGATATCGTATTACTTGTCAATAAAAAAATTGATTGTTTTTTATAAAAACTGGAAAAGAAAACCAAGTAAGCAACAACAAATTTATCAAATTTACATTAAGCCATCAAAATGGATATCGCAAGTATTTTATGTGGGATAGGATTCTGCTTATTTCTAGGATATTTAATAAATAGATTAAATAAGGACAATCAAGGATACTAAAAATTATGTAAAAGTAGAAAAAATATAAAAATACACGATTATTATATGGAAACGGAATTAACTAGACACGAAAAACAATCAATATGGAGACAAAAACAAATCGAAATATTTTATGGTTCTGGTAGACCATTATTTAAAATAACTGAAAAAAATCAGTTTATTCGAAAGAATTATGATGGAGAATATTACATGAGAACATTAAAATACAAAGATTTAGACAATAAAAATTTTATAAATGAAAAACCGATAAAAAGAATAGATTAGATTAAATAATGTATTTTTATTGTCATCATATACTAACTATCTAGTATGTCATATAACCGACAATATTCCAATACAGATTTACAAACAAACAATAATGAGCATGACATTGAAAATAATATCAATGAAACACAATTACCAAATTTTACATTATATTATGTTACTGAATTGGATAAGAATTATAGACGCCATTTACCCAATATAACGAATATAAAATACCCACACCATATATATGATGATTTGAATGAATGTAAAATTGACAATCTTATAACCATTTTTGAATTGAATGAGCTATTTACAGAACATATAGATAATATAAGTCAACTTACGGATTATGTAAGGAGATACGAAAGTTTAAGTAAACATGCGATGAAAATACAATTGTATTGTCAAAAAATAAAACCTATATTAGAACATGAGAATGACAATTTAAACACAGTTATAGAATTATTGTATAATAACAAATAATTAAATAATGAATTAAATAAATTATTATTATATACCATATGGGTAATAATAAGGACCAGATAATTCGGGAACTAACAAAAGAGTTAGAAAAAACAAAGAAAGAATTAAAATTTGTGAAAAAATATTTAAGAGAATATGGTATAGATGAAAAATCACTATTTGCGAAAGAAAAAGATATTATGCCAGAGTTTTGGCCCCCTTAAGTTGTTGATACTAAACCAGATGAACTTAAGCAACCATCTTTAGTTTTATAGGTGGATGGTGTTGATAATCATGAATCTTGAAATCTTCTAATATATAGTCATTAATGTTTTAGTAAAAGACATAAAAATTTTTTATTACAATTATGTATCAATATGGATAAAGATGAAATTATTAAACAACTTCAAGAAGAAAACTCTTTACTCAAAAATGAATTAGAATCTACTAAAAATCATCTTAAAAAATATACTGCTCCTGCTAGGAATAAGAAACATTATGAGGCTAATAAAGAACTTATAAAAAGTAGAGAATATAAAACAAATGTTTCAGAAGAAAAAAGAGCGGAATATAACAAACGTGCATATCAAAAACTAAAAGAAAAAATGAAAAAAATAAATGAAAATAATGAAAACATTTAGGAAATTTTAATTAATAATACGAATTATTAATTAAAAAGAAATATTTAGTATATATAGAATGAAAAAAATCATTGGCGTTTATAAAATCTCAAATAATTTGTGTCCCGAAGGAAAGTACTATATAGGATATTCATCTCATATAAGAAGACGATGGTGTATACATCGTTCAACACTTAAAACAAATAAACATTGTAATATTCTAATGCAAAGAGCATATAATAAATATGGAGCAGAATGTTTTACATATGACATTTTACAAGAATGTGAAACAGAAGAAGAAGCAAAAAATGTGGAACTTTCTTACTTGGAAGATTTGACAATTAGAGATAAATTATACAATTTACATTATAATAGTAGTGGTGGTGATTTAATGACCTATCACCCTGATAGAGAAGAAATTATAGAAAAAATTAAAAATACAATAAAGGAAAATATAAGTAAAATGTCAAAAGAAGAAAGACAGAAAAAATGGGGACAGTCAGGAGAAAAAAATGGGATGTATGGTAGAACGCTTACAGATGAGGCAAAACAAAAATTATTAATTATTAATAAAGGTAATACATATACTCTTGGATTAAAAATGTCAGCCGAACAGAGAAAAAGAATGTCGGAAGCTAGAAAAGGTAAAAATACAGGTGAAAACAATCCTTTTTTTGGAAAACATCATAGTGAAGAAACACTGAAAAAAATTCAGGAAACTAAACAAAAGAACATAGCAAAATATGGACGAACACTACCAAAAAATACAAGAGAAATATTAATAGATGGAAAAACTTATATATCGGCATCAGAAGCAGGAAGACAATTAAATGTATGTACTGCTACTATTTTACATCGTATTAAATCTCTTAATTCAAAATTTCTTGGTTACCATTATGCATGCTGATACTAAAC
>Ga0115564_10003394_pt1 | contig 13348 bp, 12 predicted proteins | sample COGITO_mtgs_1105_7_FD_88680 | JGI IMG/M metagenome (GOLD analysis project Ga0115564, IMG submission 88680) | Pelagic marine microbial communities from North Sea - COGITO_mtgs_110523 | ecosystem: Environmental > Aquatic > Marine > Epipelagic | place: Germany:Helgoland, sampling site Kabeltonne...
GAGGAACGCGATTCTTCTTGATGAAATGCTCGCCTTTACGGGCCAGAAAGGCTCGAAGGGAATCAAGCTTAGAATTCAAGAGTTGATCGGCGCTATTCGTGCCTGGCTTGCTAAGAACGGATACGTCAATCTTTCTAAGACCAGGGCTAGCGATATTGCCTTAATGGCAAGACGGGCGCGAGAGAACTACTTCGCAAATAGCACTGACAGAAACGACACGGCGTTCAGTCTCGCTCAGAGAAAGGCTCGCGCGCAAAAGAACGACCAGGGTCTGTACAGCAATGCAGAACAAACAATCCTTGATGAAGGCGATAAGATATTCAAGGCCTCGAAGAAAAACCCAGATGCCTCCGTGCGCGGCGATCAGATCCTGAGCTTCCTTAAAGGCAGGGGTATTAAGAAGGATGAGCTTCAGTATACGAGGCTGGAACAATTCTTAACTGAGCCACTGCTAGCTCAGGCGATTGCAGATCCTAAGAACGCTAAACCTCGCAGATATACGCAAGAAGAAGTCATCGCGTATCTGAGAAATGCTGCTCCGCAGTTTAGTGAAGAGGGTGTTGATGTAGAGGGTGGAGTCGAGCAGGAAATAGAGTGGGCTGAGTCTGAGGTGCTTGAAGATACGGATTATTACACTCATATCTATGAGAACAACATTGATGACGCGCGCAACGACGACTGGGAGTTCGGAGCTGCGGACATTGTATCAAAGATAATGAAAGACTCTCCTGATGAGTTTATGTCCATGCTTGTGGACCAGGGGATAAATGCGTCAGATGTCGGCTCTGTAGAAACTATAGCGAAAGCTTTCGAGGATCAAGATAAGAGCCTTTACACGGCTCTGCAAGAAAATTTTGACTCTGAAATGGAAGACGCTGCCTGGGAGAATGCTAGATTAGATTACATGAATAACCCAGTTACCGAAACAGATGCCTATTTTAACAACGGGCAAAGCTATATATCGATAAAGGGGAACGAAGATTACGGCTACACAGTTACCATAGACGGAGACATGGTAAGTTCCGAAGCGATATACGACCTTGACGAGGCCAAGGTTCAGGCAGTGAATAGTCTTTATGAAGACGGTTATTTATCAGACAACGGTGGCACTAGATTCTTTGATTATCTTGGTATTGAAAGAGATGAGATAACGAATTATAGGGAGATAAAGCAGCAGTTGTTAGAAAACTCGATGACCTCAGACTATAAAGATTACGAGGGGGGTCATTGGGACGAGTCCAACATTCTTTATCATACCCTCGTTACAGACAGGAGCTGGGCTGCCGGGGACACCTTTGTCATCGAGGAGCTTCAGTCTGACTGGCATAATGACATCCGTAAAAAGGGTGGCGCTTATGATCCTGTTAGGCGCGCTGCCGCAAAAGATGCTTTGGAAAGGGCTGAAAAGATAGAGAAAGATGCCTCAGCCGGGGTGGAAGAAACCATAAAATCCATCCGTGATGCCGCTGCGTCGAAATATCCCAATCTTAGGGGGGAGATAAGGGCGCAAGATTTTGAAACTTACGCCAACTATAAAGCCAAAAATATATTCTCTAAGAAGGGTTTTGAAAAGATTGAATCTATTAAATCCGAAGAAGGGCAAACGCCTGAGTTTTACAATAATGAATTCTTAAAAGCGTTTATGCCTGGCGCTATCCCAGAGCTTTGGTTTTCTGTAGGAGATTTAGAGCGAACGATTGAGGCTGATGAAGAGGCGGGGAGATTTGGTATTCCTAACGCCGAAGCGAGTCCATTTACACCGGAAGAACTAAGTGAAGCAAGAAGTCTTTTCACTCCCGAGGTTTTAGAGGCTGGCCGCAGACGAAAGGAGATGTTCAAGAGAGGAAATACTGACTCCGGTCTTGATTATCGAACTGTTCTTAGCTTGCTGCCAATTTCTTGGTGGGGCGAGCTGGAAGGTTCTGGTACTTACGGTGAACTTAGGAGAAGAGCAAATATTCTCGAACTCGGGATTCAAGATAGATTATTCGGTGACAACCCAGAGGGGACCAGGAATTATTTAATTGAGAAAGAGTTATTGGGCGCTGCCTACGACGGCGTTCAAGCTGCGCGCGGAGAATTAAGAGAGTTGGAATACGCTCCCCCCGACTCTCCGTTTAGGGATGATCGCTATCTCGAGCTGGCCGCCAAGCGCGCAATCATTCAAGCGGTAAGCGAAAACAAGGATGCAATTGCATTTTCTAAAGCTGACCGGGTTCAGAGAAGATGGAGCGCGAACTTTGACTACGAGGCAATCTATAATAAGAAGCTTCGCAAGATCATGGACAAGACCATGGGTCAGACCCCGCAATCGCTGGACACTAATGGCGAGATTGATGACAGCACAAGCGAGGGATTCTGGAGCTACGAGATTACCCCAGGGCTGCGCGAGGAAATTGAGTACGAAGGTCTGCCTATGTTTAGTTTGCGCCCTGAAGAGGGAAGCATTCGTATACCAAGTAAGGGCGAAACAAAGATTGCTGACAAGTTTATTAAAGGCTTGCAGGATAAATTCCTGCCCATTAAGCGTCTTCAGCAAAGCATCGAAGAAACAAGAGGTCGAAAACTTTTCGAGGAAGAGGATGCTTACCTTGCAGAAGAGATGTTCTACGGTAAAACCGAAGAGGATCTCAGACAGATCGAGCTAGAGTTTGTCGAGCCGTTAATGAAGGACATGGAGTCTTCAGGCATTTCCGTGAAAGAGCTGGATGATTTCTTGATGGCGAAACACGCGCCAGAGAGAAACCGAGAGGTCGCGAAAATTAACGCAGCACTCCCAGATGGCGGGTCAGGCTTAACAACCAGGGAAGCAAATGAGCATCTTGCGTCTGTCGCAGAGGATTCTCAGAAGCTTGCAAGCCTTGAGAGACTTGCGGGTCGCGTATATGAGATGACCACGCTAACGCGAGAGCTGTTGGTTAATGGCGGCCTGATTAGCGAGGAGGAGGTTAGCTCATGGGATAACAAGTATGAATTCTATGTGCCGCTAAAAGGATTTGCTGATAACGAACTAAATGACCAAGGCTTCGCTATACGAACGGGCAAAGGTTATGAAATACAGGGCAAAGAAAGCCGACGCGCTTTAGGTAGAAGATCAAAGGCTGATAGTCCTCTGGTTCAAGTGATATCTGACCTAACCGAAAAAACGATCCGTAATCGTAAGAACGAAGTTGGACAGTCGCTACTTACCCTGGCAGAAAATAATCCTGACTCGATGTTCTGGAAGGTTTTTACAGCCGATAACCCAGATACAAAAGACACCTGGAACGCGCAAGCTAATAAGGTTGTTACTGGGCCAGTAGACATGGCGCGTGATGATCGTTACTTCGGCGTTAAGCGCGATGGCAAGGCTTATTATATTAGAATCGAAGATGAAAGAATCCTCGATACAATGCGCAAGGTTGGCCCTCAGGCTCAGGGCGCGTTAATTAATATGATGGGCGCGGCTACTCGGTGGCTGTCCTTTGTTAATACCGCAGCTAATCCAGAGTTCGTTATTACGAACTTTACGCGAGACATACAAGCTGCCGGAATAAATATTCTAGCAGAACAATCTAAAGACGGTGGGCGCATCGAAGGTGAAGAGCTGGCGGCAAGGGCTGTAAACCTAAAAAATGTAGGTGGCGCTGTTGCTGCTATCGCTGAATATCATCGAAGCAAGCGAACACAACCGAAGGCGGGAAATGAATATCAGCAATATTACCAAGAGTTCATGGAGACTGGCGGTAAGACGGGATTCTTCGATAGTCCCGACCTGGATAAAATTGCTAAAGACTTAAACGGCAGACTACAAGAATCAGGCACTGGAAAGAAGGTGAAAGAGGTCGGCAAGAATATTCTTGATTTCGTAACCGACTATAACACCGCTGTTGAGAACGGTATTAGATTGAGCACTTATGTTGAGGCGAGGAAAGTTGGGTTAAGCGCAAAGAAGGCTTCTTCTTTAGCTAAGAATCTGACAGTCAATTTCAATCGCAAAGGAGATCATGGGCAAGTATTAAACTCTGCTTATATGTTCTTTAATGCGGCGGTTCAAGGATTGGCGCAATTCTCAGTAACTATGAGTCCTTTCCAGGTGGACAGCAAGGGTGATTGGAAACTTCAAAGAAAGGTAAATACCGCACAAAAAGTAGCTGGCGGGATTGTTGTAAGCGCGGCGATGCTTGCGAATGTGAACCGTCTTGTTGGCGGTGAGGATGATGACGGCGAGGCTTACTGGGATAAGGTTTCACCAGCTATCAGAGAGCGAAACATTGTGTTTATGAAGCCCGATGGTAGCGGTGAGTATTATAAATTCCCTCTCCCTTACGGCTATAACTTCTTTTATAACCTGGGGGATGTGCTCGAAGGCTCGGTGAATGGCAGTGCTAGGCGTAAGCCGAAGTTAATGTCTCAAGCACTAGAGAGCTTTATTACTGCTTTCAGTCCAATGGCTCTTCATTCGGCAGATAGTTTAGGCGAGAGAATGTTCATCTCTGCGACGCCATCAATTGCCGTTCCTGCATCGGAGCTGGTTACCAATACCAATTTCTTTGGGGGTGACATTAGGAGAGAGCCAAATCCCTATGGAGCGCAGCGCGCAGCTTCGCATAACTACTGGTCTACAACCAAAGAACCGTATGTTGCGATTGCTAAGTTCATGAACGACACGGTTGGAGGCGGCTCTTCTTACAAGTCTGGCTCCGTCGATCCGCTAGGCTTTATGTTTGACGCCGATGTCCTCGATATAAATACCGATGTAAGTCCCGACACGCTTGAGCATTTGCTTGAGTATTCCCTCGGCGGTATTTATCGGACGGGTACAGGCGTAGCTGAAGCGGCTAATCGTTATTTCTCTGGGAGAGAGAATACTGCGGCGACTGTGCCGTTCATTAATAAGTTGGTCGGAAGAGATACGAGCGACTTCTCTGATCGATCTAATTACTACGATATCAGGCAGGCAGTTACTAACGCTCGCACTGAGTATCGGGATTCTGACAACAAGAGAGAGGCAGTCGAAACTCACAACGGCTTACACCTTCTATATAGAAGCACTCTTCAAGTGGATAAACGGCTTGCCAGGCTTCGTGAACAGGAAGATAGGGCGCGAGACAGCAAGAGGCTTTCGGCAAGGGAGCGGGACGACAAGCTGTTAGAGCTTCGAGAGAAGATGGACGATGAGATAGATAGGTTTTACGTCAAGTATCGCAATCACCTCGCGCGCCGAGAGTAGGCTCAAGCATCTAATTCAGAGGATCGCTAAATGATAATTTTGCAATTAACCTGTTTGGCTACAGCGATATATTTTGAAGCGGGTAATCAGGACTATATGGGGAAGCTGGCCGTAGGCAATGTAATAATGAATCGCGTCGAAGATCAGAGATACCCAGGCAGAGCTTGCGAGGTAGTTAAGCAGGGCGAATACCATGAGTTTTCAACGCATCCGGTCAAGTGGCGATGCCAGTTCACCTATTGGTGTGACGGCAAGGATGAGAAAGCCGACGATAAGGACGTTATGGCCCACTCATGGAGAGCAGCTGTTAGCGCATATCACAGGGTGGCCGATGCTACTGGCGGCGCTACGCACTATCACAGCGACAAGGTTAACCCCTTCTGGGCAGATATCTCTAGGACGACCGCCACTATAGGCAATCATATTTTTTACAAGCTATAAATTAGGAGCGACCAATGATTAAAAGTTTGGGTAAGTTTGTTAGATGGAGAGTTCAGACAATGAGCGAGTCCCAGGCAGGGGTTTTCGCAATTGGGGCGGTAATGCTTCTGGTGGTGATCTGCTTGGTGTGAGACTGCCGCAAATTTTAGCCGTAAATTTTAGCCGTAATTTCATGCCGCTCTATGTCGCTGGGTGACGTTACACGCTGGAAAGCCACGGCTCATGAGGCTCTATGTTATGTCATGTCAGTTACAAAACGGGTTCGAGTCCCGTCCGGTCCGCCATATTTCTTCTTGTAAACCAATACGTTGCGATCAAAGCAGCGCAATTAGCCGTAAATTAGCCGTAATTCCCATGGATTTTCCTCTTTTTTGGAGGCATCTATGACTCCTGCTTATCAGTATTCTGCGACAGTAATCCGGTGGATTGACGGCGACAGTGTGATCCTTGATATCGACTGCGGTTTCGACCTGGCACTTAAAGGCCAGAACGTCAGATTGATGGGGATCGATACGAGTGAGACGCGGGGAGGGACGCCAGATCTAAAGTGGCTGGGCAATCTTGCTAAACAGTTTTGCATCGAAGCTGCGCCAGTTGATAGCAGGGTAACCATCAAGACCTACCTGGATAAGAAGGGGAAGTTTGGCAGGATACTCGCTGATATTTACCTCGAGGATAACCAGGTGAGTATTAACGAGACGCTGAAGCTTGAGCGCCTGGCTGTTGATTATCACGGGCAGAATAAGAAGGAGCTTACTGCGCAGCACCTTCAGTGCATCGAGTACCAAAAAGAAAAGAGATCAGATCTTAGCTAAAAGATTAACCTGGTCTTTATCTTTCACGCCAGACACCCAGTCAGCGTAGATGTTAAGGAACATCTCTGTGGTATGCCCTAGCTGTTTCGCAGCAAAGGCAGGCTCGACTCCAGCCATAAGCATCTCTGATGCGCGAGTATGGCGGCAAGTGTAGCCTCTTCTATAAGTCATCCGGCATTTCTTCAAAGCCTCTTTCCATGCGCCAGTGAAGTAATCTGCATCGAGGCATGGGCCGCCAAGGCTGTTCTTGAAAACGTAGCCTCCAGCAAACCTTCCTGGGTTATCCATAAGCACCTGCTTTAGTTGCGGTGCAATAAAGACCGAGCGGACTTGAGAATTTTTTAATCCGGAGAGCCTGCGCCTGACTATCGCGCGGGTAAGGGTAATCGTGTCATTGGTTATATCTTCCCAGTTCAAGCCAAGTATCTCGCCTGTTCGCATCCCTGTCTCAAAAGCAATCGTGTAGAAAAGGCGAGCCTCTCCAGTGAGCTTCGATAGGACTTTGGCTTTCTCTGCTGGGGTAAACCGAAGGACCGGGGGCTTCTGGTGTTTCTTTAGCCGAACCGCGTTGACGGGGTTAGCGATAATCAGCTCTTCTTCCATTGCTAGAGAGAAAACTCCGCGCAGCGGAATTAGCGCGTTGCGTTTAGTTTTGGTTGTGACCTTATGCAAAGCAAGTGCTTCACGGATGTGAGAGGGTCTAATCGAACTTAGAGGCTTGTTCTCAAGGGTGGGCATCCAGTATTGATTGAGAAGCTGGATATAGCTTTGGTGTGTGGACAGCTTTACATCGGTCTGATTAATGAACTTCTGCGCGATGACCTTGAATGGAGTCTTGCTGGCGTATTCAAACCCTCCAGCTAAACCTTCAATCCACCGCTCTCTGTGGGCTACCGCCTTTCTGAGACCAGCTTCGGTGTTCGGGAAATTGGCGCTTGTGGCTTCGCGCTTTCCGTGTAGCATAGCCTCGATTTGCCAGCTCCCGTGTCGCCACCTGATTCCCTTAGCCATTTCTCTATCTCCAACGGGTCTATTGCCGTTACTCGCCCGATCTTAAAGTAATGCGTTCCAAGTTCAAGCTTGGATTTCCATCCCCTAAAGGTTGTTTTAGGGAACCCAGTGCTCTCGCACCACATCTCAAGAGAGATTAAATTGCTCATCTCCAGCTCCTGTTTACCATTCGTCGTATTGACTAAGGGGTTTACTTAGCTCTGCCTCGGTAATCTCGCCGCGCTTAAATTGCTCAAGCTCCGCTCGATCCCTGGCCCAGCCCAGATATCTCAAAGACTTGCCAAGCTCCTGCTTAACGTCATCTTTCTTGCCTAGTCTTAAAATGTATTTCAGGCCGCAAGCAATATCGTGAGCAAACGCGCCGCTCATCGGTTTAATAACAGAGGCTATAATATCTCTGGCCTCAATGGTCTTTCCGCAGCTGCAAGTCATTACCGCGTAGTGCGAGGGGTGATTAACAAGATCACTTGCGGGTTTGTCATCCAGAATAGTCTGGACTTTCTTTCTAGCCATAGTCTGCCGCCTCCTAGCGTTCCTAAGCTTCTTGGAAAACCGCTCATCGAGAGCGGCCTCCGCGTTGTGTAGAAGGAATTTGATGCCCATTAGAACGGAATGTCGTCAGCAAATTCTGGTTCTGGCTGAGGGGCTGAACGACCAGGGGCTGGGCGACTAGGTGCTGAGCCATCTTTAGATCCACCACCGCCGAGCATCTGCATATTCAAACCTCGAGTCTCGACCACATACTTCTTCTCACCGTCCTTCTCGTAAGTACGGGTTTCTTTCTTGCCCTCGATGTAAAGCAAGTCTCCCTTTTTGACATACTGGCTGACCACGCCTGATAGGCCGCCACCAAAAACAACCGAATGGAACTCAGCCTTCTCCTTCTTTTCGCCACTGTTTTTGTCTTTCCACGTTTCAGAAGTCACCAAGAGAAGGTTGGCAATCTTATCGCCACTGCTGAACTCTTTAATCTCTGGATCTTTAGCTGCACGGCCTACTAATATCTGCTTGTTAATCATTTTTTGTTTCTCCTTAAAACGAAAATTTCTTTATCTGGGCCTCGGTAATCCTCAAGGTTTATCTCTGGCGCTTCGCCTTTAATAGCCTTTGCCCAATTCACACTGCCTTTCATCTTCTGGGGCGATCCTGTCCATCCAGACCCCTCCACCTTCCTGCCTGCGCAGAACTCTTCAGCTTGTTCTCTCAGCTGTTTTTTCTTTTCGGTAAGCTCAAGAAGCTGGGTATCAATCGCATCAAGAGAATTCTCAAGCTCTACCCATTCCTTGTTTGTCTTGCCGTCTATAACCTCGACTGGCTGATGCTCCAGCAAATCAATGTCGAGCTGATACCAGCCAGCGACCAGGGCCGCCTGTGTAAATAGATTGGCCTGGTAAATCATTAGGGACATCTTTTCACTTGTGCCGTCGGACGTAACGAAGATCGCCTGTTTAGCACCAGTCACCAACATATTGTGCTCGAGCTGCCAGACGATATGATTGGGAAGCTCTCCCTTGTCGATCGACTCATTGAGCTTAAGATTCCAAAGCTTATGTTCGAAAATTATGGTTCCGTCCTCGCTTAATCCATCGAGGCTTGCAGCCATTTTCCCGCCCAGGCGTTCGCGCATAGGCTGGGGAATCTCTTTCGGCCAATCAGATTCTTCCATCTCACAGCAGGCGGGGGCCAAGGTGATTGGCCTGCCTTCAGTTTGCGAAAAGATCTGCTCGACGATGGGCCGCGCTGCGGCTTCTGCGTCGTGACCTTTCTGAAAAATCTCAGCTGTCTTTTTGTGAATGGGCTTAGAAGTGCCGTTCAAAAGTTCGGTCATGTAGGCGTGACGACTCTGGTATGGCGAGTCACCTAACGCTTTGGGCGCATTAGATCCGGTCTTGAAACCCTTGCGCCACGCCAGCCACTCCGGCGTTCCTTGCTCTATATCAATTCGTTTCACGCTTGCTCTCCTCGTTTTGGACGCGCAGCGATTCGGCTGCCACGATTTCAGCTAATTGCTCACTGGTCGGCTCTATTTTGCTTGAGGCAAACCAGTCGTGAGCTTTCTTTAATGTTCCTTCGCCAGTCTTAATCTTTGCTACAAGTAGCTCGAGTGTTTCTGGTGAAAGAAGAATCTTAGATGCTTGTTTTTGAATCTTGGGCGCAGCTTTGTTTTCTAAGATTTCCGGTTGAACAGAATCCAATCCGTCGCCAGGATTCTCGATCTCATCGATAGCGACAAAGTTCCAGCACGAAAGTCCTAGCCCGTGCATGGCAATTGCTTTAGTCAAGCATCTCATTCGCGCAGTATTTATTGCGTGGCGTGATGGGTTAATCACGGGCTGCATGGTGTTGCCAAGAACGGGTAAGATCATCTGGATAGAGCGGCCCAGGCTTGTCACGGTGCAGACAACCTCAACCTCTCCGCTGTCGAAGATACGATCTGCCTCGAACTCAAATACTGCGTCGGGCCTGTAATGCTGGAACAAGGCCCAGGCCATAGACCAGGGAAGATAAGAGCCTTTTTTCTGCTTGAGATACTTCTCGACGTTGACTGAGTACAGCTTTTGAAAAGTGTTGTATTCACCCTTCGAGTCAGCCTCGACTCTAAAGTCTGCCGAAGCGATGTCAGTTGCGATGCTATTCATAGGTCATCTCCAAAGAGTTAGTGGCGACGGCTCCGCTGGCATAGCTGAACGAATAGCCAGAATCATAAGCATCACTGGTCGAAGAGCATTGCTCTCCTCGCTGCTCAGCCAGGTAGCCATCCATCCACGCGAATAACGTCACATCAATAGCCATCGAAGGGATGTCCATTTGATTTGCGTAAGTAAGGAATTGAGTTTTCGCGTCGGAACCCAGGTACTCGAGTAGGTTGACGCAGGTGTCGTGCAGCACGGGTGGCTGCTGGTTAATACATTTGGGTAAGTTTTTAGCGTTGCTCATATAGCCTCCATTTGCGGCCCACGAATGGGCGGCATGGATGAATCCTATACCCAGTTTGGATTGCAATCAAGAGAATATTTGGTATAATAGTAGTTCTTTATGAAAATATTTATTCTTGCAACCAACCGTTTCGTATTATAGGTTGGGATAATGATTTGCTAAGAGTATTAAATTCACGAGCGGGAAAACCCGCCAAGCTTACTCAGGGCGGTAAGTCGATCGGGGTTTAAAAAATGGTTGAACTTGTTGGAAGTGCGCCTGTAGTGGGCGATGTGGTCAACAATACAGAAGCTGCGAGAGATAGTCTTAGAGAGAGGGTGGAGCGTTTAAATTCAAAGGATAAGGAATGGATCGCGAGGCTTTGCGCAGCTTTGTCGCCACCATTGCGTTAGGCCACCATTGCGGTAGCCTAGAAGTCGGCTAAGATTCTTTGAGGAGTTCTTGAGATTTACGCAGCATTGCGTCAATAACGCTCTCAACGGCCTGCCTATCCTGAACGTCAAGCATATCTAGCCTATTCATTATGTCATCGCTTCGCGCATGAATTTGATCCATCCAGCCAGCCTCTAGGCCGCAGGCCTCTTCAATCCGACGCGCCAACACCTCGCCGACCTCTCGGCTGTTTTTGGTTTTCAAGAACACCCTGGCAATTTGCATCTGCGCGATGCCTGTGTCTTTTGCCATTTGGTTAGCTACGCCGTTGTATTTGGTCTGAATCAAGTAGCGTAGGTTTTCTCGCCTAATCTCTTGAGAGGTTCTCATCTGTTCCTTCCATGTGTTTATGAGCCTTATTGGTTGAAAGTATAACACCTCTAGGGGATATACAGCCAATGAATAAATAAAAAATAATTATAGTGTTGACTATATATCCCTCTCGGGTTTACCCTTTTCATCCTTGGAGGGTATATGGACAACATTTTAGCAAGACTCGATGGCGTTAGATCTCGAGGATCGGACAAAAGGGGTCGCAACAACTGGGCTGCCAAATGCCCTGGTCATGATGACAAAGACCCCAGTTTACTAATCACTGAAGACGACAGTCGAGCCTTGTTCTACTGTCGGTCTGGTTGTTCGCAGTCAGAGATCATGTCCGGCCTAGCCAGTCTAGGTCTTACGGGAAAGGATCTTAACTGGGATAAGGGCTGGAAACCCCAGGCCAAGCCAGTCTTCACCCTACATCACGAAACCCTAATCCTGATCGCCGAGGCAGATATTGCTCGTGGTCGACGATTCACTAGCGAAGACAAGGCTTGCTACAAAGACGCGCTTTTGCGACGAGCGATGTCATGAGCTACTCCGCTCAAAATCTTGTCTGGAATTTAGACCTAAGACCATCGAGCTGTAAGTTTGTTTTGCTTGCGCTTGCCATGCGCGCAGGAAATGAGGACGGCCAATGCTTCCCTTCTGTCGCCAAAATTTCCTCCGACACAGGCCTTGAGCGCAAGACGATAATGGCTGCGATTCTCAAGTTAGAGGCGCTCGGATTGCTCAGCGTAACCCGCCTTCGTGGAGCTGGAAATAAGTATTCAATCAACCTAAATGCTCTTCAAAAAAGCAGTACCGAAAACGGCACCAGTACCACAATAGGGACTAGTACCAAAAACGGGACTCCACCAGTACCAAAAACGGGACTCGACCAGTACCAAAAACGGGACACTAACCTATCATTAACCTATCAAGAACCTATCAATAAGAAATCCGCACCAAAAACCACGCCAAAACCCCAAACAAAAAAACGAACTCTGCCAGACGATTTTGTGCTGTCGGATAGGCATCGAGCCTGGGCTGAAAAAAATGATATTCGCAACCTCGAAGGACACTACGAATATTTTTGCGATGCAGCTGGGGCGAAAGGGTACGAGTACGCCGACTGGGATAGAGCATTTCAGAACGCGATGAGAAGTGACTGGGCGAAATTAAATACAGGGCTTTCCAAAAAGTCGACCAAGGTCGCAGGAGTTTACGCCGCATGAGCAACGAATGGATTAAAGACATACCTGACTTTCGCAACATCGATGTCCATGAGGAACTGGCCGACGGTGAGCTTTCCGATATGGTCACACCGAACGACCTGGTTGAGCGAATGATGAAACGTAGGACGACGATGGCTGAAGGTATCTCGCTGCCGTTCGAGAAGCTGAAGGATACAGATTTCTTGCTGCACAAGGGTTCGCTGAACCTGATCGGCGGTTACACGGGCCATTTCAAGTCGACGATTTCAAGTCAGATCGGGCTGCGCGCTCTACGCCAAGGCTACAGGGTGGGGATAGCAAGCCTGGAGCTGTTTGCCGAGGATGTTCTCGAGCAGTACACCGAGCTGTCCCTGTGCCAGCCTCACGCCGACCTCGAATACGTCAAATGTTTTAGTGAGTGGGCAAAGGAAAAGCTGTTTATTTACGATCGCATGGATGCCATCACCCCTGAAGAATCAATTCAGATGTGCATTGCGTTCGCCAAGTATTGCGGCTGCGACCTCATTGTCCTCGACGCCTTAATGATGATGGGAGTCTGCGGCGATCCGACTATCGAGCAGCAGTTCACGCAAACCCTGGCGAGCGTTGCCAAGCGTTTCGGCGTGACAATCCTTCTGGTGCATCACGTTCGCAAGCCGTCTGGAATGGAAGGCGAAGAGAAGCTTCCTGGCAAGTACGATTTTATCGGAAGCTCGCACCTCTCGAACATCGCTGCAAGCATCATGCTGGTGTGGCACGACAAGATCCAAGCTGAGAAGCGAGCGCAACAAGAACTCGGCGCTTACGATCCTGATTACAACCCGCACCAAAACGACATGATTTTCAAGGTTGCCAAGAATCGGTACGGAAGATACGAAGGATCGATACGCCTATGGCAAGCAGAACGCTGTAGAGGCTTTGTGAGCAACGATAAAAGGGTCATGACACCCTTCGGCATACATCAGATGAACGGCTCTCTA
>Ga0115564_10003405_pt1 | contig 13313 bp, 15 predicted proteins | sample COGITO_mtgs_1105_7_FD_88680 | JGI IMG/M metagenome (GOLD analysis project Ga0115564, IMG submission 88680) | Pelagic marine microbial communities from North Sea - COGITO_mtgs_110523 | ecosystem: Environmental > Aquatic > Marine > Epipelagic | place: Germany:Helgoland, sampling site Kabeltonne...
AGCCTGTGATTCCATCTTTTTCAACCGAGATAAAAACATTGTAAGAATTCCCTTTAACCCCCCTACTGATTTTAAGCGGGAAACGTTTTTTAAGCAGGATTTTATAGTATTGAATTTTCATCTAATTAAAAGGGATCATTTGTGTTTTTCAAACCACGCGATGGTGTGGGCAACCTTAGTCATTAAGTTACTGGGGCGTCTAGCAATCCCGTGACTCGCCTCAGGAATTTCAACTAAAGCGGTGGGGATTTTACGCAATTTTAATGCGTGGTACAATTGTTTTGCTTCACTGGGCGGGGTGCGCAAGTCGTTCATTCCTACCATAACTAGGGTCGGTGTTTCTACCTCTCCTACAAGAGAGATGGGCGAAAACTTCCAGTAATTCATGGGGTTTTCCCAGACTTGACCAGGGTAACGAGTATTGGCATAGCCATAATAATTATCTGCTACTAAGAGTTTTGAGATCCAGTTCATCACTGGTTTAACGACCACAGCGGCTTCAAAGCGCTTGTTTTTTCCGATCATCCATGCCGACATGATTCCACCTGCGCTTCCACCGGTGACATATAATTGATCTTCGTGGGCAATGCCTTTTGCGATACAAGCATCTACCCCATCCATTACATCGTTGTAATCTTCTCCGGGATAATTGTTGAGCAAAAGGTTGGCAAATTCTTCTCCATAGCTAGTGCTTCCTCTAGGGTTAGGGTAAAAAACAATATAGCCAGCAGAGGCATACAATTGCATCTCAATCGAGAAACGATCGCCATAATTTAATATAGGCCCTCCGTGATTTTCTACCATAAAGGGATATTTTTTGTTGGGATCATATTGTGGTGGGTAAACAATCCAGCCTTGAATTTTTCTCCCATCAACACTAGAGTTGTACCAAATCTCTTCTACATTACCAGGTTTTTTGTGTGTAAAGAGGGCTTGATTTAATTGGGTTAAACGTTTCCAGTTTTTCCCATTACTATCTAGAATGGCGATGTCTGATGGATGACTGGGTCGTGAAAAATTATAGGCAACCCTTCCGTTTTTAGAAAGACTATAGCTCCCGCTTCCATAGGGTCTACCTAGGGTAGCCCCTCCGCGATTATCGGCTATTTTAGTAAGCTTTCCTTGCAGATCGATCCGACCAATTTTTCCATTCCCATGCTCATCATAGCTAAAGTAAAGTTGTTTTCCATTGTGATCCCATTGAATGTTGGAAACACTTGCATCGAGGCTTGAACTTAGCACACGTTTATTTGTTCCATCTGTATTCATTAAATACAAGAGGGTATTTTGATAGGCTTCTTTTTTATCGTCAAAGCCTATATAGGCCAGGGTTTTTCCGTCAGGCGAAAGGCTAGGGGAACGATCTGGACCCTCTCGATCGGTAAGGGCTTGAATAGTTCCGTTGTCGATGGAAACACGGTAGATTTCACTGTTTCTAAAGTCGTATTCCCAGTTAGCATTTCGATTGGCAGAAAAGTACAAACTGCGGTTGTCTTTTGACCAGCTTATTTTTCCTCGGTGGTGAAAATCTCCCGAAGTGACTTGGCGTACTGCTCCTCCATTAGCTGGCATTACAAACAGGTGATTAAAGCCAGGGTCGAGGTAGCCGCGACCATCTGCTTCGTGCTTGAGACGATCTGTAATGCGAGGTTTTTTAGCCCATTTGGCGCCTTTGGGCGCTTGTGGGATTTTTGCAATAACCGGGGGAGGCGAAGGGACAAACATGCTAAAGGCCAATTGTTTTCCATCGGGAGACCAGGTTAAAGAAGAAGGAGACTTTGGCAATTGTGTGATGCGAGCAAAGTTGCCGCTGTTGACCCAGTAGAGGTATATTTCGACCCCATTTTTTCCTGCACTGACAAAGGCGATCTGATCCCCTTTTGGCGACCATCTGGGACTAGATTCATTTTGATCTCGGGTAGTGAGTTTTTGATCGTTACTGCCATCTGCATTCATGATCCAGAGGGAGCCTACACTTCGATCTTCCATAATATCAAAGCCCATTTTTTGATAAACGATTTTTTTTCCTTCTGGAGACAGTTGAATCTCATTAGCATATTGCAGCGAGAAAATGTCTTCCATGTCAAATTTTGCTTGACTAAAACAAAGTAAACTACTGAATGTCAGTAAACAGAAAGATGAACGATACAAGAAGGAAGGGATCATAAGCGAAACTTTTTGATTATTTTCTTTAACAAGATACTATAAATCACACTCATTTTAAATGCTACGAGAGCATCCCTTTTTGTGATAAAAGGAGGCCGATTTGATATTCCACTCACAATAAGACATGTTTGTAAGGATAATCCCAATCTATGTACAAGCTTAAATCTCCTATTTATTTTCTTTTAGCCTTTTCGATTTCTTTCAATTTGATTGCGCAAAGCAATAATCTGGGGAAGAAAATTTCGCAAAAACAATCAAAAAACGCTACAAATGAAAAATTACTCCATGAAGACGCATGGGATAATGACCCTGGATTTAATTTTGAGCAAAAGGTCGATTTTATCATCTTTACCCTAGAAGTAAAAGTATCCAAAGGGGAAATGGTGATTATCTTAAACGGAACCGAATACAAGGTCTATAAAGGGATTCATATGGAACGCTGAGGGATCTCTGAAAATTATTTTAAAGCGGGGAACTATTTTCAATCAAGGGACAAAGGATCATTTTTTAAAGTGCGTTTTTATCAATTAGAGGTCAAACATTAGAAAAGTCATTTACATTCAAGGTTAACTACAAAACATAATGTTTAATAAAACACTATATTTGTTAAACAAGCAATGTTATGATGTCAAAATTTTCTCGATTACTACTGTTATTAAGTCTTCCTTTATTATTGTCTAATGCTGACACAGCGCAGCAAGACTTTCAAGGGAAAGCATTTTATTTTTCAAAGTCTACAATAGATTTTGGAAGCTGGGGAGCTCGTATGAGTGAAGCTCAGAAAAAGCAAATGAAAGCGCGATTAAAAAACAGGCTAGAAAAGACTTATGTATTGAGTTTTGATACAACATCATCTTTATTTATCGAAGAGGAAAAAGTAGACGCTATCTCTGGCGCGACAGACTCTTGGGGGAGCAATTTTGCCCGCGGCAAGCAGTATAAAAATCTTACTGAAAACCAATTAGTTCAAGCCCAAGAGTTCTATGGGAAGCGTTTTTTAGTCAAAGATGAATTGCAAGCCATTGAATGGAAAATGGGGACAGAGGCTAAACAAATAGGTGCTTATACCTGTTTTAAGGCAACGGCGGTGTTACCCTCGACAGAATTATCTTGGTACAATTTTAACTGGAGTGATTTAAGAAGTAGCAATGCTTCTTCAACTGCAGAAGAAGAAATAAAGCTCACCTCAATTGAAGCTTGGTATACCTTACAGATTCCCGTAAAACACGGCCCAGCAGAATTCTGGGGTCTCCCGGGTTTGATTTTAGAGGTAAGCGCAGGAGATACTACCATACTGTGTTCAGAAATTGTGATGAATCCTAAAGAGCGCAAAGAAATCGTTGCACCAGATAAAGGGAAAGTCATCAATAAGGAAGATTATCGTGCCACCATAGTAGGTAAAATGATGGAAATGCGCAATAACCGCGGCAGAAGAAGAAGAGGATAATCATCACACTAGAACAGCTAATCTAACTGTATGAAAACACGCCTTTTCTTCCTTTTTATTGCGTTAGCTTTTTTTGCACAAGCGCAACAAATCAAATTTTCTGGAATCGTTCAGGATAGTTTAGCGAAACCCCTAGAAGCAGCTAGTCTAGTCGCCATCAATAAAGCATCGAACGCTTTAGACGCTTATGCTTTAACAGATGAAAAAGGAGCATTTTCTTTAAAACTGAAAACCAATACAGCCTATAAAATCCAAGTGAGTGCGCTGGGCTTACAAACCATAAATGACAGTCTCAATACAGCGCAAAGCGACTTGAGTCGAGACTATGAACTGCGTGCAGATATTGTCTTAGATGAGGTGGTGGTTAAAATGCCTGTCTTGATTCGAGGGGACACCCTAATTTATGATGCAGATTCTTTTAAAAATGGTTCAGAAAGAAAACTTGAAGACATAATCGATAAACTTCCCGGGGTAGAAATTAATGATACTGGTCAGATTGAAGTAGAAGGAAAAGTGGTCAATAAATTAATGGTCAACGGAAAAGATTTTTTCGATGGTGACACTAAAATAGCGACAAAAAACATCCCTTCGAGTACAGTAGATAAAATTCAAGTCCTTAAAAACTATGGGGAAGTAGGCCAACTACGCGGAGTAGGAAACAATCAAGACAATGTAGCCATCAACATTAAACTCAAAAAAGGGAAAGAAAGTTTTTGGTTTGGGAATGTGACTACTGGGGCAGGAGATTCCCCCTCAGAAGAATTGTACCTAGTTCAACCCAAACTTTTTTATTACAGTCCGAAATACAGTATCAACTTTATTGGGGACATAAACAACATTGGCGAGGTGGCCTTATCAAGGCGAGATATTCGCGGTTTTGGAGGGGGCTTTAGGTCTCCAAGTAGACAAAGCGGAACCAGCATTAATTTAGGCGATAACAGTCTCAACTTTTTGACCAATCAAAGCAATGCTCAGCGAATAGAAAATAAGTTAGCCACAGCAAACTTTAGCTATTCTCCAAATGAGAAATTAGACCTTACAGGTTTTCTTATCTTTAATTATAGCATCATAGATGCCAAAGAAAATAGCTTTATTCAATACACAGATTCTCGTTTACAAATCCCAGATGAAGCCACCGAAGAAACTAGCGAGGAACGCTCTAATCAAGCTTTATTAAAATTAAGCGCTTCTTATAAACCCAATTTTAACAATCAATTAGATTATGATATTCTTGTAAGGGCATCAAATGACAGTCAACAACAAAATGTCTTGTCTTCGGTGATAGGAAGAACGGCACAGCTAGAAGAAGTCACTCCTTTTTCAATTAATCAAAACTTAAACTATTACTTTACCCTTGATGAGGATAATATCTTTGCTTTTGAAGCGCAGCATTTGCTTAAAAACGAAGATCCCTTCTATAATGCTACTCTAGTGAATGACCCAAACGGGAATGATGCCTTTGATACTACTGCAAATGCCTTGGGTCTTGATACGAGCTTGAACGCTTATGATTTAGGACAAAACCGAAAGATTTATTCCAATCAATTAGATGCGAAGCTCGATTACTACCATATTATCTCACCAAAGAGTAACCTTAATCTTACTCTTGGGACAATATTATCTCATCAAAATTTTGATTCCACTATTTTTCAGTTTTTAAGTGATGGAGGAACAAGGCAATTGACACCAAGTTTTAACAATGGATTAGCGTCAAATGATGTAGCATACAATTTTAGCGATCTTTATCTGGGGGCACATCTTCGCTTTAGAACGGGGAAGTTTACCTTTACTCCAGGCTTCTCAATCCATGCTTATGGGAACAAAAATAGGCAGAACAACACTTTGGTCGAAGACCATTTTATTCGTTTTCTCCCCGATTTTGAAACTCGTATTCAAATCAAAAAAGGAGAATCTCTTACCTTGAATTACCGCATGCAAAACCAGTTTACAGATGTGACCCGTCTTGCACAAGGTCTAGTCTTGAACAATTATAACAGCATACAATACGGGGAACCAGATTTACAAAATGCTTTATCCCATAACATTAGTTTGTTGTACAGTAGTTTTAACTTGTTTAATTACACCAATGTTTTTGCACGAGTGGCCTATACCAGTAATATCGATCAAATAAGAGGGTTAACCAATTTTGAGAGTATTATTCGAACCAGTACGTTTTTTAACTCTAATTTTGCCGACGAAAACTTAAATGCCTTTGGGCGCATACAGCGCACTTTTGGAAAGATTCGCGCCAGTTTAAACGCCTCTTTTAATTACAGTAAAATCAATCAGTTTATACAAGGAACACCTTCCTTAAACGAAGGCTTTACACAAACCTTGACTCCGGGAATTCGCACTAACTTTAAGGTTGCACCTAATGTGAGTTTACGTTATCGTTATAGTGTGATCAACAATGATCAAGGGAGTCGTTCGACTAAATTTATCGTGCAATCTCCCTCGATCGAATTTGACGCTTATATCTGGGAAAAAGTCACCCTAGTCTCAAATTATAGCTATACCCGTCAAGATCTAGGGACCCAAGTACAATCTTTTCAAAACTGGGATGCGGGGCTTTCTTACCGCAAGGATAAAGATGCCAAATGGGAGTTTGAATTAAAAGCTTCTAATATTTTAAATATCGACGCACAAGTGCGTAATAGCGCAAATAACTTATCGGTATTTAACGCCCAAACCTTTATTCAACCGCGCTTTATTACCCTTAGAGGGGTGTATAATTTATAAGGATTTCCATAAGTGTCTTCTACCGGTGCTATAAAGCCGCTACTATTTCTTCTTTAATTGACGCAGTATTTATAGCAATTTTTACAGCGTCATTATTTACAACATAGAGATAACAAGGTTAATTTCGTTTGTACCATAAATGATCTTGTAGTATATTCCTTAACCGCTTCTATCCCAGTAGCTAAAAAGTTGACTGCAACGGCATTTTTTCTTTACATTTATAAAAGATCGGTCATATGTTTAAAAAACACCTTTATCTTTTTTTTCTATTGTTGCTTTATGGTTGTCCAAAAGCAGAAGAAGACTGTCACGCTAATTCTTCTCAAGATCCAACACAAGTCTGTATCGAGCTATACGAGCCTGTGTGTGGCTGTAATAATATCACCTATTCAAATGCCTGTATTGCAGAAAGCTGGGGCGTCGTCCAGTTTTCACAAGGGGCATGTACCAACTAAATTTAATTATTTTGAAAACACTATTATCTCTTTTAACCCTCTTGCTATCCTTTTCACTTTTAGCACAATTTCAACAAGAAGAAATTCGTTTTGAAAGCGCCAATCCTTTTTCGCTAAGCGATGTAATTGTGCATCTAGACGAATTAGAAACACAATCGGTTTATGGGCAATTGACCCTTCCTGTTGACAGTCTCAATCCACAAAAAAAGTATCCTTTAATTATTGGGGTGGCGGGAAGTTTAGGTTGGCGCCAGCACCATAAAGATTATATGAAAATGTATCAAGAAAAGGGTTTTGCCACTTTTGAACTCAATAGTTTTAAGAGTCGAGGAATTACTTCAACAGTGGGTTCACAAGATCAAGTTACCATTGCAGGGATTATTTTAGACGCCTATCGTGCGCTCGAAAAACTAGCCCAGCATCCTAATATTGATTCTGAAAAAGTTTCCATCACAGGCTGGAGTTTAGGCGGGGGAGTCGCCCTTTTTTCAGCCTGGTTACCCATTAAAAACGCAATTACTACAGAATATGCTTTTGCATCTCATTTGGCCTTTTATCCTCCTTGTTTTATCAATCCCGAGAACCTTGATTTTTCGCAAGCGCCGATTCATATTTTAATTGGGGAAGCAGATAATTGGACCCCAGCAAGTCCATGTAAAGATCTTGTCAATACTTTAGCGGGAAAAGCAAATATTGATATTAGCATTTATCCAGAGGCACATCACGGCTTTGATAGTGAAGCACCAGTGGTGCGGAATGAAAAAGCGTATAGCTTTAAAGATTGCCTTTTTGATTTAACCGCAAAGGGAGACATTTTAATGAATTATTTAAAGCTCCCCATGGATAGTCCGTTGATGCAAAAACTAGGCTTTTTATTTTGTGTTGAGCGTGGTGTAAATATTGGTGGAAACCCTGCCGCTAGAGCGTTGTCTATGCCTTTTTCTGCCGCCTTTATGGAAAAAACTTTAATGCAATAGTAATAGTCTATGCAACAAGACATCTCTTCCTTAAGATGGGTGATTATTGCACCAGAAGCAGAGGTAATTAAATGGACCGCAGCTTTTCAAAAAGAAGCACCAGGGATTCTACTTGAAGTTGGCCCAGAGGTCACTGACCCAGCAACGGTTGATATCCTTTTATTATGGAAGAATCCTAAAGGAAGTCTAGCCCCTTTTAAAAACATAAAGTTATATTATTCGCTTGGGGCAGGAGTCGATCATTTAATGAAAGATCAAGACCTGCTTCCAGACGTGCCTATCTGTCGTATTGTAGACCCATTACTTTCTTTCTCTATGAGCAACTATATTCTTTTTGCGGTATTGTATTTCCAGCGCAAATGGGATAAGTTTTTAAAGGATCGAAAGAATAAAATATGGGATCACGACGGTATATCAGAAGAAAATATCAGGATAGGGATTTTAGGTTTAGGGACCTTAGGGACAGATGCGGCAATCAAATTGCATCAATTGGGGTTTGAGGTAATCGGTTATAGTCCTTCACCAAAGCAAATCGATGGGATCTCCACTTTTTCCGAAGGCGAGTTAGCTAACTTTCTTGCCCAATGCAATGTGTTGGTCTGCACAGTTCCTTCTACTCCCCAGACCCGAGGCTTATTGTCAAAACCGCTCTTTGATCAATTGACTCAACCTACTTATTTAATCAATGTTGCAAGAGGGGCAGTACAAGTAGAAAAAGATATTTTGGAAGCACTCGAGCACAATGTTTTGTCAGGAGCTTTTCTCGATGTTTTTGAAAGTGAACCTTTGCCGAAAGAACATCCTTTTTGGACACATCCTAAAGTTCAAACGACCCCACATATTGCCAGTATTACCAATCCTGAAGCGGGGGTAGCACAAATTCTCAATAACGCTTTTGCGGTTAAGCACGAGAATAATTTAGTGCATACGGTCGACCCTAAAAAAGGATATTAGACTGTCTTTCGACCTAAAGATAACTTTCAATTAACAATTGATATTTTATTTTCGTACATTAGTATCATTCATAATCTAATTCAAAATGAAAAAAACTATGTTATTTATGGTGGCAATTCTATTTGCTACTTCAGCGATTGCTCAGGTAGCCATAAGTAGAATCCTTACCATCAAAGAAGGAAATCAAGCCAAGTTCATGGAACTTGCTGCCGAAAAAACACAAAAATTCAACAGTAAAAAAGGACAACCCGCTTATTACACTTTCTCAATTGAGACGGGACCAGATGCTGGAAAATTATGGCGTGTTCAAGTAGCTCAAGAAATGGCCAATTTTGACACCGTTGATACAGAAGGAAATCAATATTGGATGAACACTGTTGGGGGTATGCATACTAGCGCAAATACACAACATTGGTGGTATAATGAAGATATGTCTTATGTATCTAATCCTCAAGATGTAAATCTTTTATCAAGAATGATTTTTTACACCATTAAAGCAAATGGGGGAGAAGATTTCTGGCGCTTTAGAGAGCGAGTGGCTAAGACCATGAAAGCAGCCGACTTACCTTTTGAGATGAATGTGTGGAATTGTGGATCGGGTTGTAACGGTAATGTAGTCTTAGTTTCTTTTTCGCATAAAGGATACGGAGACCAATTCAAAAAGAACACAGAGGATTTTCCAAAAATGGTTGAAAAGTACAATGAACTTTATGGAGAGGGTGCCTATAAAGAAGATAATATAGCACTTGATGGTGCGCTAGAAATGCTTTGGGGAAGAAGAATTATTCACATGAAGTTCTTGCCAGACTTGAGTTCACCTCCTAATATGAATAATTAATTGTTAAAAAAACCCTCCTTATTAGGAGGGTTTTTATTTTTTGAATAGGTCGATTATCCGTTAAGATTGAGCAAGTGATTAGTGCATCTTTTTGCGTCTATAGAAGAATTTTATTGAGGGATACGACCATTAGGCATTATAGCGTCTGTTAAGAGGCTTTTTCGAGGTTTTCTATAATCACATTGGCGCCTTTTAAATTAGTACCGCTAAAGTTCCCATGACTAAAGTCTGCAAACATCATATTAGCTTTACAAAAGCTTGCACTACTGCAGTTGGCTTTTGACAAAATAGCAAAGCTGATAGTTGAACGGTAAAGCGTTACTCCAGTACAATCTACTTCACTTAAATTGATGTTGTTGAGGTTGGTATAATAAAGTTCGGCATTGACTAGCTGAGCTTTATTTAGATTTGCTCTTGAAATATTAACGCCATTCATTTCAATCCTATTGAGTTTAGCACCAGCGAGATTGATTTCTTCTTGAGAGACTTCTTCATCACAAAGGTCTTCAAGGGCAATGATACGGGCTTGACTATTTTCGATGCCTTTGAGCATCATGTCTACTACAGCGCCATGGGTGACAACTCAGGCCTTTTCAACCTCTGCTGTCCACTCATCGTCTATGTATTTTGCTAAGGGGTGAATCAATGCACTGCCCACTAAAAGATAGTGTTTTTCAATCGCGCCATAGCCTTTGTATTTTTCGCCTAGCGGACCTAAAACAGATTTTAACATTTCGGGATTGCGAATATTTTCTACCAGCTCGATTCCTAAGAGATCAATATCATAATTAACTATAGTAAGGCTAAGTGTAAAATTTATATCTAGTCAATTTGTTTATAAAAACAGACAAATAAGGAAGAAGGCTGTTTTGTTTAAGCATAAAAAAGGGTGGAAATTAGTGTTGGTCTTTTATAAAATTCTTATCTTATGGAGACTAAATTTGAGTTATGCTAGAGTCAAAGATTATTGTCGTTATCCTTTTTGTTTTAATTACACTCTATGGTATTGTCAAAAAGAACCGGGTGTTTTTTAATATGGGATACTTCTTGTATGGTATATCTGTCTTTGTGGCCGAGTTAAACGAATATTTAGATGTTCAAAGTTTTTCTCACCTGCTGTTTGCCATATTATTTTTACTACAAGCTATTTTATCTATCCCTAATAAAATTCCTTATAATGGAAGTACATTAGCAAAGTCTGCGGCGGTAAAAATTTACAGCTGTCTTTCTATTATAAATCTGGTCGGAATCTTAGTTCCGTATACTTCTCCGGCGCCAGAAATCACCTACTATTTGCATGCAGCAATGGCGATTTTTCCCATGGTGGCGGTCCTTATGATTTTAACCAATAAAATTCCTTTGAGTAAGGAAGGGTAAGGTTACTTAATTTAAAATCTATCATTATGAAATTTCTAGAAAAATACTACCCTTTAATTTTAGCCTTTTTAAGTTTTCTATATTCTGTTTTTTTATGGTTTACAGGAAACGAGTTAGAGGGTATTTATGTTGGCCTTTGGCCAGTAACAATACTTGCATTTGCGATTGCATTTAGACAACGAAGAAGTAAATAAAATTAACTATTATGCAGAATAAAGGAATGTTTATCATTGGAAGCATAGTATTTATTATTTATGTTTTCTTTTATTTTAAAATTATCCTAAGACAAAAATTCTTTGAGAAAAAAGATAAAGATGTCTAAGCTAATGGCACTTTCTCTCTTTTTAATTCTGCACTAATAAACTTTAAGCTATGAGTAATCAGCAAATGTTTTTAATTGGTTCAATCGTGTTTTTCACATATCTATTTTTTTATATGCGAATTGTCATTAGAGATTTTGGAAAAAACAATAAAACTGAAAACAACTTTGTAGATTCAAACGACTTTGACGGCATTGGAAATCAAGGTAGAATCCCAGATAAAAACCCAAAAAACAGGGCCATCTAAATCATCGGCATTTCCTCTTTAGTTTTTTAGGCAAATCGAATCATCTTTTTTAGAAGTACAACTATAAATGGTTTAGAGAACTAATATTAGGAGGTTGTTTTCAAAACTCAAATAAAAAGTTACTAAACTTTATTATAGGGTAAACTAACTTAAATAGATTGGTTTACAGATTCGCCTTATTCTAAATTGTCAATAAATGCACTGCATTTAGTCAAATCTTTATGGTTTACTCTACTACATTTATACTTCAACCTTAAATTAAGGCGATAACTACTACATAATAGATAAAAAAATTTTATGTTTGACACATGTCAAGTCGTTTATTACATATTAAATTAATTGAAAGCGTTAAAACAGTTTATGTTAACGGTAAAAGATATAGTCAATCGGAATTTAAAAAAGCACGACAATTAGAACAAAGACGTTCTAAAAATGGTCGCTTTGTAAATTCCAAATAAGTTGTGATTTTAGCGCTTCAATTAATTATTTCTAAAATTTTGTCTCTTCTAAACCTATTGTTTTTATAGTTATTCTATTTAGCATCAATTATTGATTAATAAAGCAGTTCACTTGACGTTTTTATAATTCATTATTTTCGTGCACTACCTTTTTATAAGGAAGTAAATATTGGACAAGTTAAAACAGACCAACATTTGTTAGCTAACCTCTTTGTGTTATATTTCTAAATCAAAAAACTAATTCTCCTTTCATCTGTTTTTCTTGTATGCTTTATACCCTTTGTAAAACAACCAAATGAAAAAAATGCTACAGAACCCAAAAAGTCCCACCCCCAAGCAGATATTTTTAAATTATAATAATTAGCTATTTGTTTTTAATAGTAGCTTACCTAAAAGAAGTATGTTTCCAATCCCTAAGAAAATAACACCAAAACTTGTAATTTCATCTTGTGTGAAATACGCATAAAGGATATAACCTAAGCCTATTTGAGCAAGTAAAGCACCCCCCAATTATTTCCAATAAAACTTTTATAAGAATTAGTTTATAGTTTAACCTAAATTACAAAATAATGCCACGCCCCAAAGGAAGCCAAAATAAAAATCTATGCGTCAATCGACACAAAATTCATCTCCTATCATATAATCGTTGTATGTAGCCAAAGAAACCCTTATTTGTCCTGTGATATCATTTCTATCTTCAAGATAATCAGCTCTGTCTAAAAAATAATAGTAGCCGTTTTGAGAAGCCTTTTCACGAATAGTAAAACAATCATCTTTTGGGGTGCATCCTAAAAAAATTAGTAGCAAGTAGTAATGATTATATTTCATTTGGATTGGTTTATAGTTAATCCCAAAATAATAAAAAATGCCAAAACCCAAAGGAAGCCAAAACAAAAATCTATGCGTCAATAGACAACTCTCGTTGCATTCCCTTGTAGCTTACTAAACACACTCTCCACCGAGTCAAAAATGTACTGGTTTACCCACTCACCACCGCTACGGTTTTAGATGCTACCTATAACTTTGACCTCTTGGGCTAGGCTTCATCAGGGAAAACTTCTCGCCACGTTAGCGATCCATTATATATATAATAAGATTTTAGTAAAAGTGTTAAACAGAGCTTTATAAAGGGAGTAAATCGATAAAGTGCCTGATTTACTGGCCGAAACGTTTTTTTTCATAACTTTAGATATAACCATAAACTATATTCAAAATGAAAAAATTATTTTATTTATTCCTTTTTGCAACTTCGCTAGGCTTTGCACAAGACATTGAATGGGATCCGAAGACAACATTTGAAGCTGTTTTTGATATCGATGCTGTGCACACAAGAGA
>Ga0115564_10003413_pt1 | contig 13294 bp, 9 predicted proteins | sample COGITO_mtgs_1105_7_FD_88680 | JGI IMG/M metagenome (GOLD analysis project Ga0115564, IMG submission 88680) | Pelagic marine microbial communities from North Sea - COGITO_mtgs_110523 | ecosystem: Environmental > Aquatic > Marine > Epipelagic | place: Germany:Helgoland, sampling site Kabeltonne...
ATTACTTCTGAAGTTGTATCTAATATAGATAATGTAGATAGTTCTGATAATTATCAAAATCCCAACAGTGATGGTAGAGTTAGATAATTTTAATAGAAATAACCATATTTATAATTATAATAATTAAATAATTAAATAATGAGTAAAATTAAGTTATCAGAAAAAGAGTTACAACAATTAAAAGAATTACAAACTGAAGGAAATGAATTAGTATTTTCTTTAGGACAAATAGAGGCACAAAAAGTTTCGATATATTCTTCAATTAAGATAGTTCAAGAAAAACAATTAAAGTTAGGTAAAGAACTTCAAGAAAAATATGGAGATGGAAATATTGATTTAGAGTCTGGAGAATTTACAAAACCAGAATAAATTTTTGAAATACCCTCTAATATTTATAATAAAATAATATTAAATATAATATAAGACAATGGCAGAAACATTAATATCTCCAGGAGTACTAGCAAGAGAAAACGATACATCTCAAATTACTCAAGGCCCAGTAGAAGTAGGTGCAGCAATAATTGGACCATCTATTAAGGGTCCTGTTGAAGTTCCAACATTAATCACTTCATATAGCGAATATTTAGCGATATTTGGTGGGTCAGTAACAAGTGGATCACAACAACATTCTTATTTAAACCAAATAGCAGCTAATAATTACTTTAGACAAGGTGGTACAACTTTATTAGTAACTAGAGTAACATCTGGTTCTTTTACCAGTGCTAAATCTCTAAATATATATAATGAAGTAGAAGTTGGTGGATTAGAAGCAGGATTTAATTTATTTTCTTTAATTAATAGTAACCCATCAACAGCAACTATTGGAAATGTAGCAGGTGCTGCAACAACAGGAGGAGGTGATGGAAATCTTACTGTAGATTATACAGTAGTAACACAAGATACTTTCTTAACAGCCGCGGCATTAACAGTTTCTCCAACACAAACAGCAACCGCCATAGGAACAACAGCTGCCTTAGCAACAACCTCTGATGGTGACGGTACAGGAGCGACAGTAATAGTTTCATCTACAGATGGAGTTAATATTACTGGAGCAGTAATATCTAATGTTGGGGTTGAAGATTATGTAGCAGGTGATACTATAACAGTAACAAAAGTATTAATGGATGGTGATGGTAGTATTGGTACTGTAGGTGCTGATTTAGTTATTACAATCCAACAGGCGGATTTAAAATCAACTTTTACAGCAGTAACTGTTAATAACCCAGGAACGAATTATAAATTAGGTGATGTTGTTACACTTGCAGCGGCTACAATTGGTGGTTCAAATGATGCAACTTTCTTACCTTTAACAGCACAAGCAGTAGAAAATGCTATTGCGTTTGAATTAAGTACTATTTCTCAAGGAGCTATCATGAACAATTCAGGCTCAGCACTCTCAGGAGGAGGATTAGTATCTGGTTCTCAAAATAATGTTAGATGGGAAGTAACATCAAGAAACACTGATACTGGAGTATTTAGCTTAGCTATTCGTAGAGGAGATGATGAAAATACTTCAAAATCTATATTAGAAACATTTAATAATGTATCTTTAGATCCATTAGCTACTAATTATATTGAAACTGTAATAGGTAATAGCTATTATGGTGATATACAAAATGATAGTGGAGATTATTATATTCAACAAGAAGGATCATATGTTAACAGAAGTAAATATGTTTACGTATCTAAAGTAAATTATCCTACTCCCGGTTATTTTGATAATGCTGGAGAAGCAAAAACAGAATTTACAGCAAGTATCCCATTAGTGGGTTCAGGTTCATTTAATAGTGGTAGTGGAGAATTATTTTATGGAGAAGCTTCATTTAATGAAAATATTGACGCAAATAACACTCAGGGTATTAGCGCTATAGATTATACAGCTTCTATTAATTTGTTATCAAATAGTGATGATTATCAATTTAATGTGATAGCAGCACCAGGTCTAATTCAAGAATTCCACTCATCAGAAATTAATTTACTTGTATCAACAGCAGAATCTCGTAAAGATTGTTTAGCAATTATAGATTTAAGAGGATATGGTTCTACTATTGGAAATGTAGTAGGAGCTGCAAGTGGATTTAATAGTTCATATGCCGCAACTTATTGGCCATGGTTACAACTAATTGACCCAGATACTGGAAGAGTAATTTGGTCCCCAGCATCAGTATTAATCCCAGGTGTATATGCATTTACAGATGCATCTTCAGACCCATGGTTCGCACCAGCAGGTTTAACTAGAGGTGGATTAGGTCAAGTAGTTAGAGCTGAAAGAAAATTAACGTCTGGAAACAGAGATAGTTTATATGAAGCAAATATTAACCCAATAGCTACTTTCCCACAAAGTGGAGTTGTAGTATTTGGACAAAAAACTTTACAGAAAAAAGCAAGTGCTTTAGATAGAGTAAATGTACGTAGATTATTAATAGCATTAAAATCTTATATAGTACAAGTATCTGATAACCTAGTATTTGAACAAAATACTATTGCAACAAGAAATAATTTCTTAGCAACAGTAAACCCATACCTAGAATCAGTACAACAAAGACAAGGTTTATATGCTTTTAGAGTAGTAATGGATGAATCGAATAATACACCAGATGTTATTGATAGAAATGAAATGGTAGGTCAAATTTACCTTCAACCAACAAAAACAGCTGAATTTATTATCCTAGATTTCAATGTACTTCCAACAGGAGCAACATTCCCTGGATAAAAAACAAAAAATATAAATATTTATAATAAAATAAAGAAATAAAATGGCAATATTAGATCCAAACGAAATATTTTTTACAGCCTTTGAGCCAAAACAAAAGAACAGATTTATTATGTATATAGATGGGTTTCCATCATACATGGTAAAAGGTGTAGGAGCTGTGTCGTTAACGCAAGGTAGTGTAGCACTTAACCACATCAACGTACAACGTTATGTCAAAGGTAAAACAGTGTGGAATACCGTTCAATTCACATTATTTGATCCAATTACACCATCAGGTGCTCAAGCCGTTATGGAATGGGTAAGACTACACCATGAATCTGTAACAGGTAGAGATGGGTATAGTGATTTCTATAAAAAAGATCTTACATTTAATGTATTAGGACCAGTAGGTGATGTAGTATCAGAATGGATAATTAAGGGGGCAATGATTATAGATGCTTCATTTGGAGATTATTCATGGGAAGATGCTGATGCCGCACAGGAATTAACTTTCACTGTACAACCAGATTATTGTGTGTTAAATTTCTAAAAAACAAAACAAATATTTTTAAGAATAGCTTGGCTTCGGTCAAGCTTTTTTTTATATTAATATGTATAACTGATAAAAACGTTTTAATTAAATAAAGATTATGAGTGAATTTAAATTCCCAACTGAAGAAGTAGACTTACCCTCTGGAGGATTATTATATCCTAAAGACAACCCCTTATCTAGTGGTAAAGTAGAAATTAAATATATGACCGCTAAGGAAGAAGATATTTTAACTAATCAATCCTATATTCAAAAAGGAACAGTCTTAGATAAAGTACTTGAATCCGTTATTATAGATAAATCTATAAAATTAAAAGATTTACTTATAGGAGATAAAAATGCTTTACTAATTGCAACTCGTATTTTAGGGTATGGTAAAAAATATCATATCACATATGAAGGAGAAATACAAGATGTAGATTTAACTGAATTAGAAAACAAACCATTTGACCCTTCAGTATTAATTGAAGGAAAAAATGAACTTGCTTATACTTTACCTCATAGTGGTACTAAAATTACTTATAAACTACTAAATGGTCATGATAATGCTAAAATAGAAGCTGAATTAAAGGGATTAAAGAAAATCCAAAAAGATAATGTACCTGAATTAACAACTAGATTAAAACATATAATAATTTCTGTTAATGGTGATGAGGATTCTAAATCTATCAGAGAGTTTGTTGACGGGTATATGTTAGCTAGAGATTCTAGAGCCTTTAGAGAACATTTAAAAAGCTCTCAACCAGATGTTGATATGACCGTCACTTTAGACAATGGAAGGGAGGTAGAAGTCCCTCTGGGATTAAACTTTTTTTGGCCTGACGCTTGATAATGCACCTGCAATTAGATTAAATCTATTTAACCATTTACATCAAATAATCTACCATGGCAATGGAGGTTATGATTTTAATACTGTATATAATATTCCTATATGGTTAAGAAAATATATATTTTCAGAAATTAAAAATTTTAATAAAAAATCTTCTGCTCCACTCCAAGAAAAAGGAAAAGAAACTTTAATTGGGAAAGATGGTAAGATCAATACTCCAGCTTTTACTAGGGCCTCTCAACCCTATAAAGGAAAAAGCAGCTATAAATAGTTGCTCTTTTTAATATTTATAATAAAATACTCCTTAAATGTTAAATTCTGAAGAGATAAACAAACAAGTAAAAGCAGCAGAGGATCTAACCCAGGTCCAAAGGTTAAACCTTGATTTAAATCGAGACATTAATGATGTTATTCGTGAAGGGTTAAAAGGTATTAATGGACAATTAGATGCTAAAAAATCTATAAGAAATGCTTTAAACGAAATCAATAAAGCTTCTGAACTACAAGTAGATTATGCAAAACAAGGGGTTAAAGCTTTATTAGATTCTAAGAAATTAAATGATACTTTAGCTTCAAGTAAAGCTTCCCAAAATAAATTAGAATTAAACGCTGCAAATCTTTTATCAAAAGCTCGAAAAATTAGAGAAGATTCTGAAGCTAACATAGATACCTTAACTGTCAAACAACTTAAGGCTATGGAGGCCCAAGCAAAAGCTAGTGAAAAAACTGCTGGGGATCTTCTTGAACAAAAATCTAACTTAAGAGCAGGTGAAGAATCATTAGCTTCTATGGCTAAAGCCTCTAACCAGATATCTGCTTTACCTCCATCTAAAGCATTTGGGTTTTTATCTGATATAGCAGGAGTCATTCCAGGAATTAAGGGTTTAACTAAAGGATTTGATAAAGCAGCTGAAGCATCTAAATTAGCAGCAGCCTCTATGGTTACTATTAATGAGGATGGTATAGCTAGTTCTTTAACCGGATTAGATAAATTTAAAGCAGGATTAAAAGGGTTATCTGCAGGAGCGGGTGAACTAATGAAAGCATTTGGCCCAATGGCTATTCTTTTAAAAGTATTCCAGGGTATGGTGAAAGCAGATAAATCTGCTGGAGAAATAGCTAAAGGTCTAAATATAAGTACTAAAGAAGCAGGTAAATTATCTGCAGAAATGTTAAAAACTTCTAAAGAATCTGATAGTATTGGTGTTACTTATGAGGGACAAAAACATGCTTTAAAAGCTATTAATGCTGAATTGGGTACTTCAACTGCTATAAGTGCTAAAACATTAGCTACATTTTCTAAAATGGAAAATTTAGCAGGAATGACCCAAGAACAAATGATGGGTATTGGTAAGCTATCTTTTGCTACTGGTAAAGATATGGAAAAAATGACTGGAGAATTCTTAGCTCAAGCAAAATCCGCATCATTAAAAAAAGGAGTATTACTAAATGAAAAAAAATTAATGGCGGATGTATCTAAACTATCTGCAGCTACAACTTTATCATTAGGTAAAAACCCAAAGGCAATAGCAAATGCAGTTGCTACAGCAAAAGCATTAGGTATGGAAATGTCTAAAGTAGAAGGTATAGCTGATAGTTTACTTGATTTTGAATCTTCTATTGAAAAAGAAATGGAAGCTGAATTGTTACTTGGTAAAAATCTTAATTTAGAAAAAGCAAGAACTGCAGCTCTAAATAATGACTTAGCTACAGTAGCAGAAGAAATATCTAAAGAAGCAGGATCAGCTGCTGAGTTTGCTGAAATGAATAGAATCCAACAACAAGCTTTAGCTGCTGCCGTTGGTATGTCTAGAGAAGATTTAGCTCAAACTCTATTTACCCAAGAACAATTACAAGGATTAACCGGAGAACAAGCTAAAGAAGAACAGAAAAAATTAGATATTGCTATAGAAAAACATGGTTTAGCTGCTGCTATGGAAGCCCAAGAAGCAGGTACATTAGAAAACCTATTCAATCAGGCCTCAGAACAAGAAAGAATGGCTTTAGCCTCTGAAAAAATGAATGAGACTTTTACGGAAATGGGAAAACTTCTTACACCTATTTTACAAACCATGACTGATTTAACTGTATTTGCTCAGAAAAATTTATCTTTAATTTTAGCTGTTGTAGGGGCTTACAAAGGTTACCAAACATACCAGAAAATATCCTTGATGTTGGAGAAAAGAAATGCTGCTATGAAAGCAGCATCAGCAGCAAAAGATGTAGGTGGTTTAGCTATTACAGCAGCAAAATCCGCAGCGATGACACCTGTTGTAGGACCAGCATTAGCAGCAATAGCAGGTGCTGCAGCCCTTGCATTAGGATATAAATATTTAAAAGCAGGTGATGTAAATTCTCCAGCTGATGGTAAAACACAAATTTCTACTAAAGAAGGAGGTTTATTTGAACTTTCTTCAAATGATGATATTGTAGCCGCCCCTGGGGCATCAAAAGCTTTAGCTAATGCCCAAAGTGGTGGTGGTGGAGGTGGTATGAGTGCAACAGCAATGAAAAGATTAGAAGAATTGCAGGCACAAACTAATACTTTATTAAGAAGAATAGCTTCAACACAAGGTACAGTTACTATGGATGCAGAAAAAATGGGTACTGCAGTATCAATGAACACTTATGAAATTTCCCCTTAGTATTAATATTTATAATAAAATTAATAACTTTAAAATTTAAAAATTATGTCAATTATTTCAAAATTTACTGAAGAAGGATCTGTTTTTGATGGAGATCTAAATGGTGCTTTACCAACTGGACCTTTAAGTGATGGGAATGTACTTCCTGTTAATACTACTTTCAAAAATGGTCAATATTTAGATAATCTTCCTAATGGAATTCCTAATACAAGACTCTTAGACAATACAGGTAACGAATAATAAACTTACACTGAATGTCTATAGTTGAGCTACAAACGGATCTTAAATCCCTAAGATATGGGAAAGATAGACCAGGAGGTGGTGATAGTGGTCAACCTTACATAGTTACAGATATCCCTGGAGAAATAGGAGAACTGAACTTTGGATTAGGTAGTACTGGCTTCACAGACTTTCTGTTAAGGGGAGGTACTTTAGTTGCAAAAAGAACAGTAAATGATGTTTCTAGGCTTACTAAAATGTTTATTGATACCAAATCACTTAATGGTATCTTCTTCACAGCTAAACAACTTATGTTGTCTAGGTCTAATGTTGAAACCCAAGCTAGCCCAATAGCATTTAATAATGGTATTTATTTACCAACTTCTACTGTAGCACAAGCTGGGGTTAATGCTTTAGGAATACATTTAAATAAACAAGGAATAGACCCAACGGGTTTAACTAATAACCTTACGGGTATACCTAATTTATTAACTCAACCTAAGTATTCTAATGTTCTTGAAACTAGAGTTATACCTCTAGATAAAAATAGATTATGGGATTTAACCAAAAGAAAAATACATAAGGATAGCAGAAATCCTAAAATACTACTTTCATATGGAGGAGGTCCTGGATCTATATTAGGTACAATTGGAAGAACTAGAATAGACAGAGTTTCAAACACTAGAGATGCTGAAGAACTTTTATCATCTGTAGGAAAACTTAAGTATTATAATGTACGTACAATGTCCTATGAGCAAATGTCTCTAATGGGATCGAATGGTGCTGCGGCCATGAATGCTACAATAGGTACTAATTTCACCAAGTTTTTATCACCACCAAATAAATTCCAACGTGATAATAATAATATATCTAAAACTCTAAATTATCAAACACAAAATATTGAAAAAAGACTTAATTTAGGCAACCCAGGAAAAAGAGGTAATAAATCAAGTTATGTAATAGGTAAATTAGATAGTGCTGGTAATTTAATAGGTCCCACAGATAAACTTAATGCTTTACCTATATACCAATCGGAAAAGGTTTTAGAAGATAAAGTTACAAATGATTTAGTCAAATTTAGAATAGGAGTTATAAGTAATGACTCACCTAATAAAAAAACTTATATTCATTTTAGAGCTTTTATTAATGGAATGAGTGACTCTTATTCATCTAAATGGTCAGGAACACAATTTGTAGGTAGAGGAGAAGAACTTTATAGATATGGTGGGTTTTCTAGATCAATTTCATTATCTTGGACTGTAGTAGCACAATCTAAAGAAGAATTAATACCTATGTATCAAAAATTAAATTATTTAGCATCAACTATGGCTCCTGACTACTCAGACGATGGTTATATGAGAGGTAATTTAATTAGCCTAACTATAGGTGGTTGGTTATATGAACAAGTAGGATTTATTGAGGGTATTACATACGATGTACCAGATGATAGTCCCTGGGAAATAGCTATAAGTGATAGCGTTGATAATTCAGGTTCATTTAATGATAGTAGTGTAAAAGAAATGCCACATAGGATAGAAGTTTCAGGTTTTAAATTCACCCCTATCCAAAGCTTTGTACCATCTCTTCAAAAGAATGCATATGCAACAGATGCAAATCCAACTAGCTATCAAGGAGCTAGTGGAGGATTTGTAACGGCTTATGGAAAAGAAAGATATATTATGTTATCTAATGGAGGTATGACTAAAGCAACAGTAAAAACTATTGATGGAAAAGATGTAGACTTCCCATCAATTCAAAATGATAACTATGGTAATAAAGATGGAACACCAACGGGTGGAAATAATTATATAGCAAAAGTTAAACCTCAAGGCTTTACTCAAAAAGAATTAGATGCTTTAGCTAGTTTAAATAATGTAACTTCATTTTTTTAAATAAATTAAAGAATAGAAGACCGTTTTAATAAAGAAAATTAATTTTAATATATAATAAAAATGGGTAGGTATAGTTTATTAACAGATGGTTCGGATTTAGAAGGTATAGTCCCAAGATACCCTAATATCCCTTTAAGTTTTGATGATCGTTATTTTATAACAACTGAAGGAGATAGGCTAGATATTCTAGCAGAACAATTTTATAGTGATTCAACTTTATGGTGGATTATATCTATAGCAAACCCATCAATTAATAAAGGTTCATATTTTATAACTCCTGGAACACAAATTAGAGTTCCTTCAAACATAAGTTCAATAATTCAAAACTATAAAAACCTAAATTCTTAAAATATGCAAGGTAGTGTAATTGGAGAACCAACGAAAGAATTTATAACCGAACAAGTAAAAATTAGGCAAAAAACATATGGAAAGGGTTTAATTGGGACTACTCGTAGTAATGCCGATATACAATTTATGAATAATAGAAATGCTTGGATTAAAATGGCATCTTCTGTTTTAATAAAGGGGACAAATAGGGTTCCTGGGGGTTCAAACCCAAAAGCTGATTTTAAGGGTGGAGCTTTAGCTACAAAAGCCATACTATTTAATGGTTTATCTTCATTAGATCAGAATAATAAGTTACAACAAAGAAGTGGTACAAACACAGGCCCACAATATATCCCTCCAACAACTTCATTTTATAATAATTCTGCTTATGGTTTAGGAGGAAATGATTTTGGTATTTTACCTATGCCTGGTATAAGTTCTGTATCTGTTGATAGTAAAAATAGGGGATCAATAAAAACAGCTACCATTCAAATCACAGCTTTTAATAGGTATCAATTTGACTTAATTGAAACTTTATATTGTAGATTAGGTTTTTCTATGATAGTAGAATGGGGATGGGATAAATATATTGACAATCAGGGTAACTATAAATTAGTAAAAGGTACAGTTACAGAAAGTATATTTTTTAGTTCAAGAAACCAAGATGATATAATTAAGTCAATCTCAACAACATCAGCAAAATATCATGGAAATACTGGTGGTCTTTTTGGAAAAGTTGTCAATTTTAATTGGAAATATAATACTGATGGTTCTTACCAAATAACAGTTAAAATAACAGGAATGGGAGATGTCATAGAATCTATGAAAATTAACCAATCACCTTCACTAGCCTTAAAACAGTCTTTACAAAATTTATCTGCAGTAAGATATAACTTACTAGAAAAGGCAAAATCTTCTATTGATGCAAATAAAACTGTAACTAAATTAGGTACCATTTTATATAAAACCTTAAATAACAACCCTCTTTGGAGTAGGGGGGGTAATGGAGATTATTTTAATGTATATCAAGCTTTAAAAAATTCTTCGTATAGTTCTGTTGTTGGTAATACAGGAACAATGAAAATTGAATATAATTATTTTATTAGGTTTGGAGAATTATTAAATGTAATACAAAAAAATATAACACCTGATATTAATGGTTCTTCAGATATAAAATTTACTAATTTTGACCAAAACACAGACAAAGTAATATGTAGTATTCAACCTAATTTAATATCTTTTGATCCTGAGGTGTGTATTATTAAAATGGATACTGGGTTAAATTTAAACCAAAATGATATAAGTGGAATAAACCTCCCGGATTATACAAAATCTATGCGAGATTTTACGGTTATAGATGGAAGTACTAGCTCAGCAAATGCTCAAGCTAGTTTTGATGTTGTAATTAAAACAACCACTCGGGTCCTTCCTGATGGTAGTGTACCACTACCAGGTACAACATTATTCACTACTTTTTTAGAACCAGTAGTCACAACACGTACAGAAAAAAGTTTTAGTATAGCTGATGAAGATAATAATTATACATATGAACCTGTTGCTGGTGGCGCTAGAATACCTCTTGTTCAAAATAATGTAATATATGAACAAATTATTTCACAAAACCCATCAACAAATCAAGGAACAACTCCTCAGGGTAGTATGTTATATGGTAGAATATTAAATATATATTTAAATTATGATATGATATTTAAGACTCTTAGTAAAAATGTTGATAAAAAAGGAAATTTAACTTTTTTTAAATTTTTGCAAAGTATGTGTGATAATATTAATTCTGCTTTTGCTAATGTTATAGATATAGAACCTATAATTAAAGATGATAAGGTTATAACTTTTATGGATACTAAACCTATAGCAGGGCTTAGTAATAATTTAAATAAAATTTTACCTGACGTTAAAACAGATACGGCTGAATTTGAAATTGTTGGTTTTAACAATAGCATAGAATCAGGTACATTTTTAAGAAATATTTCTTTTAATACTAAATTTTCCCCTAAATTAGCTAGCCAATTATCTATTGGTGCTACAGCAGGGGGTGTAGCATTGGGACAAGACGCTACAGGTCTTTCTAAATGGAATTCAGGTTTAGAAGATAGATATCAACAAACGATTAAAGACCCAGATGCTGTACCCCCTAATGTAAATACAGGAAATAATACACAACCACCACCAGCAAATAGGGGTGAACCATACGAAGGACAAAACTCAGCAATAAGATCTCTACTTCTTATTAATAATGTCTCAACATTAACTAATATTTCGAATGGTGATCCATTTAACGGTACTAATGGAATGGCTATAGATACCGGACTTAAATTAACCCAACAAGTCATTTATAAAGATGGGGGATTGAAATCGGTTGATGGTATAGATAATATCATATTAAATATTGATAAAGACGGTAAAATACTTGGTAGTAATTTTAATACCCCTCCGGGATATATCCCAACACATCAAGTTCCAGTAATAGCAACTTCTGAAAACGGTAGAACACTAAGACTTCCTGTAGCTGGGGATAGAAATGCAACAATTAGAGGTACAAGTATAGCAGAGGAAGTAGGTTTACCTGGAATTACTACCGATGATACCTCAAAGAGGGTACAAACTTCCTTTGTAAAATTTAGTATTGATAACTCAGTAACAGATGCTCCTCAAACTATAGCTAGAAAATGGTTAAATCATAAACCTAACAATGGTTCAAAGAGGCAATTTCGAATAGTTGTAGAAAAAATAGTAGAGGGAATAGCCATGGGTTATGGTGTTGGAAATGCTATTACTGTAGCAGATTCTACTAGAACTAATGAAAGCACCAGTTATTTTATGACACCTGTATTAACTCACACTGTTCCTTCTTCATCTAGTACTAGTACTAGTACTGGACTAACTGCGGAGCAAGTACGAGCAAATTATGCAAGAACATTAGCAGGTAAAAATTATTCTGCTTATCTTGCTCAAATGTTTGGAGGTCAACCAACAGTTTCTAATGCACAAGCACAAGCTTCCAATATGATAATTACCCCAATCAACAAAAACAAATCAGAATATATGTTTAGAAAGGGTGTAAATTCATTTGCTAAAGCAGGTAAATCTTCTTATAAAATATATTTAGATGAAGCAAATAGAAAAGCGGCAGCTAATAATCCAAATAATATAGAAGCTTCCAATCAAATTGGTTTGTTACCTATAGAATTTGATATGGAAATGGATGGTATTGCTGGGTTTGATATTTATAATAAAATTGGAATTAATCAAGAATTCTTACCTTCTAATTATGCTAATTCTTTAGAATTTTTAATAAAAGGTATAAATCATAAAATAGATGGTAGTGGGTGGACTACTAACTTACAAACTCTATCAACATCTAACTTAAATGCAAGACCAGTTAAACGAAACGCATCAGCTTCAACAGGAAGAAGTACTAATGTTACAGTCTCGAATTATAGTGTTGACCAAAATATTCTTGATCAAGTAACAGCAGGAACTGCTATTGATGATGGTAAAAATGGGCAAAGAAATCCTGTATCTACTTATACACTTAGTGCAGCAGGTTTAACAGAATTAAAACACTCAGAAGGGTTTAGAAAATATGCATATGATGATGAAGCCCCTGGAACTCTTGCCAATCCAAAAAGAATACCAGCAAATGCAGTAATAAGTAGTGATGGTACAATTAGATCAACTAATGGTAAAATTACAATAGGTTATGGGTTTACACGAGCAGTTATCCCAACTCTAGCTTGGGATACAGAAATAACTGAAGCAGAAGCAGAACTTATACTTAAAGGTCCTAATGGTAATGATGGAGCAATAAAAGAATATACAGGTTATATCATAAGAGATGTAGGAGATATACCAGTAACTCAAGGTGAATTCGATGCTCTTGTAAATATAGTATGGAATACAGGTGAAATAGGTAGTAAATCAAAAGGTTTATCCACTCCTTTAGAAGAAGCATTAGAAGCAAAAAATTATGTTGCAGCAGCAGAAATAATTAAAAAATATAGGTTAACATCAGCTGGTGTATATAACCCTGGATTAATAGATAGAAGACAAAGAGAAGCAAATTTATTTTTAAGTTAATGTATTATCCAAAATCACAAATATCAACTAATTTATACA
>Ga0115564_10003418_pt1 | contig 13281 bp, 11 predicted proteins | sample COGITO_mtgs_1105_7_FD_88680 | JGI IMG/M metagenome (GOLD analysis project Ga0115564, IMG submission 88680) | Pelagic marine microbial communities from North Sea - COGITO_mtgs_110523 | ecosystem: Environmental > Aquatic > Marine > Epipelagic | place: Germany:Helgoland, sampling site Kabeltonne...
AGTTTAAGCTTGTTGAATTTACTTATGGAAAATAATTTAGATATGATTATCAAACTTCATCCAAGTAGCAATGTATCAGATTTTTCAAAATACTCCTTATTTATTACCTATGATAATATTGAAGAAATTATAAATAAAAATGATATTTTATGTTCCATAACTTTTAATTCATCTGTTTATTTTGAATTATGGAGTCTTGGAATTCCATGCTTTAGATATTCTAAGTTTGAAAATGACACTTACCCCGGATTAAATGATAAATTTGAATCATCTTCTGAGTTAAATCTTTTAATTGAATCATTAGAGGACAGTTTCATTTTTAACAATGATGAAATTATATCAATGCTCAAAAAAAACCTAGGTGTAGGTATTAATAATTATAAAAATATATTACATGTTAAATAACAAAATTATTTTAATTACTGGAGGAACAGGATCATTTGGTTCAACATTCCTTAGTAAAATTGCAGCTTATAATCCTAAAGAAATTAGAATTCTTTCAAGAGATGAAAAAAAACAAGATGACTTAAGAAAAAAATTCAGTGATACCAGAATTAAGTTTTTTATAGGAGATGTTAGGGATATTAATTCTATTAAATATGCAATTAAGGGGTGTAATTATATTTTTCATGCAGCTGCATTAAAGCAAGTTCCATCTTGTGAATTTTTTCCAATTGAAGCAGTCAAAACAAATGTGAATGGAACTTATAATGTAGTTACAACAGCTATCAGATATAAAGTAGATAAAGTTGTATGCTTAAGTACAGATAAAGCGTGTTATCCTATCAATGCAATGGGTATCTCTAAAGCAATGATGGAGAAAGTAGCTTTAGCTGAATCAAGAAATTCGGATCATACGAAAGTGTGTGTTACTAGATATGGAAATGTTATGGCGTCAAGAGGGTCTGTAATACCTTTATTTATTAATCAAATAAAAAATGAAAAGCCTCTGACCATAACAAGCAGTGAAATGACAAGGTTTTTAATGTCTTTAGATGAGGCTGTAGATTTAGTTTTATATGCTCTTGAAAATGGAAATAATGGAGATTTATTTGTTCAAAAATCACCAGCTTCATCAGTTGGAGATTTAGCAAAGTCATTGATAAAATTATTTAACTCAAAATCTAAAATTAAAAATATTGGTATCAGGCACGGAGAAAAGTTACATGAAACATTATTAACCTCTGAAGAGTTTTCTAAATCTGAAGAGTTTGATAATTATTTTAAAGTTCCTTTAGATAGTCGAGATTTAAACTACAGTATTAAATCTGAAAAAGAGAATGAAATAAAACTAGATAATGATTATAATTCACTTAAAACTAAACAATTAAGTGTGGATGAGATAGTTAGTAAATTATTAGAGTTAAGTTATATTCAAAATGAAATAAGTTAATAAATGAAAAATATAATAGTTCTTGGTTCCAAAGGAATGCTTGGCCAAATGGTATGTCTTTATTTTAGTAAAAACGGGTATAACATTATCGAGTTTAACTCCAGATTTACTGAAGACAATTCTAATTTATATTTTACAGAGTTAAATAAATTAAAAGACGGTTTTGTTATTAATTGTATTGGTAGAATTAAACAGAAATCCGAAGATGCATTTAATTTATTTTTATCAAATACGATATTTCCATTAGCATTATCTCGAAGTTTAAAAAAAACCCATTTTCTAATTCATCCGAGTACTGATTGTGTGTTTGATGGAAATACAGATTCTGCATATAATTTAAACGCTCTCCACTCTGCAAAAGATGTATATGGTTTGTCGAAATCATTAGGTGAAACAGCTGTAAAAAAATCAATTAATTCAATCATAGTTAGAGTTTCGATAATTGGACCAGATAATAATTCAAATAAAGGTTTGTTGTCTTGGTTTTTATCTCAGTCAAAAGGATCTCATCTAAAAGGCTATAGTAATCATTATTGGAATGGAATTACAACTTTGGAATGGTGTAAAATAGTTAATTCAATTATAACTAATGAAAAATTATTTTCTAAATATAAGAAAGAAGGTATTGTTCAATTAGGAACTGCTGAAATTTATTCCAAATTTAAGATGTTAAATATCTTTAATAAAGTTTATAAAACAAATTTTAAAATAACTTCATCTGAAGTAGATTATACTAATAGATGTTTGCAACCAATTATTAAATCAAATTCACTTGAAATTCAAATGAATGAGTTAATAGATTTCTTGACTTAGACTTATAATATCAAATTCAAAAATACGTGATAAAAGATTCTAATAAATATAATTATCAAAGTTTGATATTTCTTTTGTTGTTGATGTCTGGGTTTTTAAAAGGACTTACATTATTTAATACTGGATATGAAATTGATTTTGTCAAAATTGCGGTAATCATAGCTATTTTCGATATGGTAATACAACTAACTAGAAGAAGAATGCATTTCAGTTATTACTTTGGTTATCTTTTTTTAAGTATTATATTTTTTTATGCATGGATGATATTTTCGTTATCATATTCTCCATCGGAAGTATATAAGTTTGATAAAATATTTTCTTTTTTAGCAAATATTATATTTTTATTGTATCCAATATTTATAAAAAAAATAAATTTTAATTTATTAATAAAGTGGTACACAATTATCTTATTACCATTAGCGATATTCCTGATTTATTTAAAATCAATTACATGGACATCAGATATAGAATCTCCAGAACTATTCATAGGAAATTTATTTGATTATTTATCCCTGGGATTACATTTAGGTATATTATTTTTATTGTTAAATCATTTTAAAAAAAATAAATGGATTCAAATAACAGTATTTGCACTTTTGATTGCATCATCTGCAAGAGCTCCTTTAATAATTACAGTTTTTTTGACCTTAATTATAAACTATAAATTTATTTTAAAATTTAAATTTATTAAAACTATTTTTGATATTAAATTAATAGGTTTTGTCGCTGTTTTATTTCTGTTTTTCTCAACACAGATAATTCCGTTTTTTAATAATTCCCTCTTTAGGTTAAATAGTTTATTTAGCTCTACTGATGGTTCAACAATTTCAAGAATTGACATGTTTGAGTATTCATTTATTCAACCTTTTGAATCTCTTACAACATTTTTTATGGGAAATGGAATAGGAAGCTTTGGGATTATTTACATGGGTATTGATCAAAGAGCTTACCCGCACAACATTATTTTAGAAACTTTTTTTGAATTAGGCTTTATTGGTCTGTTTTTAGGCTTTCTAATAATTCTTGCCTTGTTGAAAAAATTTAATATTAAAAAAAATATTTTTTCACTTTTACTACTATTTGCATTTTTAAATGCAATGAAATCTTCAAATCTTACTGATTTATGGATTTTATTTTCTTTTATTGGAGCTAATTCTAAAATGCAAATTTATAATAGTACCAAATAAATACTAATGAAAATTAAATTAAGTATTGTTGTTCCTACTAAAAACAGACATTTTTACTTGGAATTTTTAGTAAATTATTTTAAATCTATCAATTCAAATGAAATAGAACTAATTATTTATGATAATAGCTCTATTGATTTAAGAAAAAAATTTATTTCTTTTCTCAGCAGTATAAAAGACGAAAGAATAAAATATTTTCAAGACAATAAAGAATTGTCTCAAACTGAAAATTGTGATTTAGCTGTATCTAAAGCCTGTGGAGAATATATTTCTCTTCTTGGTGATGACGATATTTTTAGTAAACATATTCTGACTTACATAGAACAATGGATTAAGGATGGAATTGAAGCTATATTGCCCGTTAAAGGAACTTATCTTTGGCCTGATGTAAAACCGAGGTTATATGGAAATAAACAATCGGGAATGTTTAAATTAGGATTATTTTCAAATAAAATTGTAAAGACAGAATCAAAAAAGGTTCTTGCAAAAGTAATTAATAGGGGTGGTTCTGAAATTCTAAATTTACCTAGGATCTATCATGGTATTGTAAGTAAGAAAATCTTAAATAAAATATTTGAAGATTGTGGTTCATACTTTCCAGGCCCAAGTCCTGATATTGCAAATGCAGTTGCTATTTGTAAATATGTAAAAAACTATATTATAATTGATACACCGTTAATTATTTCAGGACAGTCTATATTAAGTGCTGGTGGACAGGGATCTGAAGGTAACCATTATGGAGAAATATCAAAAATAAAACAGTTACCAAAAAATACAGGAAAAGAATGGTCAAAAAAAGTTCCTTTCTATTGGTCAGGTAAAACAATTTATGCAGAATCTGTTTTAAAAGCGCTAAAAAAGATGAAAATGAATGAGTACTTTAAAAAATTCAACTATGAATATCTTTATGCCTCTTGTTTAGTCTTTGATACTAATTATAAACATAGAGTTATAAAATGTACAAAAGATCATATGTCTTTTTTTAATAGGGTAAAAATATTTTATTATTTTTTAACAATATGGTTTAGAAGATTATTCTTTCATTTTAGAAATAATTTAGTCTTATTTGTTCCAAAAATATTGAGGCCTAAATTAGAAATTGTTTTCAAAAAAAATATTTTAGAAGTTGCAATAATTAACGATAAGATTATAGAGTCAAGAACACTATAATTATTGAATTTAACAAGAGATAATATTTTTATGAATAAGAAAAAATTAAAAATAATTCATTTAACATCAGCACATCCTCGCAATGATACTCGCGTTTTTGTGAAGATGTGTTCATCTTTGGCTAATCAAGGCCATGATGTATCTTTAATTGTTGCTGATGGTCTTGGAGATGAGACCAAAAGTGGAGTTAAAATATTTGATGTTGGTGTCGCTAAAAATAGATTTTATAGAATTTTTTTTACTACGCTAAAAGTATATAAAATGGCTATAAAACAAAATGTTGAAGTATATCATTTCCATGATCCAGAACTTTTATTAATATCATGGTTGCTTAAATTATTTTCAAGATCTGAAATTATTTATGATGTTCATGAAAATATAAAAAAAGATATACTTGGAAAAGTATGGTTGCCATTTTATTCCAGAAAAATTATAGCATTTTTATTTGTATTGATTGAAAAATTAGCACTAAAATTTATAGATTACATTATAATTGCTGAAGACTCTTATGTTGAAAATTATAAAAATAGGAATAATGTTGTATCAGTTCGTAATTATCCAATAATTGGGCTTCGAAACAAAAATATAACCCTTAAAAATATAAAGGATGATTCTCATTTAAATATACTATATGTTGGAGGGGTCACTAAAATTAGAGGGGCAATAGAATTAATTGAAAGTTTAAATTTTTTATTGTTAGCAGGTTATAAAAACATAAAACTTAAATTAATTGGACCAATTTATATAGATTTTAAAAATGAACTCTTTGAATTAATTAATAAATACAGATTAAACTCTTACGTAAGTATTCCAGGTGTCATAAGTCATAAGAAAGTTTATGATGAGTTAGAAAGAGCACATATTGGGCTTTCAATTTTGCATCCTGATCCTAATTTTATTGAATCAATTCCAACCAAACTATATGAGTATATGTCTGTTGGTATCCCTGTAATTGCATCTAATTTTACTTTATGGAAAAAAATAATAGATATGCATAAATGTGGAATTTGTGTGAACCCATTAAATCCAAAAGATATCGCCAAAGCAATAATTTACATTATAGATAATCCAATTAAATCAATGAAAATGGGAGCTAATGGAATAGCCCCAGTAGAAGATTTATATAATTGGGAGAAAGAATCATTGAAATTAATAAAAATTTATGATGAAATTCTTTTAATAAAGAGGTTAGATTAATTAAAATAAACTTAAAGTATGTGTGGTATTTTTGGTTATGTAGGGAGTGAAAACTTTGATATAAAAAAGGCTACTGATGCTATTACTCATCGGGGCCCAGATTCAGAGGGTTTTTTACAATATGTTCCGAGTTTAAATAAAGTAAACAAAGAATCAAAAATTTTTGGGAGTAAATTTGGAATCTCTTATGGTTTTCGTAGATTACAAATAATAGATTTAAAAGAAAAATCTAATCAGCCCTTTTCTGATTTATCTCAAGACTATCACTTAATTTTTAACGGTGAAATTTATAATTATATAGAATTACGCGAAGAATTAATCAAATTAGGTTATAAATTCTTGACTAAATCAGATACCGAAGTTCTATTAACATCATATATTGAATGGGGAAACGCTTGTTTTGAAAAATTTAATGGTATGTGGGCTGTATCAATCTTAGATATTAAAGCTAAAAAAGTTATTTGTTGTCGAGATAGGTTTGGTATTAAGCCTTTATTTTATAATATAAATACTGATAAAAACAGTGTTTACTTCGCATCAGAGATAAAGCAGTTCTTTGAAGTTGGTGTAGTTAAAGAAATTAATGAAAATGTAATTAAAGACTTTATAGATACAGCTATTCTTGACTCTACGAATGAAACATTTTTTAAGGGTATATATCATTTACCAGCAGCCTCTTTAATGGAAATTGATTTTCAAGATCAAAAAAAAATAAATATAAATATTTCAAAATTTTGGAATTTAGAAATTGATGAAAAGTATTCTAAATTTAATTACGCTGAAGCAAGGGCTAAAATGAAGGAATTGTTCAATGATAGTGTGAAATTGAGATTTAGGAGTGATGTGCCTATTGGTTCGTGTTTAAGCGGGGGGTTAGATTCTTCTAGTATTGTTGTTTCAGCAGCTAGTCAATTTGATTTTAAAATTAACACATTTACCTCAAAGTTTGATATAAAGAAGTTTGATGAGAGTAATTATGTCGAAAATATTGCTGATAAATATCATAATGTCAATGTAAACTACTGTCAACTTACGGAAGATATATTTTTAAGTGAAATTGATAAAGTAATTTATCATCAAGACGAACCTTTTGGATCGATGAGTTTGCTAGCGCAATGGGAGGTGATGAAATTGGCAAAAAATAAAGGAGTTAAAGTTCTTCTCGACGGACAAGGTGGAGATGAATTATTGGCTGGCTATAGGAAGTTTTATGCTTTTTATCTTAAAGAGAAATTATTAGACTTCAGTTTTATTAAGTTTTTTAAAGCAATATTCTATTTACTAAAATCTAAGGAATTTAATTTTTTTGATAGAGAAGGAATAGAAAGGTATTTAGGAGTGAAATCTAGTGTAAATTATTTTTCTGAAAAGGGAAAAACCCTTACTTCCAAATCGACTATTAGTTTTAAAAACTCAAGTTCTCTTCAAGAAAGATCTAAGTTAGATATTGAAAAATACAGTTATCCACAATTACTTCGTTATGAAGATAGAGACTCTATGGCATTTTCAATTGAAACTAGAGTTCCATTTATGGATTATAGATTAGTTGAGTTTTTGTATTCAATATCATCAGATTTTAAAATTCGTAAAGGTTTCACAAAGGCAGTTTTAAGAGATGCATTAAAAGGAATGTTGCCTATTGAAATTCAAAAAAGAAAATCAAAACTTGGGTTCTCAACTCCACAAGATATTTGGATGAATGATAAATTAAGAACTTATTTTGAAAAATATTTTAATGAAATGAAAAATCCTTATTTGGACTCTAAGGAAATTTATGCTAGTTTCAAAACATATCCATCTAATAAAGTATCTTCAGATCTGTTTTTTAGGATATATTGTTTTGATAACTGGTATCAAAAACATTTTTAAGTTTAATAATTATTTAATAAAGAAATGATAACAAAAAATATAAGTAGAGTATTAGTTTTAGCTCCTCATACTGACGATGGAGAGTTTGGATGTGGCGGCACCATTGCAAGATTTATAAAGGAAGGTGTAGAAGTTCATTATGTTGCTTTTAGTGCTTGTGAACAGTCTGTTCTGCCTCAATTCCCATCAGATATACTAATTACAGAAGTTGCTGAAGCTACAAATGTATTGGGTATAAAAAAAGATAAACTTCATTTGTTAAAATACGAGGTTAGAACTTTTAATTATAATCGACAAGCAATTCTAGATGATATTATAAAATTTAGAAATAAAATTAAACCAGATTTAGTTTTTATACCATCAGTTAATGATATTCACCAAGATCATTCTACTATAGCTAACGAAGCTATAAGAGCTTTTAAGTTTTGTAACATATTATGTTATGAAATGCCTTGGAATAATTTTAATTTTGCGACTACAAGTTTTATGCTTTTAAGTGAAGAGCATATAAATATAAAAATAGAGGCTTTGAAAAAGTATAAGTCTCAAGAGCACAGAACATATGCTAATGAAGAATTCATTCGCTCTTTAGCTAGTGTTAGAGGTGTGCAGGTAGGTCAAAGATATGCAGAAGTTTTTGAAGTAATAAGATTAATATCATGATAAATATATTGATGACAGGTGCTGGAGCACCAGGTGGACCAGGTATTATAAAGTGCTTAAAAGATGTGCCAAATTCTAAACTTATTGTTGGAGATGCTGATCATAAGGCATCTGGAAAGTTTTTAAATGATTCGTTTGTATTACTTCCTAAAGCTAAGGATGATAATTTTATAAATAAAGTTTTGTCAATTTGTAAAGAGATGAAGATTGATGTGATTTTCCCTTTAGTTACCATGGAACTTTTTAAGTTTTCAAAGAATATAGAAATTTTTAAAAAAAACAATATAAAGGTACTAGTTTCAGATTTCCAGAATTTATCTATTGCCAATAATAAAAGCTCTCTTTATAAACACCTTGAAAAAAAAGGTATTTCAACTCCAATATTCCGAGTTGTAAAAAATTATGAAGAATTTTATAAGGCCAAAGAAGAAATAAAATCTATTACATCTTCGTATTGTTTTAAACCTTCTATTTCGAATGGTAGTAGAGGAGTGAGATTAGTATGTGATGATATAAATGAATTTGACTTATTGTTTAATGAAAAACCTAATTCTCTTTATATATCAGACGAGAAAATAAATAATATTTTAAAAGACAATTCTTTTCCGGAACTACTTATTGCAGAAATTCTTCCTGGTAATGAATATACAATCGATACTATTGTAGATAACACAGGTGATCCAATTTTAATTTTACCTAGAATAAGAACAAAAACTAATGGAGGTATTTCTGTTGCTGGTAAATTCGAAAAGCACACTAAAATTATTGATTATTGTTATAAAATTATTAAATCACTAAAACTTGTAGGGCCAATAGGAATTCAAGTTAAAGAAGATAAATATGGAGATTTTAAAATTTTAGAGATTAACCCAAGAATTCAAGGAACGAGTGTTGCTGCTCTTGGAGCTGGAGTAAATTTGCCTAGACTGGCACTAGAATCATTTTTGAATATAGAGTATACTATTCCTGAAATTAAATGGGACACAGAATTTATAAGATACTATGAAGAATTATTTTTCTAAATATAAACTGATAGTATTTGATTTAGACAATACACTTATATCAGAGAAAGAGTATCTATTTAAGGCATATGAAGATATATCTTACTTTATAGAAAAGAAATGCTTTATAGATAGAATAAAAATTGAAAATTACTTAAAAAATGAATTTATCAAAAATGGAAGATCAAAATTATTTGATAATATGTTTAGTGATTTTAATATTAATGATGTTGAAATGACATCAATTCTAAATATACTTAGAACGGTTAAACCTCGAAAAAAAATTAGTTTAATAGAAAATATGAAACTAATTCTAGAAATTTTAATAACTAATGAAATCCCATATGTAATATTTACAAATGGAAACGTTGATCAACAAAAAAATAAAGTAGCAAATATTCAATGGGAAGGATTACAGACAGAAGTTATATATGCAAATGAGATAAACCCTAAGCCAGATGCTATTAGTTTCTCTAAATATTTAGTAAAAACTAAAATAAAAATAAATAAACATGAAATATTAATGATTGGTGATAGTAATGTAGATCAATTATTTGCTAAAAACTTTGGTTGTGATTTTAAGCACGTTTCATATTTTACAAGAAAAGATATGTAATAAAATTTTTAAATTAATATTATGAATGAGTTTCTAAATAAATGCTAAAAATTATAAAATGAGCCTTGTGTCAATAGTAATTCCTTGTCGAAATGAAGTTAAATATATTTCAAATCTTTTAAATTCAATTAGAAATAGTGACTACCCTCAATTATTAATTGAAATATTAGTGGTTGATGGTATGAGTAATGATGGTACCAGGGACTTAATAATCAATGATTTTATAACAAATTCTAATAATATAAAATTATTAGATAACATAAAGCAAAAAACACCATTTGCATTCAATTTAGGAATTAAAAGTTCACAAGGAGAGTATATAATAATTTTAGGAGCTCGACATGTAATATCAAAAAATTATATTTCTCAAGCTATTGAGACATTAAAAGTTAATAAAGAGATTGGGTGTATAGGCGGAGTTGTAAATAACGTATTTGAAAATAAGACTAGTGAAATTATAAGTTTAGCCATGTCTTCTCCATTTGGAATTGGTTTTTCTAATTTTAGATCTATTAAAAAAGATTCTTATGTTGACTCAATAGGTTCACCATGTTTTAGAATCGATATTTTCAAAGAAATAGGTTATTTTGATGAGAGACTAACTAGAAACCAAGATGATGACTTTAGTTTTAGAATAATCAAAGCGGGTTATAAAATTTTATTAAAAGCAAATATTTCTGTTCAGTATAATGTAAGAGCAAGTTTTAAAAAATTGTATACACAATATAAACAATATGGGTATTGGAAAGTTTTTGTTAATAAAAAACATAAATCAGTCACAACATTAAGGCAATTATTTCCAATGCTATTTTTGATGTCAATTTTTGTACTACCTTTTATCAGTTTTATATTCCCTTTGGCAGCTATTGTTTTATTTCTTGAAATTACTATCTATTTCCTAATAAGTTTCTTTTTTTCTTTAAAATCTTTAAAACATTCAAATTTTGGATTAAATAATTTGCTTTTATATATGTATACATGTTTAATTTTGCATGTAAGTTATGGTCATGGATATATTGAAGGGATTTTTGATTTTTTAATTATAAATAGATCACCTAAAACTAATCATGAAAAACTATCTAGATAATCATATGAAAATACCATTTTGCCTTCCGCTAATAAATAATGATGTTGAGAAAGAGGTTCTATCTTGCTTAAATGAAACAGGCTGGCTTACAACAGGGCCTAAAGTTAAATTATTAGAAGATGAAATAACTGAATTATGCCAAACGAGTTCAACGATATGTGTAAATTCCTGGACTTCTGGAATGCTACTTTTAATAAGGTGGTTAGACCTAGATGAAGATGATGAGATTATAGTGCCTACTTACACATATGCAGCTTCAGCATTTTCAGTAATTAATTCTCGTGTTAAATGTGTTTTTGTTGATGTTAACAGTGATTTTACAATCAATATTGATGAAGTCGAAAAAGCCATCACTAAAAATACAAAAGCAATTATGCCTGTAGATTTAGGTGGACTTCCTGCTGATTACCTAGCACTTAATAGCCTTCTAACTAAAGAAAGTATTAAAAGTAAATTCATTCCAAAAACAGATTTTCAAACAAAAATAGGTAGGCCTATTGTCATTTCAGATGCAGCACATTCAATAGGTTCTTTAATAAATGGAATTCCAACACCTCTTTTTTCAGATTTCAGCGTTTTTTCTTTTCATTCAGTTAAAAACATCACTACTGGCGAGGGTGGTGCAATAACTTTTAAAATATTTAATGAAGAACAAGATGAATTAATACTTAAAGAATTAAGATTATTATCTTTGAATGGTCAAAATAAAACAGCCTTTGAGAAAAATTCAATAGGTGGCTGGAAATATGATATTACAACCAACGGATTGAAAGTAAATATGCCAGATATTAATGCTGCAATTGGATTGGCTCAAATCAAAAAATATAAAAATATTTTATTACCAGAAAGAGAGCAAATATTTTTAAAATACAATTCAATTTTATCTCAACATTCATGGGCTATATTGCCACCCTTTACTTTTAATAATAGAAAATCATCATGTCATTTATATCAATTACGGATTGAAAGTTTTCAAGAACAGCAAAGAGATGAATTGATAAGTAAATTAGCTTCTATAGACATAGGTGTTAATGTTCATTATATTCCACTTCCAATGCTATCGTATTTTAAAAGTATTGGATTAGATATTAAAGATTTTCCATCTTCCTACAACCTTTATAAGAATGAAATCTCTTTGCCAATATATAATGATCTCTCTGTTGAAAGTGTTGAATACGTTTGTGAAAAGTTAGTTGAAATTGTTAATGAAATAATCAAATAAATGAATACTAGTAAATTACTTTCTACGAGGGTTCGTAATATTAAAATAAATCCTTTTTTAGAAGATCTAATAGCACAAAATAATTTTTTACATTCTCAAATTAATGATAAAAAAATTCTCATAATTGGAGGCGCAGGGACCATTGGATCTAGCTATATAAAACAAATTTTAAAATACAAACCTTCAAAAATTACCGTAGTCGATGTTAATGAGAATGGTTTAACTGAATTAACTAGAGATCTTCGAAGTTCTAACTTATTAGATTATAACCCTGCATACATAACCTATCCGGTAAATTTATTGAGTACCACATTTGATAAAATATTTAATTCAGATACTTGGGATATCGTTTCAAATTTTTCAGCCCATAAACATGTTCGTTCAGAAAAAGATAATATTTCTGTTGAGGCTCTAATTAAAAACAATGTTTTTGGGGCTATCAAACTTTTAAATCTCTGTGAAGGAAATCCACCAAATTACTTTTTTAGTGTATCTACTGATAAAGCTGCGAATCCAGTAAATATTATGGGAGCTTCAAAGAGTTTAATGGAAAAATTAATTCTTTCTAAGAAAAATAATTTTAGAGTATCAACTGCTAGATTTGCCAATGTTGCTTTTTCCAATGGTAGTCTATTAGATGGCTTCATATATAGACTAAATAAAAAACAACCGTTGTCTTGTCCAGAAGACATTAAACGTTTTTTTGTGACTCCAGAACAATCTGGCCAGATATGTTTATTAGCTACCTTTTTGGGGGAGTCAGGAAATATTTTCTTTCCTAAACTAGATTTCCATAAAGATCAAATCTACTTTAAGGAAATTGCATTAGATTTTTTAAATGAGAATGGATTTGAACCTGAATTAGCTAAGTCAGAAAAAGATGCTAAAGAATTTGATTTTGTTAAGTATCCTACAAAATATCCAATCTATTTTTTTAAAACAGATACCTCTGGAGAAAAAACATACGAGGAGTTCTATACAGAAGAGGAAGACTATAATATAAAAAAATATGATTCACTAGGATTCATCAACACTCCAGAAGTTAAAATATCATTTGAAGGAG
>Ga0115564_10003422_pt1 | contig 13275 bp, 14 predicted proteins | sample COGITO_mtgs_1105_7_FD_88680 | JGI IMG/M metagenome (GOLD analysis project Ga0115564, IMG submission 88680) | Pelagic marine microbial communities from North Sea - COGITO_mtgs_110523 | ecosystem: Environmental > Aquatic > Marine > Epipelagic | place: Germany:Helgoland, sampling site Kabeltonne...
ATTAATCTTGATGAAGGTCTAGTTCCTTTTGAGATGTATCCTTATCAGAAAGAAATGTTTAATCATTTTAACGATAACAGATTTTCTATTATATTAGCATGTCGTCAATCTGGTAAGTCTATTAGTTCGTGTATGTATATCCTATGGTATGCATTATTTCATCCTGACCAGACGATTGCTATTCTTGCGAATAAAGGCGCTACGGCAAGAGAAATGCTAGCACGTATTACACTAGCACTTGAGAATGTACCTTTCTTTTTGCAGCCCGGCACTAAAGCACTGAACAAAGGTTCTATTGAGTTTTCAAATAACTCTAGAATTATGGCAGCAGCAACGTCAGGTTCATCTATTCGTGGTCTTGCAGTAAATCTATTGTTTTTGGATGAGTTTGCATTTGTAGAAGATGCAGCAACATTCTATACGTCTACCTATCCTGTTATTTCATCTGGTAAAACATCAAGAGTTATTATCACCTCTACGGCTAATGGTATTGGTAATACTTTTCATAAAATCTATGAAGGTGCTGTTCAAGAGACAAATGAATTTAGACCATTTCGTGTAGACTGGTGGGATGTACCAGGACGAGACGAAGAGTGGAAGCGCCAAACTATTTCTAACACTTCAGAGCTGCAGTTCCAGCAAGAGTTTGGAAACACTTTCTTTGGTACAGGTAATACACTTATTTCTGCTGACGCCTTGATGAACATGAAAGCTGAACCTCCTGTCGCTGTAGGTGATGTTAACATATACGCGGAACCAAAAGCTAATCATGATTATATTATGACAGTAGATGTAGCAAAAGGTCGTGGTCAAGATTATTCTACATTTAACATTATTGATATCACTACTAGACCATTTAAGCAGGTCGTGTGTTATAGAAACAATCTTATTTCACCTATCTTATATCCTGACGTTATTCATAAGTGGGCAAAAAAATATAATGAAGCTTATGTTATTATCGAATCTAATGACCAAGGTGCAGTTGTAGCCAACGGACTCTACTATGATATTGAATATGAAAACACTCATGTAGAGTCTATGGTCAAAGCTGGTGCAATTGGCATGACTATGAATAGAAAGGTGAAGAGAATCGGTTGTTCGAATCTCAAGGATCTGATTGAAGAGAAAAGACTGGAAATTGTAGATCTAAATACTATTAGTGAGTGTTCGACCTTTGAGGCTAGAGGTAATTCGTTTGAAGCATCTGACGGTAACCATGATGACTTAGTTATGAACTTGGTCATGTTTGCATGGTATGTTGGGAGCCAATCATTTATGGATAATACAAATGTTAATTTAAAGCAAATGTTATATGAGCAAAAGATGCGTCAGATTGAAGATGAAGTAGTTCCGTTTGGTTTTATAGACGATGGACAGGGTACTGATAATGATATTGAAGGTGGATGGAAAGTTGTAGAAAAGACAGAATTGTTCTAAAATTAATTTCTTATAAATATCAATGCTGTATTGAATAATCTTATCATGGGTAACTTATAATTTAACTCAACGAAAAAAGGAAGACCAAATGGCATTCTTTACGCCTTCACTGTCTCCAGCTGTAGTAACCCGTGAGATCGACCTCACTGGTATCGTACCTAATGTGGGCACATCGACGGGTGTGTTTGTAGGTGATTTCCGCTGGGGTCCAGTTCAAGAACCAACTAGGGTTGATAATGAGGCACGTCTTGTGGGCCTTTTTGCATCGCCTGATACAAATAACACGGTAGATTTTCACTCTGCCGCATACTTTACAAAGTATTCCAGTGAGCTATTTGTAATCCGTCAGATTGACGATACTGCTAAAAACTCGTTTGACAATAACGGTAGCAGATCAGCTCCAACCGTAAAAAATCTTACTCATTTTGATGAGCAAGTAGCTAGCCTGGACGGAGACTCCGCCCTCGATCCTACTGGCCATAACTTTATTGCAAAGTACCCTGGAGTTTTAGGTAACTCTGTTCAAATTCAAATTTGTCCACCTAGTATAAATGATTCGGCTCTGTCAACAGACAGCCATGCTGGATTTATCTCTTGGCAATATGGTGAAACTCCAATTGCTTCTACTCTTTCTGCTTCTGGTACTATTCAGCAATTTGACGCTGCACCAGGAACATCCGACTACGCTAGAGGCGTTGGCGCTCTTAACGATGAAGTTCATGTAGCTATCATCGATAAGCTGGGCAATATCAGCGGAACCAAAGGTGCAGTACTTGAAACATACCCCTACGTCTCGCTAGCTAGAAACGCTAAAAACGCTGATGGATCCAGTAACTACATCAAAGATGTAATTAATAATGGTTCTCAGTTTGTTTGGATTGCAGATCCTGCAAACATCGACTCTGACTATAGAGTCGCTGGCGCAGGTCAAGATGCCGATTCTGGTGATAACTTTAAACTAACAGCTAACGCTACTTCGATTAAGACTATCGATCTGGCCGGCGGTGTTGATGTATCTGGTAATCTTACCGCTGCCGAATACGCTACTGCTTTCGATCTGATCGAAGATGTTGATAAGTATCAAGTCGACTTCTTGATTGCTCCTCCAGTAACCGAGACATCTGGAGATGTTAAAGCTAAAACTATTGTTACTGATCTGGTAGAGATCGCTGGATTGACGCGTAAAGACTGTGTCGTTGTAGCTTCTCCTCCAAAGTCTACAGTAATCAATAACACTACTCCAGTAACTTCTACTGTTAACTTTGCAAATAGCTTGACGTCCAGCTCGTATCTGTTTATGGATAACAACTATCTGACAGTGTTTGATAAGTACAACGACCAATACATTCAGATTCCGGCCAACTCCTCTACCGCTGGTATCATGGCACAGTCTGATTTCCAGACAGCTCCATGGTTCTCTCCGGCTGGTCAAAGAAGAGGTGTGTACTTCGGAGTCGTTGGATTGGCTCACACTCCAAACAAGGCTGAGCGTGACACTCTTTATAGAGCTAACGTCAACCCAATCACTAACCTACCAGGGTTTGGATTAACATTGTTTGGTGATAAGACTTTCCTCAAGCGTCCATCTGCATTCGATCGTATTAACGTACGTCGTCTGTTTCTGACACTGGAGAGAGCTATTTCTAGAGCTGCTCAGCAGGTACTCTTTGAATTCAACGATGAGTTTACCAGAGCAGAGTTCGTCAATATCGTTGAGCCATTCCTCAGAGAGGTTAAGGGCCGTCGTGGTATCACTGACTTCCGTGTGGTCTGTGATGAGACGAACAACACTCCAGAGATTATTGATCGTAACGAATTCATTGCTACTATCTTCATTAAGCCTGCACGTTCTATCAACTACATTACTCTGAACTTTGTAGCAGTTAGAACCGGCGTAGACTTTGAAGAAGTAGTTGGTCTGTCATTCTAAACCGCTTAACTAAGGAGATATAAGCAATGGCTATTTTAGGAGTCGATGACTTCAAAGCAAAACTGAAAGGTGGCGGTGCTAGACCCAATCTATTCAAGGCAACGATCAACTTTCCAGGTTATGCTGCAGGAGATGTAGAACTCACTTCGTTTATGTGTCGGGCAGCTCAGCTTCCTGGCTCTATTATGCAGGAAATTATTGTACCATTCCGTGGTCGTGAACTAAAAATTGCTGGTGATCGTACATTTGATGTATGGACAGCAACTATTATTAATGACACTGACTTCAACGTTCGTAATGCTATGGAACGCTGGATGAATGGAATCAATGCTCATTCTGCAAATACCGGTCTTACTAACCCAGTAGATTATCAGGCTGACCTGATAATCGAACAGTTAGATAGAGATGAATCTGTATTAAAAACCTACAATTTCCGAGGTACTTTTCCAACTGATATTTCTCCGATTGATCTGGCATACGACCCTGCCGCAGCAATTGAAGAATTTTCTGTAACCTTCCAGGTTCAGTACTGGGAATCTAATACAACCGACTAAGGTTAGAATAAATAAAGTAGGGGAGAGAATAGGCTTTCCCCTACTCTTATATTTGGAGATTAATTTTGGCAGACGATAGTTTAAAACTTTTTGGCTTAGAAATTAAAAGAGCTAGAAAAGAGAAAGAAAAAGAACAGCTCCCATCTATTGTTCCGCCCTTAGATGATGATGGCGCAGGTTATGTTACTGCTGCCGGTAGCCACTATGGTTCATTTATCGATTTAAGTGGTGAAAAAGCAAAAGATGATAAAGATCTAATCAAAAAGTATAGAAACGTTGCTTTGCATCCAGAAGTGGATGCCGCAGTTGAAGATATTGTCAACGAGGTTATTTCTGGTGAAGATGATCTTGTAGAATTAAACATGGACAATATTGATACTGCTGATTCTATTAAAAAGCAAATCAAAGAAGAATTCGACAATATCACTGCGATGCTAGATTTCCAAAACTACGCGCATGATATTTTTCGCAGATACTATGTAGATGGAAGAATTTACCATCACTTGGTCGTAGATCCAGCTAGACCTCATGAAGGTATTCAAGAGATCCGACCCGTTGATGCTCTTAAGATCCGGAAGGTAAAAGAGGTCAAAAAAGAAAAAGATCCTGATACTGGTGCAAATATTATAAAGAAAGTAAACGAGTATTTTATTTACTCTGAGACTGGAGAAAACGCTACTGCTACTTCTTATACTGGTGGTAATAAAAATAACAATGCTCTTAAGATCTCTCCAGATGCTATTAGTTATGTTACTAGTGGCCTATTAGATGCTGATCGTAAAAAAGTAATCTCTTACTTGCATAAAGCATTGAAGCCTATTAACCAGCTTCGAATGATGGAAGATTCCCTTATTATCTACAGGTTAGCTCGGGCGCCAGAACGTCGCATTTTTTATATTGACGTAGGTAACTTACCAAGAGGTAAAGCTGAACAATACCTGAAAGATATCATGGCTAGGTATCGTAATAAGTTAGTATATGATGCTAATACTGGTGATCTAAAAAATGATTCTAAGCATATGTCTATGCTGGAAGACTTCTGGCTTCCAAGGCGTGAAGGTGGTAAAGGTACAGAAATTAGTACACTTCCAGGTGGAGAAAACTTGGGACAAATTGATGATATCTTATACTTCCAGAAAAAGATGTATAAGTCTTTGAACGTTCCTAGTAGTCGTATTAATCCAGAAGAACAGCCAGGTGGTATTCTTGGAAGAACATCTGAGATTACTAGAGATGAATTTAAGTTCCAAAAGTTTATCAATAGACTTCGTCGTAGATTCTCGGATTTGTTCTATAATATTCTAAAGAAACAACTTTTGCTCAAAGGTATTATTACCGAAGAAGATTGGGAATCTTGGAAAGGTGATTTGTTTGTAGATTATATTACGGACAACTATTTTTCTGAACTAAAAAACACAGAGATGCTCAGAGAGCGTGTAGGTATGTTGCAACAGATTGAGCCGTATTTAGGTACTTTCTACTCGAGAGAATGGGCACAGAAGAACGTATTGATGTTAACTGATGATGATATTAAAATGATGAATGATCAAATAGATCAAGAAAAGAAAGACGGTGAAATTCCGGATCAAGATCAAGAACCAGATATTTGATTGAAAACAAAATTATTATAAATACTTTCACGTATATTAAAAAGGACTTTTTTATGGTTGAGAACATTGGTGATTTTTTAGATAATGTAGCGAATAAGAAGTTTTCTGATGCAGAGAAGCAATTCTCTGATATGATCAATACCCGTTTGGCAGATCGTCTTGAATCACATAAGGCTATGATCGCTAATCAGGTATATAATGGTGTGGATCCTGAAGAAGATGTAGATCTTGATGATGAAAATGAAGTAGAACAGCCAGAAGAAGAAACAGAAGAAGATGCAGAGCTTTAAAGAGTTTGCCAAAAACATCGCTCCTAAAGGTCAAAAGATTATTAAGGTCTTAGACATAAAAGGTGGAGAGATGATGGTCACTAAAGACCAAAAAGGTAAGTTTAACGTTATGTTCGATAACCAAGTGGTTGATACCCTTGGCTCTGAAAAAGAAGCAATAAAGGCTGCTAAGAACTTTGGCAGCATGATGGGCAAAAGGTAGATACAAATGAAACTGATTACAGAGCATACAGAACAGGTATCTTATATTGTCGAAGCCAAAGAAGGCGGTGGCAAGAATTATATCATTGAAGGTATCTTTGCCCAGGCGGAACAAAAGAACCGCAATGGAAGAATTTATCCAAAAGCAATTTTGGAATCAGCAGTTTCTAAGTATGATAAGGAACAGGTGCAAACCCAACGTGCAGTAGGTGAACTAAATCACCCTGCGGGTCCTATCATTAACTTAGATAAAGTTTCTCATCGCATTACTGAATTAAAGTTTGAAGGTAATAACGTGATGGGAAAAGCACTTATTCTTGACACCCCTAATGGTAAGATTGTAAAAGGTCTCTTAGACGGTGGAGTTAAGCTAGGTGTTTCAACTCGTGGTATGGGAACTCTTGAGCAAAAGGGTGGAGTAAACATGGTCGGTAAAGACTTTGTTTTAAACACCGTAGATATCGTACAAGATCCATCTGCACCATCAGCTTTCTAATGGGATTATGGAAGGTGTAGAGTGGGTATGGAATAACGGTGTCTTAGAGCCTCAAGAACTTGAAAAAATTGAGACTGAAATTAATAATGCTTCTAGATCTGATCGTTCTGCGGTTGAGATCCGGGAGTTTAAAAATTTCCTCTCTAAACTTAATCTTTAATTGGAGATAGAATATGTCCGAACAAGAAATGTTGGATGATATTGAATCTGTTGAAGAGGTTATTGAGGAAGAAACTTCCGAAGAATCTGAGACAGAAGAAGTATCCGAAGCACAAGCACCAGCAGCTAAAGGTAAAGCTGCAACTCCAGCTATGGATGGTGCTAAAGCTGCTGCTGACGATGCTGCTAAGATCAAAGCATCTGCACCAGCAAAAGCTACAGTACCAGGCGGTGAGGCACAAAAGGGTGACCAAGTTGCTGACAAAATTCCTGGAACTAAAGCTGGTATGATTAATTCAATGTACCAAGAAATGAACAAGATGAAGAAGTCTAATCTTCAAGCTTCCTACGGTAAAATCATGGCTTCCATGAAAGCTGAAGGATTTGAACTTGAAGACGACGCTGCTCCAGCTCTCCATGAGAAAGCTGCTGCAGTACAGGCTGATTTCTCTGACGACATGAGCGCTTTGGTTGAGTCCGAAGCTACCCTGTCCGAAACGTTCAAAGACAAAGCAGCTGTTATCTTTGAAGCAGCTATTAAGTCTAAAGTTTCTAATGAAGTTGCACGCATTGAATCTGAACTTCAGGAAGAATTTGCTGAAGAAGTACATACTGCACGTGAAGAAATGATCGAGCAGGTTGACGGATACATGAACTACGTTGTAGAAAAGTTCATGGAAGAGAACAAGTTGGCAATCGAAAACGGTATTCGTACCGAGATCGCTGAAGACTTTATGGGCAAGCTGAAGGACCTCTTTACTGAGTCCTACATCGAAGTTCCAGAGTCTAAGGTTGACCTGGTTGACGACCTCTCTGAGCAAGTTACTGACCTTGAATCAAGACTTAATGAAGCCACTGAAACTGCTATCGAGCAAAACCAAGTTATGGAACAGCTTATGCGTGATGCTATCATCCGTGAGCACTCTCGTGACCTGGCAGAAACTCAAGTAGAAAAGTTGAAGTCCCTGGCTGAAGATTTAGATTTTGAAGATCCTGAAACTTTCGCATCGAAAGTCGAAACGATCAAAGAATCTTACTTCACCAAGAAAAAAGTAACCTTTGTAGAAGAGTCTATGGATGAAGCTGAAGAAACTGAAGTTTCTGACACTATGTCCCGTTACATTTCTGCATTAAGACAATCTCACAAGCAATAACTATACAAAAAAGGGTGTATAAAAATGACTCCACAAATCTCTTACGATAGACTCGTACAGAAGTGGGCGCCAGTACTTAACGAAGAAACCGCTGGTCCTATTTCTGATTATCACCGCAAGCAGGTAACTGCAGCTATCCTGGAGAACCAGGAAGTTGCTATGCGTGAAGAAGCTATGCAAGGTACGTTCGGGGCACTGAACGAGGACGCACCAGCTAACGCTACTTCCGCAGCTGCTAACTTTAACCCCGTACTGATCTCGCTCGTACGTCGTGCTATGCCTAACCTGATGGCTTACGATGTATGTGGTGTACAGCCAATGACCGGTCCTACTGGCCTCATCTTTGCGATGAAGTCCCGTTACAAGACTACTGGTCATGGTGCAGTTGATAGTGCAAAAGTTAACGAAGCACTGTTCAACGAAGCTCTTACTGCTTATGCTGGTGATGCTTCTCCTGCTCACGATAATGCTAACGGTCCTTCTGGTCTTGAAAGCATTACCGGTGGTTCTGATGCTGGTACTCTCGACTCCGAGCGTAACACCACTCTGACCGGTCGAGGTTTCGCGACCCCTGACGGTGAAGCTCTGGGTGACAGTGGCTCGAACCCATTCAACGAAATGGGATTCACCATTGAAAAGCAGACTGTAACAGCTAAGACACGTGCTCTGAAGGCTGAGTACACCATGGAACTGGCACAAGATCTGAAGGCAATTCACGGTCTCGACGCTGAAACTGAGCTGGCAAACATCTTGTCTGCTGAAATTCTGGCTGAAATCAACCGTGAAGTTGTTCGTACCATCAACTCCCAAGCTAAGCTGGGTGCTTCCCAGACTGGTATCAACGTAGATGGTATCTTCGACTTGGATCTGGATGCTGACGGTCGTTGGTCTGTTGAGAAGTTCAAAGGACTCATCATGCAGATCGAGCGTGAAGCAAACACGATCGCTAAAGAAACCCGTCGTGGTAAGGGTAACTTTATCATCTGTTCGTCTGACGTAGCTTCTGCTCTTGCTGCTTCCGGTATGCTGGACTACACTCCTGCAATGTCGACCAACCTGAACGTTGACGACACCGGTAACACTTTCGCTGGTGTACTGAACGGTAAGATGAAGGTATACGTTGATCCTTACTCTGTAGGTGACTACGTAACTGTTGGTTACAAAGGTGCTAACGCATACGATGCTGGTGTATTCTACTGTCCATACGTACCTCTGACGATGGTTCGTGCGGTTGGTGAAACAGCTTCCAGCCAAAGATGGCCTTCAAGACTCGTTACGGCATGGCTTCCAACCCATTTGTTGGTACCACTCCTGCAAACGGTCTGGCTACTGCGGCTACCAACCAGTACTACCGTGTGTTCCGTGTGGACAACATCCTCGGCTAAACTATAATAATAACTATAAGTCGATTATAAATACTAGGGTGGATCGAAAGGTCCACCCTTTCTTTTTATGGAGTGCGGAATGGCAGAGCTTACTACAAATAAGAATTACTTACAGCCTACTGGATTTAGGGTAATTATCGATCGGGTGAATTATCCTAATTTGGAATTCTTTGCTCAATCTGTTTCTCACCCGGATGTGACTTTAACAGGACCAACTAATCCTTTTCCTAGAATTGCAAATGTCAATATGCCCGGAGATGCTTTAGATTATTCTGAGCTTAACATTCAGTTTATATTAGATGAAGATATTGAGTCATACGTAGAGCTTTATAATTGGATGGAAGACATTGTCAACAAAGACTTTGTGCCACAGGGATCTAGAACTAGAAGAGTAAACCCAGAAGTTCCAACTCAAGCAGACATCTCAGTTTCTATCTTATCTAGCCATAACAATCAAACCAAAAGAATTATTTACAAAGGGTGTAATCCTGTAGCTTTAAGCGGTGTCGAGCTTACCTCTATCGCTTCTACAGTAGAATATTTAACGTTTAGTGCTTCATTCTCGTTTACTGGTTTTGAATTCGTAGGATAAAGGTATCTTTATTCCTTAAACTGTGATATAATACACCCAGTTAAAAACTTAATCTGGACTTATTATGAAACTTGATTTGGAAAGCATCCTAGAGATGTGGAAAGAAGACTGTATCATCGAAGAAATGAACTTGGATGAAGAGTCCCGTAAAACCCCTTCCTTACATGCAAAGTATCTAGAAATTCATTCTTTGACAAAGCTTAGACTTAAAAGGGCTGAGCTAGATCAAAAGACTTTGCTCAAGGATAAATGGCTGTATTACAATGGTAAGATGGACGAAGAGACTATTCAGCAGAAAGGATGGGACTTTGATCCATTCAATGGACTGAGAGTTTTAAAAGGTGATATGGATCACTACTACGACTCTGATACTGATATTCAAAAATCAGAGGAAAAAATTACGTACTATAAGACAATTATAAGTACCTTAGACGAAATCATTAACAATTTACGATGGCGACATCAAGTAATTAAAAATATGATTTCATGGAGAATGTTTGAGGCGGGGAACTGATTTGTATAAACTTCCTCTTAGCAAGAGGATATATAGATGAAGACCAGAAAGATAGTATGATAAAACGATACTATGAAAAATTATTGAAAGAATCTGGAGGATGAGTTACTTGGCTTTATTTGATGACGAAGAATTTATTTCCCATGCAGGTCTTAAGCTTGGATGGAAAATCGAGATGGATGCCCTTTACACTGATGACTGGCGATGTCTCGCTAAGATGATTATGGAATACGAGACCAGACCTTTTCGTAAGGCTGTAGGTATTCCACGTGGTGGAGTTAGATTGGGTGAGATGCTTGATAAGCACTCTACTGGTAATCCCGATGATCCCGTACTGATTGTGGATGATGTTTATACAACTGGTACGAGCTTTAGAGAATTCATTGCAGAAAACTATCCAGATGATAATGTAATTTGTTGGACAGTATTTGCTCGGGATGTTATTAGTGGTAATGTCAATGCACTGTTTCAAATGCCATCTAGCATGAGACCTAAGCTCAAGTAATGGAATTAAAAGCGAATACCTTACACGTACGTAAAAAGAACCATTCACAACTCCTTGTAGTATCCGAGCCTCATATTGCAAACGAGTTGAATGACTTTTTTTCATTCGAAGTACCAGGTGCTAAGTACATGCCTGCCTTTAAAAGAGGGTGGGACGGTAAGGTACGACTGTATGACATTAAGAAACAAGAGCTCCCTTGTGGTTTATATGAATACCTAGACGAGTTTATCCGTCCGCGTAACTATACGATTGATCTTGATCATGATACTACATATGGACGTCCTGATAGCAATATTGCCGTGGATCCTAGAGATCTGGCAAAGTTCATTAAATCTTTAAATCTACCATTTGAACCACGAGATTATCAGTTTGATGCAGTGGCTCAGGCTATCCAGTCTAAACGACTTATCTTACTGTCACCTACGGGTTCAGGTAAGTCTCTGATTATCTATATTCTAATGCGGTGGTACCTGGAAAACCACAATAAGCGTGCAATCATTGTGGTACCTACAACCTCACTTGTACAGCAGATGTATACAGACTTTGAAGAGTATGCACAGAATGATGACTTTGATGTATCGCAAATGTGTCATCGTATCTACTCCGGCATGCCTAAGCATAACGTACCTGAGCAAGTGTTTATCTCTACATGGCAGTCGATCTACAAGCTTCCAGGTACCTGGTTCGAGCAGTTTGGTGCTGTATTCGGTGATGAGGTGCATAACTTTAAAGCTAAGTCGCTGGCTGGCATTATGAACAAGTCACGTGAAGCAGAGTTTCGGTTTGGCACTACTGGTACACTGGATGGAACACAGACTCATAAGCTTGTTCTAGAAGGTCTGTTCGGTAGAGTCTATAATGTAACTACCACTAAAAAGCTGATGGATGCAGACACTCTAGCACAACTTAAAATCAAGGTTCTTTTGCTTAAGTATTCTCCTGAGGTATGCAGAGACATCATAAATAGTAAGGATTACCACTACGAGATTGATTACCTTGTCAGTAACGTTAAGCGTAATAGATTAATTCAAAACCTAGCGCTAGATCAGGAAGGTAATACACTTGTTCTATTTCAGTTTGTAGAAAAGCACGGCAAAATTCTTTATGATATGATTAAAGATAAAGCACATGAACGGCGTAAAGTTTTCTTTGTGTCAGGTGAGGTCGATGCTGACATCAGAGAAGAAATACGTGGGATCGTCGAAAAACAAAAAAATGCTATTATTGTTGCTAGCCTTGGCACGTTTTCCACGGGTGTAAACATTAAGAATCTACATAACATTATTTTCGCTTCACCATCTAAGTCTCAGGTAAAAGTATTACAGTCCATTGGACGCGGCCTGCGGAAGTCTGAAGATGGCCGTGCAACTACTCTCTATGATATTGCAGATGATATGCACGTGCGACAAAAAAAGAATTATACTCTTCTTCATGCTATTGAACGTATGAAGATATATAAAAGAGAAAAGTTTAATTATGATGTATTCGAGGTAACACTATGACAGATGAAGTACAAGTAGAATACGACGATGATACAGTTAAAGTTTTTAAGCTTGTAACTGGCGAAGAAATTGTAGCTCGTATATCTAAATCAACTGAACACTTTTTTGTAATTGAGATTCCATTAGAACTTAGGTATAATTATACTGAAAAAAGATTGTTCTTATCTAGATGGATTATGGGGTCTGACTATAGTAAAGTAATGACTTTAGCTGGTACTTCAGTTGTATCTATAGCAGGACCTGAAGATTTAGTCTTAGAGAACTATTATAATTACAGGGAAGAGCTAGTTAAAAGCTTGACTGAACCTAAAGAATCAGATGAACCTGAAGTAGAACAAATTGAAATGCCAGATGAATTATTAGAAAAACCTACATTACATTGATTGGTGTATACCTCTCCCCCCGCAACAGTACTGTTATTATATACTAATTTTTACCATTTGTACATAAAAAAATTATGTGTACATTACAGTTTATACAGTGTATAATACCTTATATTAATAACCCTAAAGGTATCCTCAGAATGGCCCGAGTTAAAAAAGAAAAAGACAATTACATTAATAACAAGGACTTTTCTCAGGCAGTCTGTGATTATGTTGAAGCGTATCAAGATGCTGAGGGAATTAAACCTATTGTTCCAGATTACGTGGCATTGGGTTTTCAACAAATAGCACACGGCCTTTCGCGAAAACCCAATTTTATTGGCTATTCATACCGTGATGAAATGGTTATGGATGCAATTGAGAATTGCCTGCGTGCCATTCGTAACTATAACATCGAAGCTGCCACTCGAACAGGTAAGCCAAATGCTTTTGCATATTTTACTCAGATTTGTTATTATGCCTTTCTTCGGAGAATTGCCAAGGAAAAACGCCAGAAAGAAATCAAAGACGAATTGATTGATAACGGATACGGTTCAGATCTATTCGAAATAAATAATAACCAA
>Ga0115564_10003428_pt1 | contig 13267 bp, 10 predicted proteins | sample COGITO_mtgs_1105_7_FD_88680 | JGI IMG/M metagenome (GOLD analysis project Ga0115564, IMG submission 88680) | Pelagic marine microbial communities from North Sea - COGITO_mtgs_110523 | ecosystem: Environmental > Aquatic > Marine > Epipelagic | place: Germany:Helgoland, sampling site Kabeltonne...
CAGGGGTGTCCGTGGTGAAAAACGGGTTTCCTGTACCCGCCGCAAAGATCACCGCGCGTCCCTTTTCGAGGTGACGCAGCGCCTTTTGTCGGATGAAGGGCTCGCAGACGTTGTTCATTGGGATGGCAGACATAACGCGGCACTCAACACCCGTGTCCTGCAATGCGGACCGCATGGCCAATGCATTAATGACGGTGGCCAACATGCCCATCTGATCGGCGGTCGCGCGTTCCATGCCCTCGGCAGCGCCAGAAACGCCCCGGAAGATGTTACCACCCCCCACCACCAGGCAGACTTGCGCACCCAGCTTCATCACGCCTTTAACTTCATCGGCGACTCGGGCGACATAGTTGGGATCCAACCCATAGCTCCGATCACCCATCAAAGCCTCTCCTGAAATCTTTAATAAGACGCGACGAAAGACTTGCGGATTACCGTCTGGCATGAGGCCCAACCTGTCCAAAATATTGATCTTCGCCCTTGTAGCTGAGCCGCTTCGGATGTCAAAGCGGCTTTAATTGTCGCATTATTAATGCGCCTGCTTAGACATAAAAAAAGGGCCGCTGCGGCGACCCTTTTTCGACTGTGGGAAGAAGCGTTGGCCTAGCTACCGGAAACCGCAGCAGCCACTTCAGCGGCAAAATCGCCTTCTTCCTTTTCGATGCCGTCACCGAGTTCAAACCGGATGAAGCCCTTGAGAGCAACATCAGTACCCAGCTCTTTGGCCATGCCCGCAACGACGTCCTTGACCCGGTTCTCACCGTCGATCACGAAGACCTGCTCAGTCAGAACGACTTCTTCGTAGTACTTCTGGATCCGGCCAACGATCATCTTTTCGATGATGTTATCTGGCTTACCAGACTCGCGTGCCTGCTCAGTCAGGACGTTTTTCTCGCGCTCAAGCAGCGCAGGGTCGAGGTCATCAACAGAGGTCGAAGCGGGGTTGGTTGCCGCAACGTGCATTGCGATCTGCTTGGCCAAACCCTCTAGCTTGGCTTTGTCACCAGTGGACTCAAGCGCAACCAGAACCGCGATTTTGCCCATCGACGGCGTAACCGCGTTGTGCATGTAACCGGTTACCACACCATCGGACACTTCCAGCATGGCGGTACGGCGCAGGTTCATATTTTCACCGATGGTCGCGACTTGGTGGGTCACTTCATCACCGACGTTGCGGCCTGTTCCGGGGTAATCCATGCCCAGCAGCGTATCAATGTCGCCACCTGCCTGCAGCGACAGGCCCGCGATGTCACCAACAACTTTCTGGAAGCTGTCGTTACGGGACACGAAGTCTGTTTCGGAGTTCAGTTCGATAACCGAACCCTTGACGCCGTCAGTCGCTAACGAGACCAGACCTTCTGCAGCCACGCGGCTGGACTTTTTTGCAGCCTTGGATAGGCCCTTCTGACGCAGCCAGTCGATTGCTGCTTCGATGTCGCCATCGGACTCAACCAGTGCTTTCTTGCAGTCGAGCATACCCGCGCCCGTAGTATCGCGCAGTTCTTTAACCATTGCGGCGGTAACGTTAGCCATTGCCTCGGTCCCTTGTCTTTGAGGAGAGAGCGCTTCGCCCTGCGAAGCACGTCGTAATAGTGGGTGTCAAACGCCCCACTGCACCAGCAGGGCGTTTCAATTCGATGATGCTTTCGTGTCGCTTAGGCTGCGGCTTCGCCAGAGTCTGCAGCGGCAGCTTCTTCAGCCGGTGCCGCTTCGGCTTCTGCCGATGCTGCTGGAGCTTCTGCCGGTGCTGCTTCAGCTTCTGCCGGAGCTTCTTCGACGACAACGGTCTCAACCGGCGCTTCTGTCGATGCCCCAATGTCGGCGCCGGACGCGGTCACTTCAACCTGCAGGCCTTCGAGAACCGCGTCTGCGAGCAGGTCACAGTACAGGTCGATCGCGCGCAGTGCATCGTCGTTTCCGGGAACTGGGAAGGCGATGTTGTCCGGATTGGAGTTGGAATCGATCACCGCGACAACCGGAATACCCAGAACCTTGGCTTCCGCCACGGCAAGGTGCTCCTTGTTGGTATCCAGAACGAAGATCAGATCCGGCAGACCGCCCATGTCGCGAATACCGTTCAGCGTACGCATCAGTTTCGCGTGGTCGCGCGACATCATCAGCGCTTCCTTTTTGGACAGCTTGGCGAGGTCATCGGACTCCATCGTCGACTCGATGTCCCGCATCCGCTTAATGGACTGGGAGATGGTTTTCCAGTTCGTCAGCATACCGCCCGGCCAACGGTGGTTCACGTAGTACTGACCACAGCGCTGTGCCGCTTCTGATACCTTTTCCGACGCCGCACGCTTGGTGCCTACGAACAGGATCCGGCCGCCCTTGGAAACAGTCGCGGTGACCGCTTCCAGTGCGCGGTAGAGCATCGGACGGGTTTGATCGAGGTCAATGATGTGAACCCCATTGCGCGCTCCAAAAAGGAACGGAGCCATCTTTGGGTTCCAGCGGCGGGTGTTGTGACCAAAGTGTACGCCAGCTTCCATGAGCTGACGCAGCGTGAACGTAGGCGCTGCCATCGTTTGTTTTCCTTCCGGTTTAAACCTCCACGCGACCCTGTCTCAGGCATTTTTGCCTCAACCGGGAATGGTCGCGTGTGTGTGATGGGGTTCGTTTACCCAAACCGCGCCACAATAGCAATTGCGCGCAACGTTACACGGGCATGCGCAGACGCGCACCTGACGGGCCGCCCCGGCGCGGGGCCTTGGGCCGGTCTAGAACTGTGTTGCTGGTGCCCAGGCCGCCGGATTGATGAGCGACCAGCCTAGTGGCTAAGGATCAGCGGCATCCGGTGATGGCGCAGGACGTACCGGGTCGTATTGCCGAGGATCAAGTTGCGCCATGACGGATGACCATTGGCGCCCATGATCACAGCGTCAGCCCCGATTTCCTCAGCCGTGCTGATGATCACCTTACCGGCCTGACTGTCACCGTAATCCTTGCGCAGCTCAGCATTCACGCCGTGGCGTTCGAGGAAATGCATCGCTTGATCCGCCGGCAAGCGCCCGGTTTCCTCACTGGTCCCAACCGACAGCACGGTCACGTTCGCCGCGTCCCGCAGCAAGGTCAGATTGTCCCGAACCGCACGAACGGCCTCACGAGACGATTTCCAGGCAATCAAAACGTTCTGGGGTGCGAAAGCCCCCGTAAATTCCTGCGGAAGGACCAGAACTGGCAGACCTGAAGAAAGGGCCAGTGTCTCGGGTAAACCACGGACAAAGCGGTCTTCCATTGTGCGTTCCTGCACGTCAGAAACGATCAGCAAATCAGCAGCTCGCGCGTGAGCCTCAAGGTCCTTTTCGTCTTCACCGATTTCCGAAGCAAAACGATAGGACTTCAGCGCGGCACTCTTGCACGCTGCCTCGAAGTGCGTGCGCGCTTGAGTTGATTCCAAGGCCAGACGGTCCTGGCGCGCGCCCTGCAACTCACGGCCTCGCACACGGCCATACAGGTCGCCATCAAAATCTTCCAACGAGAGGAACAATCCCGTCAGATGAGCACCATGGCGCACCGCCATCTCGATAGCGGTCGCAACGCGGGCGCGCCCGAGATCGGTGTCTTCGAGATGAACGACGATGGTCTTTGTCAGCATGATCTGCACAGTCCTCAGTTCAGAAGCAAAAAGGGAGTTCCTACCGTATATAGGAACTCCCCGGGGTCTATTCCAACTCGATGGCGTAGTCACCCATTGGTGTTGTTTTATCGATCAAACCCTGGTCCAGCAAAAAGGCCTCAAACCGGGCGTAACGGCCCTTGTCCATGGCCGCAGGCCGCAGAGCAAAGCGCGGCAGCGTATCGCGCCAAGCCCGGCGGTTCAGCTCATTGTCGAGCAGCTCTTCGCGCCCTTTGATGAACAGTTCCCAGGCGTCTTGAGGGTTGTTGACCATGTACTGTGTGGCTGCTTCCAGGGCCGTAATGACCTTGGGCAGATTCGGGTTGTCCAGCCCATCCTTGGCCGCCACGAGGATCAATTCGTCATACCCGGGCACCCCGTTTTCCTCAGGGTAAAAGGCCACGCCGGGGCGTCCTGCGATATCCATCTGGTTCAGCTCGAAATTGCGGAAGGCGCCGACGACAGCGTCAACTTGGCCCGAATAGAGCGAGGGGCTGAGCGAGAAGTTAACGTTGATCAACTCAACATCATTCAGGCTCAAACCTTCGCCCGCCAACATGGCCCCAAGCAGCGCGTCTTCGAAGCCACCCACCGAGAAGCCAACCTTTTTGCCCTTGAGGTCAGACAGTGACTGGATCGGCCCATCAGCAAGCGCAACGACGGTGTTCAGAGGGGTGGCAACGATGGTTGCCACACGCACCAAAGGCAGCCCTTCGGAAACCTGAATGTGCAGTTGTGGCTGATAGGAAATCGCCAACTCAGCCTGACCGGCAGCAACCAACCGCGGTGGTGCCGAAGGGTCCGCCGGTTCGATCAGCTCAACCTCCAAACCCTGCGCTTGGAACAGCCCCAGCTCTTCAGCCACAAACAGAGGGCCATGGTCAGGGTTGATGAACCAATCCAACAGAATGGTCACTTTGTCGGCAGAGGCCGATTGAGCCGCTATTGTCATACCCATCAAGGCCGCAAAGGCTCCGGCGAAGAGCTTCTTCATTATTAGTACTCCAGAGGTTTCAGGTCTGATTCAGACCAGGACGCGGCCCGCGCCGCGATCAGGGACACCAGGCCATAAAGACCCAGCGCAAGGATGACCATGCACACCACTGCCACCATCATCGTGTCAGTCCGCGCATTGATTTTCAGTTCTCGAAGGATCACGTAGCCAAGTCCGTAGGCACCACCGACCTGCTGTCCACCGACCAACTCGCCGATAAATGCACCGATGGGCGCAATAGCAGCAGCGGCCTTGAGCCCGTTCAGACCACCGGGCAGCGCTAGAGGCAGATAAACCCGCCACAAAAGCTGCCACCGTTCAGCCCCATAAACCCGACCAGCGTCCACCAGATCCCGGTCGACAGAACGCAAAGCACTCCAAAACGCCATGGTGACGGGGAAGAACAGGATCAGCGTGGTCATGGCAATCTTCGGCGCCAACCCCCAGCCCAGCCACTGCACCAGCAACGGCGCAAGCGCGAAAACCGGGATGGCCTGTGAGATCACCAGCAGCGGCAGAAGCCAGAACCGGACAATCTTCGAAACCGCAATCACAATAGTGAGGCACAGCCCCAGCCAGGCGCCGAGCAGCAGTCCAAAGACCACCTCGACCAACGTGACCCGGAAGCCCTTGATAAAGTACGTTGGATTCTCGACGAAGGCGGCCCACACAAGGTCTGGCGTTGGCAGCAGAAAGCGTCCCTTACCCGTCATCGCGTCGATGAGCAGCGCAGACAGCCACCAAAGGGCCAATAATCCGATGAGAAGAATGAACGGTCTGGCCGCTCGAAGTCGTCTAGGCACGCTCCCTCCGCGAGTATGAACTCGATCAGGTTGTAGGGTCGCGGTGTCCCGCCTCTCAGCACTTTGTCCAAAAGTGCTCCCCTGCGTTGATTTCGCCCAACTCTAGGCGCTTTCTTGCGGAAAAACAAAGAATTGTTGCCCGTCACCAAGCAAGGGGCCCGTGCGTTTTTGCCGGGCGTTGGCTAAAGTCAACCAAACCTCATTGCGGTCAGGATCGCTCAAATGACGCGTCTCGTTTCGATTATTATTATTTGTCTTTTTGGGTTGAGCCCAACGGGACCAGCGCTGGCGCAAGCCGTTCTCCCACAAGGTGTTGCACCAATAGAGTTTGGGCAGGACACCATGGTCATCACCACCGATCAGGGGCGCTACGTCTATGATGTCGAAGTTGCCGTCACGAAAGAGCAGCAGGCACGGGGGCTGATGTGGCGGCCCGTGCTCGGCCCAAACAAGGGGATGATTTTCATTCTTGAGACGGAACGAAATCTGTCATTTTGGATGCGCAACACCCTCATTCCACTGGACATGGTCTTCATCAACAATGCCGGGAAGCTGGTGAGCATCCAGCGCGATGCCACACCGCTTAGCAAAGTCCCCCTCCCCTCTGGCGGACCGGCCCGCATTGTTTTGGAGATCGATGGCGGAGACGCGGCGATCTTGAACATCAACGATAGCACAAGGTTCGAATTCGGCGCGGCGACGCTGAACTATCTCGCCGCCTCTCGCCTCCCATTCAAGGGCTAGATCCTAGCCCTTTTGGATCAGAGCAGGCGCGCCTTTGCCGCCTGATACTCTGCCTTCATCTCAGCAATGACGTCGGCCACCGGACCGGCATTGCTGATATTGCCCACACCCTGTCCTGCGCCCCAGATGTCTTTCCATGCCTTTGCCTTGGTATTGCCGCCGGAACCAAAATTCATTTTTGACTTGTCGGCCACAGGCAATTCCCGCGGATCCAGGCCGGCTTTTGAGACGGACTTGGACAGGTAGTTGCCGTGAACACCAGTGAACAGGTTGGTGTAAACCACGTCCTTGGCGGCTGAATCGACGATCATCTGCTTGTAGTCGGGGTCTGCATTGGCCTCCTCGGTCGCGATGAAACGGGTTCCGATGTAGGCAAAATCGGCGCCCATCGCCTGTGCAGACAGCACAGCGCCGCCGTATGAGATCGCACCGGAGAGAGCTACCGGACCGCTGAAGAAACTACGGATCTCCTTGATCAGGGCGAAGGGTGACAACATACCCGCGTGCCCCCCTGCACCGGCCGCAACACAGATGAGCCCGTCAACGCCCTGCTCAAGCGCCTTTTCCGCGTGCCGCACGGAAATGATGTCATGCATGATGATACCACCGTAGGAGTGCACGGCTTCGACCACGGCCTTGGGTGGGTTCAACGACGTGATCACTACGGGCACTTTGTGTTTCACACACATCTCGACGTCGTAGTCGAGACGATCGTTTGACGGGTGGCAAATCTGGTTGACCGCAAAGGGCGCAGCGGGCTTGTCCGGGTTGGCTTCGTTGTGGGCTGCAAGCTCCTCCGTAATCCGTGTCAGCCATTCATCCAGAACGTGAGCCGGTCGAGCATTCAACGCAGGAAATGACCCCACTACACCGTTCTTGCACTGCGCAATGACGAGGTCGGGGTTGGAGATAATGAAAAGCGGTGCTCCGATTACTGGAAAGTCTTTTAGGCTTTGTCGCAGGTCGATGGGCAGGTTTTCGGTCATTTGATTGTCTCCATGACGCACTCTGGCTTGTTCTTGACCAGCAAAGTGCCTCAAAACTAAGGCTGTTCAAGGTTGAGACCCGCAAGGAGGCGCACGATGACCGCTTTTTCTTTTCAAACGGTGCCCAGCATTAAGTTTGGTGAACCAGCAGCTGAAGCTTTAGCGGCGATGGTGTCCGGGTTTGGCGCAAACCGTCTGATGATTGTGTCCGACCGTGGCGTTGTCGGCGCCGGACTGGTTGAGCCCGTGCAGCGTTCTTTGACCGAGCTTGGCCTGACGGTTCTGGTCCATGACGATGTCGAGGCCGATCCGCCAGAAGCCAAAGTGCTTGAGGCGGTCGCCGCCGCGCAGGAGTTTGGAGCGGAGGCTATTGTTGGGTTGGGCGGCGGCAGTCCCATGGATACGGCCAAGCTGGTCGCCTTGCTCTGTCGGGCCCGGCAGCCGCTGAGTGAAATGTACGGGGTAGCGCAGGTCGACCGCGCCCAAGTCCCCGGCGGTCGCCTTCCGCTGTTCCAGGTTCCGACCACAGCCGGCACAGGCTCTGAGGTTACACCAATTGCCATTGTCACCGTCGGCGCAGAAATCAAACTGGGCGTTGTCGATCCCATCCTCTATGCCGATGGCGCCGTGCTCGACCCTAGCTTAACAGCCGGATTGCCGCCCCACGTCACTGCACACACCGGTATCGACGCCATGGTCCATGCGATCGAGGCCTTCACCACCAAAATCCGAAAAAACCCGCTTTCCGATGGCCTGGCCCAGCAAGCCCTGATGCGGCTGGCGCGGGGTCTGCCTCGTGCCATGGCCAATGGAATGGATCTGAGTGCGCGCGGGGACATGTTGCTGGGGGCTATGCTGGCGGGACAGGCCTTCGCCAACGCCCCCGTTGCTGCCGTACACGCCCTCGCCTACCCCATTGGTGCGCTGTTCCACGTGCCCCACGGCCTGTCGAATACGCAGGTGCTGGCGCCCGTTCTGCGCTTCAACGCCGAAACGCACCCGACCCTTTATGCCGAGCTTGCCGATTTGCTCGTCCCTGGCAGCAGCGGCAGTGACGCGGTGCGGGCGGGGCAGTTTATCGACTTCATGGAACGACTGACCGACGACTGCGGGGTCAATCCTAGGCTCCGTGAGGTCGGTATATCGCACAACGATCTGCCAAAACTGGCGGAAGACGCCATGAAACAAACGCGTCTGCTGCAAAACAACCAGCGAGACATGACGTACCAGGACGCTCTGGACATCTACACCAAGGCGCTCTGATTTGTCAGAATGGGGCACCCGTGGCGGCCTGCCTAGCAAGCCGCCACAGCTGTCGCTTTCACCATCGATTGGTCGTCAGTTCATCGTCCGCATTGACCCCGGACGTCCACCGGAAACGACGGTGTCGATCCAGTCGATCATCACCTCGACAATCGGGGTGCCATTGATACGGTCGTCGAACGCATTGATCTCAGACCAACTGTGGCCATGCCCTTGAAAACCATGCAACTGCACGGGCGTTCCGGTCGCTTGTCCTCGCGCGTAGAGGGCCTCTGAAGCGCTAAAAGGAACGGTGCGGTCCGCCGTGCCGTGAACGACGAAGGTTGGCACGTCGTTGCGCTCCATCGCGTTCACATCGGACAAGGCCCCCCAATAGCTCACCACGCCCGCAACATTGGGAGAGGAGAAGCCGAATTGATCCGAAAGGAAGGTAGTGTTGAGCACCGTTGCCCCGCCCGCTGACGACCCGATCAGGATAACTTTGTCCGGGTCGATGCAGGCGCTACTGGCCCTGAAATCGATGAAATCCAACGCGTCCAGCGTGGTCTCGACCGCTCCTGCGCCGGCGATGGCCTGATCACGGTCTTCGCCGGTCAGGTCTCCGGGAATGGCCTGCATCAAGCGCGGGTCAATGACGGGCCGATCTTTCACCAGACGATAGCTGAGGGATATACTGTTCCAGCCCTGTTTGGCGAACTCCCCCGCAAATTCCGCCCATCGCCTCGACTTGCGACTGCCCGTTTTGAAGCTACCACCGTGCACCATCACCATGGTTGGTCGGGGATTGGCACACGCAGCCTTGGGTCCGGCAAAATCCAACTTGAGCGTCATCGGGCCATTCCCGGTGGGCGCTTGGGTGTAGGGAATATTCGGGCGAGTCATCATGTTGCTTTGCGCGTCGGCCGTGCTAAGCGCAAAGGTGAAAACGGCAGCGAGGCCAGCAAGAAATGTGGGGCCGGTGGGGATGAGTGATTTCATGGTTTCCTCTGGGGCGTGTTTGGTTGGAGTTTCCCTGTCCGCCCCAGTTACGAGCACGAAGCCACGAACATCCCTGCTCGGGCGCTGAAATCCCCAAAAATCGCCGGTTCAGCCTGCACAGTCCCCCGCGCACCGACCCAGCCGGACCGCTCGGGCGCACCACGCTGGTCGCAACAGCAATTTGCACGGCATGCCCGCGATCTTGCCCGTTGCGTTGCAGCTTTGGCGGGCTAGCTTAGGTCGCATACCCGCAAGCTAGGACCCTTCATGACAGAGAATACGCAAGACGGCCCTTCCGCTGTCCCGGATGCCACAAAACCTCAGACCAGAGGAAAAGGCCCTGACATGACCGGGGACCCTATCGGGAAGCTGCTGATCATGCTTGCCGTTCCGGCGGGCATCGGATTTTTCTTCATGATCGCCTACAACCTTGTCGACACCATCTGGGCCAACCAATACCCGGAGCCTGGCGAGGCCGCAAACATGACCGGAGCTGCGCTTGGGCGTTCTTTTGGCCCGTTTTTCCTGATGCAGGCCTTTTCCATTGGATTGATGCAAGGCACCACAGCGCTGGTGTCGAACGCTCTGGGCGCGCGCAAGGGTGATCAGGCGAGGCACATCATCGCGCAAGCCATGGTTGCCGGGGTGATTGTCGGAGTGACGCTGCTCACCTTTGCGATGTTCCTGCCCGTGCCGGGACGCGAGGGTTCTTTCATTGAGCTGTATTACTTCACACTTTCCAGTGGCAACGCTGAAGCCACCCGCCTGGGCATGGCTTACATCCTACCCATCCTATGGCTCGCGCCCTTCCTGATCGTGATCTCGGTCTTCAATGCCATTCTCAGCGCCAAGGGCGACTTCACCACCTTTGGGATTGTCCAGGTGGCGGCCTTCTTCATAAATCTGATCCTGGACCCCATTCTTGTCTTCGGCGGAACGCCGTTCAATCTCTATGGTCTCTCGGTCAATTTACCGGATTTTCTGCCTGAACTGGGCGTGGCGGGCCTCGCCTGGGCAACGGTGTTCACCCAGATGTTGGGTGCCCTGGTTGTCATGGTCGTTGCACTGCGGACGGGGATATTCAAGGGACTGAAGATCACCGAATTCATCCCCTTCTGGCCCCTTCTCAGTCAGGTCATCGGCCAAGGCGTGCCCGCAGCGGTAAACATGCTGCTAATCGCAGGCGGGTTCATCTCGATCCAGTTCTTTGTTCCAGAGATCGTCAAACAAACCGGCAGCCTGCTGCTGGAAACCATGAATCCGGCGGACGCAGCCGAAGCGGCGATTAACGGCTACATGAACGCTGCGCGGATTGAGCAGTTGCTGCTGCTGCCTGTGATTGGATTGGAACTGGCTTTGATTTCGATCGTCGGCAACAATCTTGGCGCGCGCAAGGAAGAACGGATCTGGCGGGTTTATCGTCTGGGTTTGATCACCGCTGTGATCATGACGATTACGGCGACGATCATTCAATTTGCTGGCCACCAGCTGTTCCCATCCTGGATCAATCGATCGGACGAAACCCTCGCCGTGTCGTCTCAGGTTCTGTCCATCTCAGCCTTCCTGCTGACAGCTTACGCCTTGATCTTCATCAATTCAGGCACCCTGCAAGGCATGAAGCGCCCGCTGTTCGCTATGCTCATCAATGGCGTTCGCCTGGTCGTGGGACCGGCGGTTGTCTTTCTCATCGTGTCGATCTTTGCGCCAGGTAACCTGCTTGTCTTCTGGCTGGGTTACGGTGCCGTCGCTTGGGGCTGCGGACTGTTTGCAATGTGGTATACTCCGCCGCGAATGAAGCGCGTGATGGCGCGGGAAATCGGCACCCCCGCGGCCTGACCCGGCGCGCCCCGGCGCGCACACCCTCTTGGCAAGGCAAGGAACCGCCATGACTCAGCTGGTAACTGCCCCCGATCGTGAAGACATTCAAGGCTTGCTGGATAGCAGCAGTCTGACACTGGACGCACCCGGTCGATTTATTAACCGGGAGGTTTCCTGGTTGGGCTTCAACGAGCGTGTTTTGGCAGAAGCAAGCCGTTCCGAGCATCCCTTGCTGGAGCGCGTGCGCTTTGTCGCCATATCGGCCACGAACCTCGAAGAATTCATCATGGTTCGCCTTGCCGGTTTGAAGGCACAGGACCGCGAGGGCATTGAGGCCCTTTCCCCTGAAGGGCTGACCGCTTCGCAACAGGTTGAAATGACCTCCAACCGGGTCCGTGACCTGCAGAAGCAGCAGCTGGAAGTCTGGCGTACGTTGCGCGACCAGCTAGCGGCATCGAACATTCACGTTATCGACCGCAACCAACTTACTGATGGTGAAAAATTCTATCTCGAAGAGACCTTTGAGACCGAATGGCTCCCTGTGCTCACCCCGATTTCGGTTGACCCAACCCACCCGTTCCCCTTCATCCGAAATCTCGCGGTTTCGATGGTGATGGAACTGTCACGACGCAGCGACTCGCGCCGGTTTACCGGCCTGCTGATGATCCCCTCTGACCTGCCAGGTTTCATCAAGTTGCCGCAGAGCGCGGACGGACAGTCGCGCATTATTCCGGTATCCGAAGTGCTATACAGCTACCTCAATCGGCTTTTTCCAGGGTTCGAGGTCAACAACGCCGGTTTCTTTCGGCTGTTCCGAGACAGCGATCTGGAATTCGCCGAAGAAGCTGAAGACCTCGTTGGATCCTTCGAAACAGCCCTGAAGCGCCGCACTCGTGGGGAGTCGGTGTCCATCAACGTAGACCGCGATGTACCGGATCACCTGGTCACTGTTTTGCTCGATGAGTTCAACTTAGGGCATGAAGATTGCGTGCGCATGGGGGGAAATCTGAACCTGGCGCAGCTCAGTGAAATCTGTGAAATCAAGCGGCCTGATCTCAAATTCCAGCCCTTTGACCCCCGTTTCCCGGAACGCATCCGCGACTTTGACGGCGATTGCTTTGCGGCAATCAGAGCCAAAGACTTCGTCATCCATCACCCGTTCGAGAGTTTCGACGTGGTGGTACGCTTCCTGAACCAGGCCGCGAATGACCCAGACGTGGTGGCCATCAAGCAAACCCTCTACCGCACATCGAACGACAGCTCGGTTGTCTCGGCACTCAAAAATGCTGCCGAAGCCGGGAAATCCGTAACGGCCCTTGTCGAGCTCAAAGCCAGGTTTGACGAAGAGGCTAATATTCGCTGGGCGCGCGATCTGGAGCGCGCGGGCGTGCAAGTTGTCTACGGCTTTATGGACCTGAAAACCCACGCCAAGGTCAGTCTGGTAGCACGGCGCGAAGGTGGCAAGCTGCGGACCTATTGTCATTTTGGCACCGGCAACTATCACCCCGTCACAGCTCGCATTTACACGGACCTGTCATACTTCACTGATGACCCCGAATTCGCGCAGGACGCAGGTCGGCTGTTCAACTACATGACATCCTACGCCGTCCCGGAAAAGATGAGCCGGCTGTCCGTCGCCCCCCTGAACATGCGGGAGACGCTGATGGCGGCGATCGAGGATGAAATTGCCAACGCCTCAGCAGGCAAGCACTCTGGAATTTGGGCCAAGATGAATGCTCTGGTCGATCCGGAGATCATTGATGGCCTCTATCGCGCATCCATGGTGGGGGTGAAGATCAACCTTGTGGTGCGCGGCATTTGCTGTTTGCGGCCCGGAATTCCGGGGTTATCAGACAACATTGAGGTCAAATCCATCGTTGGCCGATTCCTGGAACATTCGCGAATCTGCTGCTTCGCAAATGGGGAGGCGCTGCCCTCCCCCAGGGCAAAGGTGTACATCTCATCGGCCGACTGGATGCCTCGAAACATCAACCGGCGCGTCGAAACACTGATACCCATTCTCAATGAAACCGTTCACAAGCAGATCATAGACGAAATC
>Ga0115564_10003436_pt1 | contig 13248 bp, 10 predicted proteins | sample COGITO_mtgs_1105_7_FD_88680 | JGI IMG/M metagenome (GOLD analysis project Ga0115564, IMG submission 88680) | Pelagic marine microbial communities from North Sea - COGITO_mtgs_110523 | ecosystem: Environmental > Aquatic > Marine > Epipelagic | place: Germany:Helgoland, sampling site Kabeltonne...
AACATTGCTTTTTTACCTGTAAGTTCACAAATTCTTGACATTTTTTCTTAACTTTAATTGTTCTGTTGTTTCAAAACGAGGTGCAAAAATACGAATTCTTTAGAAGTACGCAAACTTTATTTTAGCATTTTTTAAAAATTTCTTTTTGAAACAAAGTAAAGGCCATCGTCACTGCTTTTTGAACCACCCTAAGTCGTTGTTTACCAAAGTTAAACTCCTGTGAAAAAACACCTTTTGGGGTTGCTACTGCAATACAAACGGTCCCAACTTCTGCATCAGAATCCCCTTTTGACGGTCCTGCATTTCCAGTAGTTGCTATTCCATAGTCAGAATTAAATACGGTTTTTACATTTTGAGCCATCGCTTCAGCAACTTCTAAGCTCACCACAGAGTGTTCTGCAATCAATTTAGAATCTACTTTTAAAATCTCTATTTTCGTTTCCGTTGCATACGCCACAATACCGCCTTTAAAATAAGCAGATGCACCGTCGTAAGCCGTGATGTTTTCTGCTATTTTACCACCCGTACAACTTTCGGCAACAGAAAGTGTTTTCCCTAGCTTGACGAGTTGATTTCCTATAATTTGCTCAATTGAGGATTGTTCTTCAAATCCTACAAAGATGTCATTAATTAAAGGTAATAAGGCTTCAATTTGAGTATCAACACCTTCAATAATAGCTGCTTTATCAAACCCTGTTGAAGACAATCGCAAGCGCACCCTTCCTAGATTTGGCAAGTACGCAAGTTTTATGGACTCTGGCAAGGCTGTTTCCCAATCCATGATACGTTCGGCAATGACACTCTCCCCGAGCCCATACGTTAACAGTGTTTTATGTAAGATAAAAGGGCGTTCAAATTTTTCGGAAATTCTTGGCAAAACCTCATCATTCATTAGTCCTTTCATTTCGTAAGGCACTCCTGGCAAGGATATAAATATCGTATTGTTTTTTTCGAGCCACATCCCTGGTGCACTCCCCGATTTATTCATTAAGGCCGTTGCTTTGGAAAGCACTAGTGATTGATCTATATTAACCTGAAGTAAGGGTTGTTTGACAAAGTGTTTCCACAGGTATTTTATATTATCCAAAACCGCTTGATCATGTACTAAGGTATCTTCAAAATATTGAGCCAAGGTTGTTTTGGTAATATCATCTTTGGTTGGACCAAGACCCCCCGTAATAATGACGATATCTACATTTGCTTCAGCAGCTTCAAATGCTTTTAAAATATGAGTCTTATCATCTTGAACTGAAGTAATTTGATAGACTGATACGCCAATGTTATTTAATTCTTTGGCTATAAATGCAGAATTGGTGTCCACAATTTGACCAATTAGAATCTCATCTCCAATAGTGATTATTTCTGCTTTCATTTCTTATTTAACTTTAATTGAAAAAAACTCTTCTTCTCCGATATACCCTTTTAAAGAATCATCGGGTTGAACGCGACCGACTCCTGAAGGAGTTCCTGTGAAAATAATATCTCCAATCTTTAAAGTGAAAAACTGAGACACGTACGCAATGATGTCGTCAATTTTCCATAACATATCACTCGTTGTGGCGGACTGTACAATTTCATTGTTTTTATGAAGACTAAACGGTAGAGCATTCAAGTTATCGAAGTTTGATTTTGACACCCATTTTCCTACAACTGCAGAGCCGTCAAAAGCTTTGGCTTTTTCCCAAGGCAAGCCTTTTTCTTTGAGTTTTTTTTGAAGGTCACGCGCCGTGAAATCAATTCCTAAACCAATTTGCTCGTAATATTTATGAGCGAATTTAGAATCAATATGTTTTCCAACACGATTGATTTTTACCAAGACCTCAACTTCATGATGTACTTCATCTGAAAAATCTGGAATAAAAAAGGGTTGTTTTTTTAGAAGGATAGACGTATCAGGTTTCAAAAAGATTACCGGTTCTTTGGGTTTTTCGTTTTTGAGTTCTGAAATGTGTTGCGCATAATTACGCCCAATACAAATGAGTTTCATCTATTGCAATTTATTATTGAAGGCACGCAACTTAATAGCTGTTAATACCTTTTTGGTATAAAGTGGGAAATCTGCCGAAAGTAACCAACCAAAGTACCCTGGTTCTTTTTCTAGTATTTCGGTTACTTTTTTACCATTGTGTTTTCCGAAAGAAAAGCATTCATCACCGTCTTTGTCATAGGCAATAAAACCAGCAAAATCGGCCAGTTTTTTGCGAGTGCTAAAGTCTGCTAAAAACGTTGTGTCATTTTCTAAATCTTCATAACGGTCTAATTGTGCTTTTAAAACTTCATAAGTCGCCATCGTGTCGGCTTCAGCACTGTGTGCATCATCGAGACTTCGATCGCAATAAAACTTAAATGCTGCGGTCAAAGTACGCTGTTCCATTTTATGAAAAATAGTTTGCACATCCACCGATTGTCGGTTTTTCATATCAAAGTCAACACCTGCTCTTAGCATTTCTTCTGCTAATAAAGGAATGTCAAAACGATTGGAGTTAAACCCTCCTAAATCAGAGTCTTTAATCCATGTATTAATTTCTTTTGCAAGTTCATTAAACGTAGGTTCATTAGCCACCTTTTCGTTGGTGATGCCATGAACGGCTATAACCACAGCAGGAATTTGCATTTCTGGATTGACTAGCCAGGTTTTCTTTTCCTCAGTACCGTTCGGATTCACTTTTAAGATCGAAATTTCTACAATCCGATCTTTTGTAATACTGATTCCTGTCGTTTCTAAATCAAAGAAACATATCGATTTATTTAGGTTTAATTGCATAATTATAGTGTTCTATTTTCGTCCCATGCTTCTAGGTACTCTTTGACTGTTTTCAAGAATTGACCGCCTAAGGCACCGTTTACGACTCTATGGTCGTAGGAATGTGATAAAAACATTCGTTGTCTAATTCCGATAAAATCGCCTTCGTTGGTTTCTATAACGGCTGGCACTTTTCGAATGGCGCCAAGAGCCAGAATTCCAACTTGTGGCTGGTTAATGATAGGCGTTCCCATGATGCTTCCAAATCCACCAACATTAGTCACTGTATATGTCCCATCTTGAATATCATCTGGTTTTAGCTTATTGGTACGTGCGCGATACGCCAAATCATTGACGCGTTTGGTCATCCCAATAAGGTTTAATTGATCTGCATTTTTGATGACGGGCACAATTAAATTACCATCTTCCAAGGCCGCAGCCATTCCGATATTGATATTTTTTCGTTTAATTATTTTCCCGTCTTGAACCGATATATTTAGCATTGGATGCACCGTTAACGCATAGGCTACAGCTTCTAGAAATATAGGCGTAAACGTAATATTTTGTCCTTCTCGAGCTTTAAAAGCGTCTTTAATTCCCAGCCTCCAATTCCATATTTTTGTGACATCGACTTCTATAAAAGATTGTACATGTGCCGAGGTCTGAATCGAGTCGGTCATGTGTTTAGAGACGAGTTTACCCATGCGAGACATCTCAATAATTTCATCTTCTCCACTACTCACTACAGGATTTACTGTTGCTGAACTTGGCATTGTTGCAATCGATGCGATGGACTCGCTTGGTGCTTTTACTTCAACAGGAGCTGAATGTGATTTGTTTGATAAATAAGATAATATATCGTTTTTGGTAACTCTACCCTCTTTACCAGAACCTTTAATGGCATCCAATTCGGATTGAGAGACCCCTTCTTTTTTAGCAATATTTTTTACTAATGGCGAATAAAAGCGTGTGTCGTTTGAGCTAATCGGAGTAATTGTTTCTTGGATTTGTGCAATAGAGGACTCTAACTGCACCGCTGCTTCGGGCTCAGAATTCGCTACAACCTCTGGGGCTGTCGCTGCAGCTACAGGGACATCAGATTCCGTTTCTATAATAGCAATGGTTTGCCCTACCTCTACAATGGCATCGACTTCAAATAGCTTTTGAATTAAAATCCCTTCAACTTCACTAGGTACTTCACTATCCACCTTATCCGTTGCAATCTCCAAGACTGCTTCGTCGGCTTCAATTTTCTCTCCAACATCTTTGAGCCATGCAGTTAGGGTGGCTTCGGCTACACTCTCACCCATTTTGGGTAATTTAAGTTCAAATTTTGCCATAGTTTTATGCGAATAGGTAAATTAATATAGACTACAAAATTAACTAAAATAGATGGAACTATTAAGGAATATTAGAATTGTATTATGTCTCCAATACTGTCAGCCGAATTACTTCCAAGCATGTAGGTACAATTTTTAGGCTGAATTTTAAAAATTGACTGTTTCATTTTAGGAGCTTGTATTTGATCAATAATCGACTTAAAGGACAAACTCGATGCATCCAAAATTATTTCGGAGTTGGAGACAAGTTCGTCTACAGAGGATATGATTTTTGGGTTCAATTTCTCAACTAATTGAGCTTCAGGATTGGTTGAAATTAAAACAAGCTTATACTTAATTTCAGGTTGTTGCTGTTTCAATGGCTTAAATAAAATCAAGAGTTTAATTCCAAAGAAAAGTCCTAAATCAAAAAGAAAATTGGATTTAAAATGTTTTTTGTAAAATATCTGCATAGCTCCATAAAACCGCTTTAGGTAAATGGTATTCCTTCGTGTACTTTCACCTTTATAATGGATTACTGTAGTACCTCCAAAATAATAGTTTTCGTACCCATTTTTAAGCGATTTAAAGGAAAAATCGATGTCTTCTCCATACATGAAATAATCTTCATCGAACCCTCCTAAGGAATCATAAAGTGCACGTTTCAATATCATAAAAGCGCCGACTAAAATTTCTACTTTTGCAGTTTGATCTTCTGTTATATGATTCGCATAGTAGTTTTGAGAATTTCCTAATACTTTTTTAATTGCGATATCTACGTGTGGAATGTTTCGTTTGCTTTCTGGAAGAAATTTTCCAGAGCCATCAATCAATCGACAGCCTATGATGCCTAAATTTGGTTGTTTCTCTGCAAAATTAAGAACGGAATCAAAAGTATCTTCTGCAACAACCGTATCTGGATTTAAAATACAAACGTACTCACCCTTGGCAACTTTAACTGCCTGATTATTGGCTTTTGAAAACCCTACATTTGAGCTGTTTTCAATTAAAACCACAGAAGGAAATTTTGCCTTCACCATTTCACAACTACCATCCTTAGAATTATTATCTATGACAATAATTTCTGAAGGGATCGTTCCTAAAGCAGCTTCTACACTTTGAAGGCACAGCTCAAGAAAATACCGAACATTGTAATTTAGAATGACAACGGAGAGTTTCAAGGAAAATTAGGATTTAAGAGAGAGTTCAAATGGAATTCTATTGGTGATACTTCGTCCAAGTGTCACTTCGTCGGCATATTCTAATTCATCTCCAACAGAAATTCCGCGAGCGATGGTTGATATTTTTACATCGGTATCTTGAATTTGTTTAAAAATATAAAAATTAGTCGTATCCCCTTCCATGGTAGAACTCAACGCAAAAATAAGTTCTTTCGTATTTCCTAACCGAACTTTTTCAATTAAGCTGTTAATTTTTAAGTCATGAGGCCCCACACCATCCATGGGAGATATTTTACCCCCTAGCACATGATAAACGCCTCTATAAGATGCGGTACTTTCAATAGCCATCACATCTCTAATATCTTCCACCACACACACAACATCTTGCTGACGGTTGGTATTGATGCAAATTTCACACAATTCTGAATCACTAATATTGTGGCAGTTTTTACAAAAGTTAATATTCTGACGCATTTTTTGTAAGGCATCCGTTAAATGAAGTGTCTGCGACTCAGGCTGGCGCATCAAATGAAGTACGAGCCGTAAAGCCGTTCGGCGTCCAATGCCAGGCAATTGCGCAACTTCGTCCACTGCACTTTGTAATAATTTAGAAGAAAATTCCATGGCACAAATCTAGATAAAATTAAACGAATTAATGTCATGAATTTAAACATCTCGAAATATGCAATCTAAAGATCCCTTCTTAACTATTTTTATAGAACTAAAACTATATTATTTTAAAAATTATTAGTGAAGAAACCAAAATAAAAATGGATTTATTCATAATAAAAAATTTAATAGTTACATTTATCAATCACAAAATAAAAACTCATGAGCTCTTCTTTAATCTTAACGCTCCTTCTAGGATATTTTTTGGTTTTAATTCTCATTTCTTATTTGACAGGCAAAAACGACTCCAATATCGATTTTTTTAAGGCCGGCAAACAATCTCCTTGGTATCTAGTGGCTTTTGGAATGATTGGTGCATCGCTATCAGGGGTTACCTTTATATCGGTGCCAGGTTGGGTAGAGGCGTCTCAGTTTAGCTACTTTCAAGTGGTCTTAGGCTATATGGTCGGCTATGTTGTGGTTGCTTTTGTGCTGCTTCCTGTCTATTATAAATTAAATTTAACGTCCATTTACGAGTATCTTTTTCAACGCTTTGGATTTGTAAGTCATAAAACAGGGGCCTTTTTCTTTTTTGTATCAAGAGTTTTAGGGGCTGCATTTCGGTTGTATTTAGTGGCGATTGTGTTACAGCAATTTGTATTTAATGAGTGGAATGTTCCTTTCGAGATTACAGTCATTATTTCAATTTTACTGATTTGGATTTATACATTTAGAGGAGGCATTAAAACCATTGTTTGGACGGATACGCTTCAAACGTTATTTATGATTACTGCGGTTGTATTGTCTATTTATTTTATTACGGATAGTTTGGGCTGGAGTTTCACAGAGTTTCTGGCCTCTGACGAACTTAAATCCTACAGTACTATTTTTAATACGGATAACATATTAGACAAAAACTACTTTTTGAAATCCTTTTTTGGGGGGTTATTTATTACCATTTGTATGACAGGATTGGATCAGGATATGATGCAAAAAAACCTAACTTGCAAATCGCTTAAAGACGCTCAGAAAAATATGCTTTCGTTCAGTGTTGTCCTTACTTTAGTGACCTTTTTATTCATGCTGTTGGGAGCACTTTTGTTTATTTATGCCAAGAAAAATAATATTACAATACCCTTATTAGATGGGAAACCTAAAACAGATTTATTATTTCCAGAAATCGCTCTTAACAGCGGATTGGGCATTACACTAGGTATTACTTTTATTCTTGGATTGATTGCTGCTGCATATAGCAGCGCCGATAGCGCTTTGACTTCTTTAACTACCTCTTTTTGTGTAGACATTTTGGACATGACTGATAAAACCGAACAAGAACAAAAATCAATTCGTAAAAAAACACACATCGGAATGAGTGTGCTTTTGGTGGTGGTGATTATCGCCTTTAAATACATTCTAAACTCAAATGTAATTAACAGTCTATTGACTGTGGCAGGCTACACCTACGGGCCTCTTTTAGGATTGTTTGCTTTTGGAATATTTACTAATTACAAAATAAAAGATCGATATGTCTGGATGGTAGCCTTGGCTTCAGTAGCAGTTGTGTTTATGCTTGGGAATATACCTTCAGACTACTTAGGCGGCTATGTGATTGGTTACGAACTCCTACCGCTTAATGGCTTATTTACGTTTTTAGGGTTAATGTTGATTCGACGTAAATAACCTAAATCATAAAAAAACGATTTCCTATTGAATTAGCCGCCTTTACATATATTTTCAGGTGTTATAGAGATTCATCTAAAAAATATTAGAAGCTATTTTACGATCAGTTTTTTAGTGATTTCTCTGTTAGCCGTATTTACTTTTAAGAAATATAGCCCTTTTGGAACCTTTAACTCTATTTCAGGGTTTTGTGACAAATCTCTGTTTTTTTCATAAAAGACCAACTTTCCAAGAGGGTCATAAATTTTTATGGTTACTTGTTTGTTTAATTTCCAATTCAATTTAAAAGTTCCAGTAGATGGATTTGGCGACAGAATCAAACCCGTTATTTCCAAGTCATCCACGCCAAAAGTAGAAGGATTAAATAAATCGACACTCCAGATGCCACGACCGTAAGTGGCTGCATACAATTTGTTATCTGCTGTATTTACTTCAAGTTCATTTATTTTAACATTTGGTAAATCGCTGTTGTAAGATGTCCAGGTTGTTTCATTATCTCTTAGATAATAAACCCCATAATTCATGCCTAAATAAAGGATATCTTCATCATAGGTAGTATCCCACACCAATGCCAAGGCACTAAAATTCGGTATGTCTTGAGTTGCAACACTCCAATTTTCACCACCATCACTTGAAATATATACTTTATTTGATGAACTCGTTGCAATAGCTAATTTATTTGGATTGGCAGGATGAATCGCAATTGAATTAATCTTACCTAAAAAGCCTGATAATTGCGTCCAGTTTTCAATTGAACCTCCATTAGTAGTTTTATAAAGATTAAATCCAACTGCCGCATACATGGTATTACTATCAGAAGGTGCTATTTTTAGGTGATCTGCATTTTTGCCAAAATTTTGTGATATTGAAGTCCAGTTTTGCCCTCCATCTATCGATTTATAAATCTCATCATATCCTGAGTAAATAGTTGTAGAAACAAGCGGATCTTGTTCGAATGGGGTTACCCAATTACCTATTTTACCACCTGGCCTAGAAAGACCAATAATACTTTGTCCTTGATTTATGGATTTATATAAACTTCCAAATTGTGAAGTCCCATACAAAATATTAGAATCTGAGTGATCTACAAAAGACTCCATACCATCGGCTCCTAACCAGTCTGCCCAAGTTTTATCCGCTGTATAAACAGAAGTGCCGTTGTCTTGAGATCCTCCAGATACAATAACAGGATCTGTTTGACTGATTCCTATTTTATAAAATTGTCTAATTCCCAAACCAGAAGTTAGGTCTGTATAATAGGTGCTGTTAACATTCAACGGATCGTTGGCTACAAAAATACCGCCATCACTACCCACATATATTTTATCATTTTGATAAATCATTACATCAATATCAGCATGACAATAACCTATACCTTCAGCTACAGCATTTTCAGGTATCCATTGAGAAGTGATATTAAAATCGATACCCGCATTTGTAGAGCGCCATGATAAAACCCCTGCAATGTGGACGTCCTCTGCATCGTTTGGATTTACGACGACATCCATATCTCTGGGTGCTTGCCCTCCTCCTCCGCTGGCATTTGAACTGTACCCAAAATAATTTTTTTCTGAGTGATCCAATTTTGTAAAATTAGCTCCACTGTCTATTGATTTATAAAAACCTCCAAAGATACTACCGGAGGCCTCTAGAATGTAAACGACTGCAGGATTATCCGCAGAAACACCAATCATTTTTGGGCTATTACTAAAGGTTTCAATACTAGAAGGAATTTTAGTGTCAAAATTATCTAGAAACACAACCCCTAAAGTTGAATCTTCAACCGAAACATCGTCTAGAGTAACCCCTCTACCGTAATTAGACGTTCCTTCAAATGCTATATAATAATCTGATGTTGGATTTGGTAAACTTAGTACTATATCTTCCCAAGAAATAATTTCAGATGTATAATATGCAAGTTCTATCCAAGTTTCATTAATTCCTGTTTTATAAAAAACTTTAAGTTCGTCTAAATCGTCACCCCTTTTTACATTCGAATAAGAAAACTTGAGTTCGGGTGCAGTGCTACCAATGAGATTAAGTTGTGGAGAAATTAATTTAGTTACTACTTCATTGTAATCGGCACGGTAAAAAAGAGCTAACCTTGATCCGCTTTTAGGAACTACAGAATTATTTTCATTTGAAGATGACAATTCCCAGGCTGTATAACCATTTACATTTTCTTGTGTCCAAGAAATTGGTTCTAATGGATAATACGGTTCAGTCGTATATTCTAATGACTTTATAAAACTTTGACCACCATCAGTAGATTTAAAAAATGAATTCCCTGAAGCATAGACCGTATTGGTATCTCCAGGTTTAAACTCTACGTCAAAACCTGTGGTAGATTCAGAATGAATTGAACTCCAATTGACACCTCCATCCGTAGATTTATAAACTCCGTCATATTGACTAGAACAAAACATTTTGCTTGTATCATAAGGGTTAATTAAAATCTTATTGACGACTCCACTTCCTGTATCCGCGAATTGATTCCAAGTTGCACCTGCGTCTGTAGATTTAAAAATGATCCCTGAAGTACTTCCCCAATAATAAATACTTGAGTTGACGGGATCGATCGTCAATGCAGATACATAAATATTAGAAAGATTATCTGTGAGTACTGACCAATTGGCTCCCCCGTCGGACGTTTTCCAAACACCTCCTCCTGGAGATCCAATAATGATATGATTCGCATTGTAAGCGTCTATAGCTATGCTTGTAATTCTTCCCACACCTGGATTCCATCCTGAGGTCTGATTCCAATACGTGGGTCCCAGTTCCTCCCAATTAGAAACCAAACTCGTACGATTTAATCCTTTAGAGTTGTTTGCCTCTGAATTATAGCGTTCTAATTCTTCATAGTAAAATGAGGGCGACTTCAAAAAGCCGTATTCGTTTTGCATACGAAGGGCATTGTATTCCCATCGTTTAAAACTTTTGTAGCCGGTTCCTCTACCTTTATCTTTGTTTTCAAAATAGATTTGTGCAGCGTTTTGAACCTCTAAAACAGTGTATTGGTCTGAATTCATCATCTCAAGATAGTCTTGGGATTCACCATTTAAAAATAAGAACAGGAAGGTGTATAAAATAAGAGTAGGCTTATTCATAACTGAAAATTTAAAGATTTGGAATCTTAATGTAATGAAAAATAATGAACACGAAAAATCCCCCCTTAACTTTAACAGTATTTCATGTTTTTTGTTTAATTAAAAAAAGGAATCTTTAAACAAAATACAGATAAATGGCAATTATGAATAGTTTTAAAAAGTATTTTATTCTACCTTAAAAATTAAAATATTATACCACCAAATTAAGACAAGATGTGTTTAGGAATTAATACTGATTCGTCGAAAGTAATACCAAGGTGCAAGCAACTTCATAGTTGATAGATGCTTCACTTAGAAGTTTATAAAATTCAGGATTTTCAGTGCCAGGGTTGAAGATCACACGCTTGGGGTTTAAATCTAATATATAGTCATAATAGGCTTCTTGACGTTTCGGATTCAAATACAAGCTAACGGTATGAATGTTTTTATAAGGCATTAATTCGCTGTCGATATCGACGTCGCAAACCGTTCCTTTTTTCAAGCCAAAAGCTTTAACTTCAATCGTACTAGCACGCAAGCGCTGTATCACTAGGTTAGAGTAACGATCGGGGTTTAAAGAAACGCCGAGAACGAGTGTTTTTTTTGACATTTTTACCATTTAATAATCACACTTCCCCAAGTGAACCCACTTCCAAAAGCAGCTAAAACAACCGTATCACCTTGTTTGACTCTGCCTTGTGCATGAGCTTCCGATAAGGCTATTGGAATGGATGCCGCCGTGGTATTTCCGTATTTTTGGATATTATTATAAACCTGATCATCTGATAAACCAAATTTCTTTTGAATAAATTGAGAAATCCGTAAGTTGGCTTGATGTGGTATGAGCATATCAATATCCGAAACTTCTAAATTATTTTTTTGCAAACCTTCATTAATCACTTCGCTAAAACGTTTGATTGCATGTTTAAAAACAAATTGCCCGTTCATATAAGGCCGGTAACTAAAATCTTCGGGATCATTATCTTTAATAATATCTGACACCCAACGCGTTCCCATACCTGGTGCTTCAGTTGCAAGCTCTAAGGCATGCTTTCCTTCCGAATGTATATGAGTTGATAGAATTCCTTTTGTTAAATCTTCTTCACGAGTCAATATAGCGGCTCCAGCGCCGTCACCAAAAATAACTGAGATACTTCGACCACGAGTCGATTTATCAATCCCATGCGACTGTAACTCACTCCCAATCACAAGAATGTTTTTGTACATACCTGTTTTAATAAATTGATCTGCAACAGATATCGAATACACAAATCCCGAGCACTGCGCCCTGATATCCAAAGCCGCTACCGTATCAATTTCTAAAGCTTCTTGAATTTGCACCCCTGGTCCCGGGAAATAATAATCGGGACTTAAAGTCGCAAATACAATAAGGTCAATTTCTTCTTTTTCAATTCCTGCGTTTGAAATGGCCTTTTTGGCAGCTTCCAAACCCATTGTAAAAGTCGATTGTCCATCGCCTGGTTTTGCCCAACGACGCTCCTTGATTCCCGTTCGTTCTTGAATCCACTCATCCGTAGTATCCATGATTTTAGACAAATCGTCATTCGTGACAATGTTTTCTGGCACATAATGACCTAAACCTATGATTTTTGAGTTGTACATACTGTAAGTTTGAGTAAAAGGTGCAACAAATATAAACTAAAATGTCAGTTTGTCACTTTTTAATATTTGGTATTTTTTTTGACTATAGAAAAACATATAACTTAAAAATCAACACAATTATGTCAAAAGGAACGATTAATGTATCCGTAGAAAATATTTTTCCACTGATAAAAAAATTCCTCTATAGCGATCACGAAATTTTCTTACGTGAATTGGTGAGTAATGCCACTGATGCCACACTAAAACTAAAACACTTGACCAATATTGGCGAAGTGAACGTGAAATATGGAGACCCGAAAATCGAAATTAAAATCGATAAAGAAGGCAAAAAACTTCACATCATCGATCAAGGTTTAGGGATGACTTCTGATGAGGTTCAGAAATACATTAACGAAGTTGCTTTTTCTGGTGCCGAAGAGTTTTTAGACAAATATAAAGATAAGATTGATGATTCTGGGATTATCGGTCATTTTGGATTGGGTTTCTACTCTGCCTTTATGGTAGCTGAAAAAGTAGAAATTATCACCAAGTCTTTTAAAGATGAACCAGCTGCACATTGGATTTGTGATGGCAGCCCACAATACACGCTTGAAGCTTCTGACAAAACAGAAAGAGGGACGGAGATCATTTTGCACATCGCTGAAGATTCTACAGAATTCCTTGAAGAAAGCCGTATCACTACTCTTCTAAACAAATACAATAAGTTCATGCCTATTCCAATTAAATTTGGAACCAAAGAAGAAAATGACCCAGCGCATGAACCAAAAACAACCACAGACAAGGACGGGAAAGAAACAACCGAACCTCAACTTAAGATCACGGTTGATAACATCATTAACAACCCTACACCCGCTTGGACCAAGCAGCCTTCTGAATTAGAAGATCCTGATTATAAAAGTTTTTACCGCGAGCTGTATCCAATGCAGTTTGAAGAGCCTTTATTCAATATTCATTTAAATGTAGATTATCCTTTCAACTTGACAGGGATTTTATACTTCCCAAAA
>Ga0115564_10003439_pt1 | contig 13234 bp, 13 predicted proteins | sample COGITO_mtgs_1105_7_FD_88680 | JGI IMG/M metagenome (GOLD analysis project Ga0115564, IMG submission 88680) | Pelagic marine microbial communities from North Sea - COGITO_mtgs_110523 | ecosystem: Environmental > Aquatic > Marine > Epipelagic | place: Germany:Helgoland, sampling site Kabeltonne...
AAGGCCGCTGGCAAAGGGGTACGTGTCTTCAACCGTGACCGGTAGCGGTTCCGGCAGCAGCAGCACGGGGCGCGGCTGTGCCGGGCGGTTCAGAGCAGCTTGCAAGGCAAATTCGGGATCCCCCAGATCCTGATCCAACACCGCTGCGCTGCGCTGCTGTGTCAGCGCCACCACAGCAGCCGGAGAAGCGGTCAAGGCCGTCTCCACCGACTGTCGCTGCTCGGCTTGGCGCGGGTCGTGGCGCGCGCACAGGCCCGGCTGCACAACCGCATCCGAACCCAAACGGTTGGTCAGGCGGTCCAGAACCGGGTGATGCCGCCCAGGCTCGGCGTGGGTCAGCAGGCTATCCTGGCTTTCCCGAAGGATTTCTGCGCGTTGAACCGACAGCCCAACCGCGTCCAACCCAAAGCCAACATCAAAGGTCTCGGTCTGCTCGCTGAACAGGCGCAGCAATAGGCCTGGCTCCTGCGTCGGGCGGTGGCAGCGCAGCCGGATATCACGACGCGCACCATCGACGCGGTACAGCGACACCGTCGCTTGCCGCACCCCTTGGCCCGCTCGCGTCACCATGGGCAGAACCACCGCCATCAGGTCAAGCAGCGCCTGCTCGATTCCGGCTGCCGTGCCGATGGGCTCATGAAACAGCTTGCGTGCGGCATAGGCGGCGGCAGGAAGTAACGGCGTGATGGCGTCAGGGCGGGTTCCCAGCGCGCGGTCGAGGGTGTCGAGTAGGCGTTCAGGCGTGGCGCGCTCGGCGACCGACTGCTTGCGGGGACGCTTCTCCGAAAACCGTTGACCCAGCGCCTGACGGTCCAGCTGCGCGATATCGCCGATGCGCCGCAGGCCCAGCCGGTCCAGAGCCTCAACCGTGTCTTCTGGCAGGTTCAGCGCCGTGACCGGCAAGGGGCGCAGAGCGGGCAGGGTCTCGCCTTTTGGCACACACAGCAGCGGATCGTTCCCGTAACGCGCCAACCCCCAGGCGGCCAAGGGCGTATCAGCCATAGCAGCGCGGATGGGCAGTCCGCGGGACTGTAATCGATCCGCCATGTCCTGCAACAAACCTGGTTCGCCGCCAAACAGGTGCGCGCACCCCGAAACATCCAGCAGAAAGCCTGCTGTTCCGCCCATGTCCATCGGCGCATTGGCCGGATCCAGCGCAACCATAGGCGTGTAACATGTCAGCCAGTGCGCCAGCTGATGCCAGGCGCGCTCAATGCAGGCTGTGTCTGCGTTCATGGAACGAAGCCCGGGCACCAGCGCGCGGGCGTCGGTCAGCGGCTGGCCGAGCATGGCCCCAGCCGTGCGCGCCGCCGGGTTTGCGTCGTGCACCAAGACCAGATTGCGCTGTTCGACCGTCAAAACCCAAGGCTGCGGCTCTTGGACATTACCCGGATGCGGCTGCGCCCACAGAGCAAAGCTCGGACAAACGACGGAAACGATGCGTCTCATAGGACCACTCCAGAAGCCAGGATGCCGGGGCACCCCCGCGTTGACGAAACATCTCGGCGCGCCAGCGTACGCGCCGCATGGGGTGCTGGACCGCAGGCGGTGTAATCGCCTCACGGGCAGTCGGGGAGCGGTCGGGGGTGAACGGCGCGCCCGCGTCTTGCAGCGATGGATGGGTGACCGCACCCGCGTCCTGCGGCCCAAGGCTCAGGGTGGCTGCATCGCGCGCAGGGCGACGGAGTTCCTGCGCGCCGGTGCGTCCCTTGCCCTGCCCATTGGGCGCGAGCAGATGCGGGGGGATGGCGGCGAGGCGCCAGCGGGTTGCTGCGGCGGTGGGGTTGGCTTGCGGACGACGAGCGCCCTTGTGCCGACGCAAGGCAAGCAGCAACCGCCCCCGATCCTCACGGGCAGTTTCCGCCGCTTTGAGGTTCAGCCGATGGGATTGCGCCAACTCAAGCTGACACAGCTCGCACACAACCCCCAGAGCATCGGGATGGTCCAACACCTCCTCAAAGGCCCACAGCGCTTCTTTGTCATTGCGCACCTTAACCAGCCACAGCGCCTGCGGGTCTAATCCCAGACTGACAAGCCCTTGCGCCGATAATCCGGTACCGGCCGTATCATGTTGCGCGATCCAAAAGAGTGGTGATTTGTGGTTGTTTCTGAAGCCTGTTTGCTGGTCTTCATATTGTCGTCTTATCAGCAAACTGGCGCTGAAAGCGGTTGTTAATCCGTCATCCCACTCCGTCCGTGCCGGAAAAACTTCCTGCAAGACGTCATAGTCCAATCCGCCTTGTAACGCTGCATCAACATCCGCAATTTCTAGAGGAAGTTGGCGCAAACGGTGTGTGTCATCGACGACGGGCCGGGACAATTTGGGCGACGGGCGGCGCTCAACATTGGCGATGAGCGTCCGGAGTGAGTCTAAAGTTTGTTCAGGTAAATCGAATGAAGATGACGACATCTCAGCAAAAGCTTTCTGATTCTAGGAGGAATTTGTCGTTGAAACGGCTATTTGATCATGTTTTGTTCTCGCCATGGTTAAGGATCGATTCGGCCTGCAGTCAACACTTAAGTTCTATTTATGTTCTCTTTTTGCTTCAGCGGCGCCTTTTCACCAAGACATGAAAAGGTATTAATAGGAAGCTAACGATAAAGTTGTCTCATTTAGACGGGTTTTAGTAAAAAAATTTTATAACGTAGTCCAAATTTATATAACTATTGAGTTGCGGCCCTTGGGTGCAAAGGTTAACACAGCGCACGACCAAACCTTGCGCGAACAAATCACTTGCCAGCGCACGCACAGGTAATTTGTTTAACGTCATCAACGGTAGTGAGCCATGGGGATAGCGCACTGTCATTGGTAACGCAGTATGAGATCGGAAAAAACTAAATGAACGAAGCAGCAAGAAAGGGCGTATCAGCCCGATCCCCGCATGCGATCGATGCATACGTAGGTGAGCGCCTGCGTCTTCGCCGTACTTTACTCGGCATGTCGCAAGAATCGCTCGGCGATGAGTTGAACCTTTCTTTTCAGCAGGTCCAGAAATACGAGCGAGGCACGAACCGAATTTCTGCCAGTCGCCTCTATGAACTCGGTCGCATCCTCGACGTACCGGTTGCATATTTCTACGAAGGCATGACCGACGACGTCATTGGTGGCAAACGGCCAGACGAAAATGAACACAACCACGACACCCCTGATGGTCAAGATCCATTTGCCAAACGGGAAACGTTGGAGCTCGTCCGTTCATATTACAAAATCAACCACCCTATTGTTCGGCGCCGCGTCTATGCTCTCGTAAAAGCACTTTCCGGCAATGAAGTTGAAGATACTGATAGCGCCCTTGAGGCCCTCAAAATCTAAGAAAAACTGGCACACGAAAGCCAGATCAGATCAGGGCTGAAAGTCACGCTTTCAGCCCTTTTTCTTTGAGCAAAAACTCCCATTCGCCGTTTGTATTAGAAAAATCCGATAAGACGTTCGAAAACCAGAATATTCCGTAAAAGCCTCACGGAAAGTACCGATTCTATGTACTTTCACGCGCAGATCTTTGAAACATGACAAAAACGCGGCTATCTGGCCGCAAAATAGCGTTTTGCGTTTGACTTCAGGGCATGAAGCCATGCAAAAAAGACAGAGCTTAAAGATCTAAGCTATCCATCTGTACTGCGTTTTGAAGGATCCCTAATGGATTGGGACAAACTCCGCGTTTTCCACGCTGTCGCTGAAGCCGGAAGCTTCACACACGCCGGTGAAGACCTGAACCTTAGCCAGTCGGCGGTCAGCCGCCAGATTTCGGCTTTGGAAGAAAGTCTTTCCACCACTCTTTTTCACCGTCATGCCCGTGGCTTGATCCTGACTGAACAAGGCGAGCTGCTGTACAACACAGCGCACGAAGTGTTCGGCAAGCTCTCTCTGGTGGAGGCGCGCCTCCGCGACTCCAAGGATTCGCCGTCCGGCGACCTGCGCGTCACGGCAACCGTTGCTTTGGGCAGCACCTGGCTGGCGCCGCTGATGGCTGAGTTTATGGCCAAGTACCCTGAGATCGAATTGCACCTGATTCTTGAAGACAAGGAACTCGACCTGTCCATGCGTCAGGCCGATATCGCAATCCGCCTCTACCCGCCGCACCAGCCGGACCTTATCCAGCGTCCGCTGTTTGAGGCACACAGCCATATCTATGCGTCTCCAGAATACCTCGACGAGTACGGCACCCCGTCGTCTCTGACGGATCTGGATCAGCACCGCATTGTCATTTTCGGCACCGACACCCGTCCGCCCGTGCCAGATCTGAACTGGCTGGAAACCGCAGGCCGCGAAACCGGCAAGCGTCGTCCCGCCATGTCGCTAAACAACATCTTCGCCATCCGTAACGTGGTTGAGGAAGGCGCTGGCATTGCGGCTATCCCGGATTACATGGTCGAAGACCGCGAACGCCTGATCCGCGTCCTACCGGACATCGAAGGCCCGTCGTTCCAAGCTTTCTTCGTTTACCCCGAAGAGCTGCGGTCGACCCAGCGTGTCAACGTTTTCCGTGACTTCCTGCTCGAGAAGGTGCGCGCGTCGCAATTCTAGAGCGACCCAGAACCACGGCACAAAGATAAAGAAAGGGGCGGCCTTCCCAGCGGAAGCCGCCCCTTCTTTTATGCTCCGCCGGTCAGGACGCGCTTGGTCAATCCCAGCCCACGGCGGGCGGTAGCGACATCAGGATCGCCTCAACATTGCCCCCGGTCTTGAGCCCAAACAGCGTACCGCGATCGTGCAGCAGGTTGAATTCGACGTAGCGCCCCCGCCGCTGCAACTGATGCTGGCGGTCTTCATCCGTCCAAGGGGTGTTATAATGTTGCTCAACCAAGGGGACGTAAGCCTTGCGGAAGGCTTCGCCGATGGCTTGCGTGAAGGCAAAGTCGGCCTCCCACTCTCCGGTGTCGAGATAATCATAGAAAATACCGCCAACCCCTCGCGGTTCGTTGCGGTGGGGCAGAAAGAAATAGCGGTCGCACCACTCCTTGAACGCTGGATAAAAATCTGGATGCTGGGCATCACAGGTATCCTGCAAGGTTTGGTGGAAATGCTGAGTATCGGCGTCGCGGGGCCGCATGGGCGTCAAGTCGGCGCCGCCGCCGAACCAACCCTTAGTGGTGATGATCATCCGGGTGTTCATGTGCACCGCAGGGACAAGCGGCGACTGCATGTGTGCGACCAGACTGATACCAGCAGCATAGAACGCAGGGTTTTCGTCGGCCCCCGGGATGGTTTTAGCAAACTCCGGGCTGAATTCCCCAGAGACCACCGAAATATTGACGCCAACCTTTTCAAACACGCGGCCCTTCATGACGGACATCACCCCGCCCCCGCCCTGGGGACGATCCCAGGCCGTCCGCTTGAACGTGCTGGGCTCGATCCGAGCAGTTTGCGGATGCTCCAGCGTGCAGGAGCGTTCGAGGCCTTCGAAGTCTGCACAGATCCGGTCGCGCAGCCCCCTGAACCAATCCTCCGCGCGCTGTTTCCGCATGCTCAATTCGTCCTCGCCGGGCAAGGGCGACGTTCCGCGCCACCAGGGCAGGTCTTCGCTTGGGTTATTCGATGCTGTCGTCACGGGTTTCGTCTCCCAGATGGCTGAACCAGTGCAGTTGGCGGCACGCCTCAAAGGCAAAGATGCTCGCCGCCTGAGCAACATTTATTGATCTTTGCCCGGAAACCAGAGGCAAGCGGACGCGATGCTGACACGCCTGGTGAACATAGTCCGGTGCGCCCGCGCTCTCCCGACCCATGACAATGATGTCGCCAGGTGCAAAATCAAAATCCGGCAAAAGGACTTCAGCATGGGCCGATGCGAGGATGCGCCGATGCGCCGGGGTCGAGTCTTCGAAAGCTTGCCAATCCACGTGTCGAGACATGGACACGCCGGCCAGATAATCCATGCCGGCCCGGCGTAGCTTGCGATCGTCGAGCAAAAAGCCGCAGGGCTCGATAACATGCAAAGGCAAATCCAAGCAGGCGCACAGGCGCATGATCGCACCAGCATTCTGCGGAATATCCGGCTCAAACAGGGCGATAGACGGCTGAATAAGCATGAAAACAGCTCCAAAACAGGGTCCCCAATCGGGGGCGCCAAGGGATTAGTGAGTAACTTCGAATAACAGCTTATCGAATAGCGGGACTAGACCCCCAACAGGGGCTTTGGTAGAGCCGTGACACAACAGGATTAATGGGGCGAGTGTTGCGTCTTATCGAGCCCGGATTGGCACCCTGTCAAACCGGATCGACGCTCAGGGAAACCTTGGGCAGTTTGTCGCGGAATTTGCTTCGCTTCGCGGTGGTACTCGTCTTTCAAGAAGAGTACTGCTCAGTATCAATGTAGAAGGACTTCGCCAATGGCTGGAACGCCGACCGACGTCGCAAACCCGGATCGCCGAAACTTCATCGTTTTGTCTACCATGGCTATGGCAGGCATCGGTGCTGCCTCCGCGGGTGTCGCGCTGGTACGCACCATGACCCCAACCCGTGATGTTGCGGGCGGTGGTACGATTGAAGTGTCTCTGGACGGCATTGCCGAAGGTTCAGGGATTGTCGCAACTTCTGGACGCAAAAAGTATTCTGTCCGCCGCCGCACGGCCGCTGAAATCGAAGCGGCGGTTGCAGGTGATGCAGATAAGCTGCGCCACCAGGAAACAGATGCTGAGCGTGTGCAGCGCCCAGAGTGGCTGGTCCTACGCTTGCAGTGCCCGCACTTGGGCTGCCCGCCACAGGGCACTGCTGCTGGCGAAAAACGCGGCGAATTCGGTGGCTTTTTCTGTCCCTGCCACAATTCGCAGTTCGACACGTCAGGCCGCATCCGCAAGGGGCCTTCCCCCGCGAACCTGCCTGTGCCGAAGTACTTCTTCGCTTCTGACGAAATGATTGTGATTGGTAAGGAGGCCTAAGTCCGATGGCTGGCTCTCGTTCACCGTTCAAGAATCCCCTGCTTAAGGGCTTCGACGAACGTCTCCCCGTTTTGCGTGCTGTTCATCACTCGATGACGGCCCACGCCTACCCAAAAAACCTGAACTACTGGTGGAACTTTGGCTCCATCGCCGGGATCATGCTTATGGTGATGATCCTCACCGGTCTGTTTATGGCGATGCACTACAAGCCTTCTGTTGAAGAAGATACGTACGGCATCAACCAAGCGTTCCGGTCTGTCGAGCACATCATGCGCGACGTGAAGGGCGGAATGTTCCTGCGATACCTGCACTCCGTAGGTGCCTCATTCTTCTTCATTGCCGTGATTTTCCACATGTTCCGTGGCATGTACTACGGCTCGTACAAGGCACCACGCGAAGTGCTGTGGATCCTAGGCTGCATCATCCTGATCCTGATGATGGGCATTTCGTTCCTCGGATACTCTCTGGTGTGGGGCGTGATGTCCTTCGCTGCGGCTGAGGTGATCACGCAGGTCTTTACGGCCATTCCAGTCCTCGGTGACGGTATTCTGGTGCTGCTGCGCGGCGGTGAGGACGTGGACGATGCCCTGCTCAACCGCTTCTTCGCCCTGCACTTCCTGCTGCCATTCGTGCTGGCGGGCGTGGTGATCCTGCATATCCTGACGCTGCAGACCGTAGGCTCGAACAACCCGCTTGGGATCGACCTGAAGTCCAAGAAGGATACGGTTTCGTTCCATCCGTACTACACCTTCAAGGACATTTTCGGCCTGTCGGTGTTCTTTACGATCTACCTGGCCGTTGTCGCCTGGGCGCCTGAGCGGCTGGCCGAAGCGATCAACAACCAACCGACGGACTACAACCTGCCATCCCACATTGTGCCCGAATGGTACCTGCTGCCGTTCTACGCAATTCTGAAGGTTTTCACCTGGGACTTGAACCTCTTTGGCCTGGTGATCACGGGCAAGCAGCTTGGTGCGCTGGCCATGGCTGGCTCGCTGGGTATTCTGTTCCTGCTGCCTTGGCTGGATACGTCTCCGGTTCGTTCGGGCCGCTTCCGCCCGGTCTTCAAGATCTTCTTCTGGGGCTTTGCGGTCTGTTGCGTGATACTGGCTCTGGTGGGCGCACAAACGTCGGGGGAAGCCTTCTTTATCCCAACGCCGTTGGGTCGTTTGCCGCTGGGCTTTGATGGTGGCAATGGCTTTGTCTGGGGTTCAACACAGCAGTGGGGCGTGCTCTTCACCGGGTACTACTTCGCCTACTTCATTGTGATCCTGCCCGTTCTCGGCCTGTTCGAGAGGCCCAAGCAGCTGCCCGCTTCCATCAGCGAGCCCGTCCTGGCCTAACAGCTTATCGCGGAGAGGGCCGCAGCGCCCTCTCTTCCGCCGCAGATAGTCTCTTTTAAAGAAAGCATCCTTCATGCGTTTCGGAACACTCTTGAAATCAATCAGCGCTGCTGCTGCCGTTTCTGCGGCTGCCGCTGCTCCTGCCATCGCTGAATCCGCTGGCCCCATCGACGCTCAGACCTGGTCCTTTAAGGGCCCACTGGGTTACTACGATGAAATGCAGCTGCAGCACGGTCTGTACGTCTATCAAACTCGGTGTCAGGCGTGTCACTCGCTGGGTCTGGTGCGGTTTGCGTCCCTAGAAGGGCTGGACGTGAGCGAAGAGGCGCTTAAGGCCCTCGCTTCGACCTATGAGATCCCTTACATCAACGACGACGGTGATCGTGATACCCGTCCTGGCGTGCTGAACGACAACTTCCCCTGGGCGCTGGACAACCCCAAGCGGGCGATCGCAACCTACGGCAAGGCTCCGCCAGATCTGTCCACCATGGCACGCTCTCGCATCGGTGGTTCGGACTACATTTATGCCCTGCTGACCGGCTACGACGAAGCTCATGAGCAGCCAGAGGGCGCCTACTACAACAAGGTCATGAATGTCATCAAAATGCCGAACCCTTGGCCGGCTGACATGTCCGACTTCGAATACCCCGATGGAACGCGTCCAAGCCTGGACCAACAGGCCCGCGACGTGACCGCGTTCCTGAACTGGACCGCTGACCCTTACCTCGAGGAACGTCACCAGTGGGGTATTATCGTTGTGCTCTACATGCTGGCACTGACGATCATTTCCTTCCTCGCTTACCGCGTGGTGGCGGCCAAGGTCTACGCCAAGCTGGAAGTCGAAGGCGGTCCGGATCCTGAGCACTAGGGTTCTCGACGCATCCAAATCGACCAACAGGCCGGGGCATCGCTCCGGCCTTTTTTTGTTGTCCCCAAGTCTCTTGCCACGGCCCTTTCTATTTTTTCGAACTTTGCTCTAATGTGCGGCATCAGTGCCCATGAGTGTGCGAGAGAAAAAGCAGCATGTTTTCAACGACCAACAACTCCGACGTAGCCGCCAGCGACGCACCGATCACGGGTCTGGATCACGTCATCATCGCGGTCAGTAACCTCGATACCGCAGAGTCTCAGGCTTCGAAACTGGGCTTCACCATGACCGAAATCACCGCCCACGTGGGCTGGGGCACGGCCAATACGTGCATCATGTTCCCCGGGCTGGATGGTCAGGGTGATTATGTTGAAATCCTCGGCATCCGCGACCCTAAAATCGGCACCAACGGCCTGGCTGAACACCTCGAAGAGCAAGGCGAAGGCATGCTGTCGCTTGCCCTCAAAGGTCGGGCTGACAAAGTCACGCAGGTCTTTGAGCAACTGGGAATCCAGCACTTTGGTATCGAATCCCTGCACCGCGACGTGCAGGTCACAGTCGGGACCACCCAGCGCGCGTCGTTCAAGTTGGTGCGCCCCCAGCGTGGACCCTTTAACCCGATCCCAGCGTTCGTATGCGAACACTTGAACCACGATACTGTGTGGGCGGAGCGTTTCCTGTCCCATGCCAACGGTACCATCGGCATTCAGGCAGTTCAGATCATGATGAGCCATGATCAAAACCTTGGCAGCGGTTACGAGGCGCTGATCACGGGCGCTTTCAGCGAGGGCGCGAGCGGTCCAGTTGGCGCTGATATTGAATTCTACACCGCAGAGAGCTGGTCCCGAATCTATGGCGAGGCGGAGGCGACAGAAGCCGTGGTCTACCGCGTTTCTGACCTCAGCCTCACCGGCCAGTTCTTACAGGACTCCGGGCTCAACTACCGCACCGCCACCCATGGCAGTCGCGGCTATATCGTCAACCCGGCAGACGCTTGCGGCGTCTATATGGTGTTTACTGACGGTAACTGACAAAGACGACGCAGCGGCACGACCCTGCTAAAATGGTGTCTTGCTCACGAAACCGTGCCATTGCCGCGCTGAGTTGACGCGCTAAATGTAAGTTGATCCTAGTCTGTTACCTGTGTGAGGAACCCATGCGCGTCTTTTTGATTTCATTGCTTGCCACCATCTCATCCGCATTGACAACAACGGCAGCCTCAGCCCTGGAAATGCGCGGCCTTTGGCTGGACAACAAAGCCTGGGACGGCGTTCAGGCAGTGGTCCAGATGTATGACTGCGAAGACGGTAATGGACTGTGCGCACGGATTATTCAGGCTTATCAGGGCGAGTTGGCAGCGGGGCAGCAAAACTACCTGCTCATTCGCAATTTGCAGCCTCAGCGCAACGGCACTTTCAAGGGCATTATCAATCCGCCTATCTCCTTTGTCGGTGATTCAGACGTGGTCATTAAATTGATCGATGAGAAGACAGTATCCTACAGCTCGTGCTTTCTGCCCGTGTGCAAAGGTACGATGACTAAGCTCTAGGCTCTCGGCACGCATACATAGTGTCACACAAGGCGGACTAACGGATACAAAACGTTGCAAAATGGCGTGTTCTCAGGGATTTAACCTAGAAAAAGGACGCGTATTCTCCAGCAAGGCCCGGTTTTTGCGTCTGTCATTGGAAAGCGAATAATTCCAATAGATGCGGTATCCCAAGCCCCATGCGTACACGTGTTCTAGCCTTGATCGCCGGCTTGCTTGCGGCCATGACCCCCCCTGCAGCGAAGGCCAGAGGTCTGGAGGGCTTCTGGCGTATGGATGATCCACTCGAAGGCATGCAAGCAGTTTTGGAAGTTTACACATGCCGGGGTGAAAGCACGCTATGCGGCAAGATCGCTGCCGTTGTTGGACCGAATATCGACCGGCGGGATTATCTGAACAATGAACTTCTACGCGGTTTAAAGGCGCAGCGTGACGGGACCTACAAGGGCAAGCTGAAAATGCCGGTGGGGCGCCTGCCCGCGCTTAATGCAGTCGTTGAGAAGCGCGGCCAAAACTCGATCCACTTCCAAGCCTGCTTTTTTGGGCAATGCCGGTCCGGAACCATGTCCCGCCTGCAATAGCCGCAGCGTGCAATCAGACGTTAAAGCGAAAGTGGAAGATGTCGCCGTCTTTGGTGACATAATCCTTGCCCTCGACCCGCAACTTACCCGCATCCTTGGCACCCGCTTCCCCGCCAGCGGCGACATAGTCGTCATAGGCAATGGTCTCAGCGCGGATGAAGCCCCGTTCGAAGTCCGTGTGAATGGCTCCGGCAGCTTGCGGGGCGGTTGAGCCGGTGCGCACGGTCCAGGCACGGGCCTCCTTAGGTCCAGCCGTGAAAAACGTCAGCAGGTCCAGCAGTCCATAACCCTGGCGAATCAGCCGCGCCAAACCGGTTTCCTCAAGACCAAGCGTTTCGAGGAACTCCTGCTTGTCTTCCGCTGTCGGCAGAGCCGCGATTTCGGCTTCGATGGCTGCAGAGATCAGAATCGAGCTAGCGCCCTCCCGCTCCGCCATTTCTTCCACGGCTCGCGAATGGTGATTGCCCTGGGCTGCGTCTTCTTCACCGACGTTGCAGATATAAAGAACCGGTTTGAAGGTCAGCAGCTGCAACTGGCGTGCAAGGCGCATGTCTTCGGCAGAAAATTCAACCGTGCGCGCTGGTTTGCCTTCGGTCAGCGCTGCGCCCAGCGGTTCGAGAACGGCCATAAGCAACCGCGCGTCCTTATCTCCACCCTGAGCGCGCTTGGTTTCCTTGGCCATGCGCTTTTCGACCGCATCGAGATCCGCAATCATCAGCTCAGTTGTCACAGTTTCCGCGTCCCGAACCGGGTCAACGGATCCATCGACGTGCGTGACCTCGCCGTCGAAGCAGCGCAACACGTGCAAAATCGCATCCGTCTCCCGGATATTGGCGAGGAACTGGTTCCCCAACCCTTCGCCCTTTGACGCGCCACGGACCAAACCTGCGATATCGACGACTTCCAACTGTGTTGGCAGCACTTTCGCGCTCTGAGCAATCTCAGCAATTTCGTCCAGCCGCGGGTCTGGGACGGCAACGCGGCCGGTGTTCGGCTCGATTGTACAAAACGGGTAGTTCGCCGCTTCGGCGGCGGCCGTCTCGGTCAGAGCGTTAAACAGTGTGGATTTGCCAACATTGGGCAGACCAACAATTCCGCAGTTAAACCCCATGAGTCTTAGTCCTTGTCTGTCTTTTTGTTGGCGTTGCGGTTCAACAGCCGAGAAAGGGCGGCGCCCAAAGCCGTGGGCGGGCCCTTGCCAATGGTGGCGGGCGGGAGAGATGCCGGCTCGACCGAACGTTGGCTTGGCCCCGATCCGGGCGTTTCCGGCGGCTTTGATTTGAGTCTGGCACTATTTCGGTCAGGCGCAATTGCTTGCATCGACAAACTCATGAACCCGGACTCGTCACCATCGAGCAAGCGTTGCAGATTATCCGCCATGGCGGACATCAGCACGTTGAGCTTCGCCCGTTCGTCCTTGGCAAAGTCGTGCAGCACGTATCCCGAGACCCGGTCCTTGTGGCCTGGGTGCCCAATGCCGATCCGCACGCGCCGGTAATTCTGGCCAATGTGAGCATCCATTGACTTGATGCCGTTATGACCACCAGAGCCACCGCCACGCTTGATCCGCACTTTGGCAGGCTGTAGGTCCAACTCGTCATAGAACACCGTGACGGCCTCGGCTTTGAGCTTCCAGAAATCGAGCACGTTACGCAGGGGCTGGCCGGAGCGGTTCATGAAGCTCTGAGGCTTCACCAGAACAACTTTATCGCCGCCAATGCGACACTCTGAAACCAGGGCGTTGGCACGCTCTTTCCACTTGGGCGCGCCGTAGCGCGCCGCAATGAGGTCGAGGGCCATAAAACCAACGTTGTGGCGATGGCCCTCGTATTGCCGACCGGGGTTTCCCAGTCCAACCAGAACCTGCATGCGCTATGCTCCACCAGCGCCGAAGCGCGTGGCAGAACCTTACTCTGCTGCCGCTTCTTCGCCACCAGCCGCTGCAGCATCCATCATCTGACGCTTCAGAGCGGATGGTGCTGTCACGGTGGCGATCACAAAGTCACGGCCGATGATG
>Ga0115564_10003454_pt1 | contig 13187 bp, 11 predicted proteins | sample COGITO_mtgs_1105_7_FD_88680 | JGI IMG/M metagenome (GOLD analysis project Ga0115564, IMG submission 88680) | Pelagic marine microbial communities from North Sea - COGITO_mtgs_110523 | ecosystem: Environmental > Aquatic > Marine > Epipelagic | place: Germany:Helgoland, sampling site Kabeltonne...
CTAATGGCAGTCGATAGATTCTCACGCGTCGTGACGGCTAAATTTTAGAGCAGACTGACACCCCGTCTAGTTTCGCTTCGAAGAAGAAGAAGGAGGGGTTCTCGCGTGAACACGGTGAACGAGTTGAGTGGTTAGGTCTCAAATTCGAAGCAGGGATAGAGCGTTGGAGTGCCTGCGAGGATTCCTCATTGCGACCACTAATCTGCACAGCCGGCGGGTCTGCCCCCTCGCCAATTTTGGCTTCATGGCAGCGGGTCTCCACGCTTTTATCTGACCGGTTCAGCAGCTGTTGACCTGCCTCACCCGAGTGGCCCAAGTCTATTAGCGTCCCAGCAATGAAGCGGCTGACATGACACGCGTTCTCAGGGTTGCGCAGGCGCTAGGAGCGGGCATGTTTTGGGGCGCCTTCTTGGAGCAGCACAAGGCCCGACACAAAAGGGCCTACCCGTTCCCAGGTAGGCCCTTTTTGCTCGTTTTCGAGGAACCGCGGAGTGCGGTAGACAAGAGCTTAGAAGCCCGGCGTCACGATTGACGCTAGAAGCCCGGCGTCACGTTTGACGCTAGAAGCTGAGCGTCGCACCGATGCTTCCACCCTCATCATCAGCATTGTAGCCCGCGTACAGCTTCAAGCCGCCGAGGTCGTAATCGATGCCGATGGAGGGTTGCAGATCTTGGTTCAAGCCGATCGCCAAACCGTAACCGTTCAAGGACATGCTTGCCGATACGGAGTAGGTGAAACCCCTTCTTGCCGATCCGAGCCGGGGTATGCTCTGATCGTTCAAGGTTTTGTGGAGGGGTAGCCAGATGGTCACGGAAGTCAAAAACATATTTTCCCACGACCAAACGTCTCTGGATGCCATGTTTCAATGGGCCAAGGCGCGCATTGAAGAAGGTCCCGACCCCCGAAACGGGGCTTTGACCTATGACGAGTTGTCCGCGCGTATGGGTGAGACGATCACGGGGCAAGGGCTGGGGTGGGAAGAAGCTTTCCGTCTGTTTGAAGGTATCATTGCGCCCTCCACACGGCCCTTTAACCATCCCACCAGCCTCGCCTTTGTCGCCGCCGCACCAAGTCCAGCGGCGCTTGGGTTTGACGCCGTGCTGGGCGCAGCGGAGATTTTCGCAGGCAACTGGGATGGCGGATCGGGTGCGATCTACGCGGAAAACCAAGCGATCGATTGGCTTGCCGGTCTGGCCGGGTTCTCATCAACGGCGGGCGGAGTGTTTGTTTCTGGCGGCACGCTGGGCAATCTCTCGGCCCTGCATGCGGCTCGTGTCCGCTACCAAGCTCTGCACGAGAAGCGACCTGAGCGCTATCGCATTCTTTGCAGCACCCAAGCCCACAGCAGCATCGAGGCGGTCGCCAAGGTCATGGATGCCGAATTGGTTCAAGTCGCATCCGACGCTCAAGGCCGCATTTTGCCGAGCGAAGCACGAGAGCAGCACCAGCGGCTTGAGGGGATCTTCGCCATTGTCGCCAACGCGGGAGCAACCAACAGCGGCGCCGTCGATGACATAGCAGCGCTCGCCGACATTGCCGCCGAGCATGGGACCTGGCTGCACGTGGACGGCGCCTATGGCTTGGCGGCTTTGGCTGATCCCGTGATCCGGCCGGTGTTCAGCGGGATCGAGCGTGCTGACAGCTTCATTGTCGACCCCCACAAGTGGCTCTTTGCGCCTTACGACAGTTGTGCGCTGGTCTACCAGAAGGCGGCCGAAGGGGCTGCTGCGCACGGACAAAGCGGCGCTTATCTGGACACCCTGGACCACTCAGCGTGGAATCCGTCTGACTTCGCGCTCCACCTCAGCCGTCGCGCCCGCGGCATGCCGCTGTGGTTTTCGCTGGCCGTCTATGGCGCGGACGCCTATGCCCAAGCCATCCGCAAGACGTGCAATATTGCTCAGGAAATTGCCGATGGAATCGCGAAGACAGAAGGGCTGGATTTGATCCTAGGACCCCAACTGACCGTGGTTTTGTTTAAGGTAACCGATAAGGGCGCGGCTGAACTCGCAGCCTGGTCCGAAGAACATCGACGAAGCGGCTCACTGCTTTGCCTGCCCACGACCTGGCATGACGAGACCGTGCTGCGAATATGTGTGGTGAATCCGGAAACCGACCCAGACCACGTCTTGTCGGTGTTAAAAACAGCGATATAGCAGTACGCGAAACGTGAAGCTTGAAGTTTGAAGGAACCTGGTGCGGAGCGTGGACCAGAACCGCGGCTCCGAAGAAGGGTATGCTCGGGCATAGGGAAGCCTGAGCAGTCTTACACCAGCCGGCGTTTACTTTCGACGGGCTGGAAGGACCCTCAAACACGGAAAAAGATCAAACAACAACCATTGAAGCAACGCTGCTTATTTCACCAAAAATCTGCAGTGCAATTATTAGAACCGATGCGTTAGAGACTGATATAATTGAAACCAGTCAATTGGCCATTTTATCTGGTGGAAACGACGCGTGATTGATGTCCAAAAACAAACCTATTGCCGTTTGAATCAATAGAAACGCGAATTAGATAGATTTCGGAACATTCTAAAATCAAAGTCTACTAGCGTTTCATTACGCTCATTATGTTAACATCTTGCTCACGCGTTACAGAGCTATCGATTTCATTCGTTAGACAACAAGTCTTTTTTGGGAGTTGAAGTTTTGGCACTACCCCGTTTGCTTTTCGCCTCACTCTTAACCTGCTTTCTCCAAGCTACTTTAGTTTCTGCAGACCACAGATATCCGCGTGATTTATCGAAAAACGGACCTTGGAAAACAGAATTGACTTGGCTTACTGCTTCGGAGAGATCGGGTTTCAAAATTAATCAAAACTCTGCCGAAATCGCAATCTCTCAAGCTGGTGTGCCAACGCTTGCAGTGGTCGATGGGAGCTTGAGAGCCTACTTTCAGTGGGCTCCAACTGATGACGAGAATATCAAGTATTTCAACCACATAGGATACAGTGATTTTCATGACGGAGTATGGTCGTTGCCCAAACCCATCGAGGTTGGCTTCGATTCAAGAAATCCGCTGAACTATCCCTTTGATCCAACGATCGTTCCCCTAACAGAGGGTGGTTTTAGGCTCTATTTCACCAGCAACAACGCCGAAAAGCGTGGCTCAAAGGCAAATCTCAGTATTGGATCAGCAACCAGCGCAGATGGAGTCAATTTCACGCGTGAACCAGGAAATCGCCTACAACTGGACGGCAAGCGAATTAACGACTGCGCGATAATCTACTTTAACGGCAAATGGCATATGATTGCTCCCGATCATGATCAGCCTGGCGTTGGTTACTATGCAACATCAAACGATGGGCTGACCTTCGAACGTCAAGACGATCTATTTCAATCACGTGGCGCTTGGCTCGGGAACATGGTCGAGCGCGATGGCGTCGTATTTTTCTATGGGACAGGGTTTACGTTGAAAACCTCGAACTTCCAAAGATGGCAGGTTGTACAAAGACACCGCCTTGCAGACCCAGGAGCGGCTTTCTTTGATGGCAAAATGCACGTGATGTCCGTAGGGCGCTCAAAGTAAACCTCGTACAATAACAATGGCCGCAGCGGCGCAAACGGCGACTGTAAAATATATGAGCATTAAGACAGCTCGGTAAGCCGCTGGGTAAAAGGGTAGCTCCGGATCTATGACCATTCGAAAAGCCATCGGAAAAAGGGTGCTAATGGTTATGGCCAAATAGCAGGTGATGAACATCACATCGCCGTGCATCAGAGAGTTGTTTTGCGGAGCAAGGTCTTCATAAGAAGACCGTAGAAATAGCGCGGCCAGCAGCAAAGTGACTTGGACACCAATCTTCCAGGGTATCCGCTCGAAGTTCCTTACATCCATGAAAAGAGATGTAAAAACGGAGATCATGATTAGGGCACCCAGTGGAAAGATTACGTCAAAGAAAATCTGAATTCTGCTCCTTTCAAGAGTATAAGAGATGTTCAGAGCCTGGTCCTTTACCGTCACCTCCGTATTGGTATGTTTCCAACCTCTTAGATTACCTTCAAGCGTTCCCAGCGATTCCTGCGCGGCACAATCGTTGATCTGCGGTTGGTTGAGTATGTTGACGTCTACGTAGGCCTCAAGAAACGGGTACTTATTAAGCTCCGCGCGAATTGGCAGCGTGATCAAGGTTCTTGTGACCACTTGGCCGCTGTCTCGATCTTTTTCATCGCCCAATCGAACAGGCTGCGATATCTGATTTCTAATCGATGAAACGCCGACAGAATTTTCTTCTGCAAGGCTCACTAAAAAAGTGACACTCATGGACGTTAAGCTAATTTCTTTAACGTACTCAATTGCGAATGAGTTATCGCTGTTACAGTCTTTAATTGATTGCGCCTCAGCCGTTGGGGCGTAAGTACTCAGCATTGACGCGAGGCAAATCGAAAGAACGCAGAACGTGCCAGTTAACCACTGCCTGATTAATGAAAACGTGCTGATGAATACGTTTTTGTGAGGAACCACGTCTTCTCTACCTGCCTCTTCTAAGCTCTTTTGAATACGCATGAATTGGTAGCATTAAAGTTGAAGTGACGCAGCTCTCAGTTGGGTACCGTAAACTGTAGTCTGGAGGTCTACTTAGTCAGTCACCAGGGCCATCACGGTCTCAGCAACCGCGGCCCTACTTCCACACTAAGACTCCGTTCAGCGCCATTGACCCAAAAAAGGGTGAAAATTGTACTTGGGGATATCACGACAACACTTTCTATTTTCAGTGCCGCGTGTCCTTCGTTGGGGTCTTTGGGCGACGTGTCATACAAACCCTATGCAATGATCTCATCGACCCTCAGGCCATGCAGGACGATCCGAGTCTTCTCTTCTGCTGAACGCTGTTTGAGGGTCGAGCGGCGGATATCGGCGATGACCCTCTCGCCATGACCGTCAAGGCTTCGGGATCTCGTTCGCACAGGCGCCCAGCCGCGCTTGGCAAACCTTGGAAGCGCCCCTTCGAAACTGACGAATTGCGATCTGAATTTGGCACATGGCTGCAATAGTCAAAAATCTCAATCATTGTGTAAAATATATTTGACTCATTCTCTAGCCTGCATTACGTGGTGTATTAAATATTTTACACCGAGTATGAAACAAAAGACACAAGGACGAAGAAGAATGACATATCAAGAGCGCCAAGCGGTTGGGAATTTGATCGCCGGAATCATCATCTTCGCCGCTTATTTCTACTGGGTCTGGCGCGCCATCGACGGTGGCTTGCTGGGTAACGAGAACGCTGCGACGACCATTGGGCGCGGCATTTTGGTTCTTATTCTAGGCGGTGTTCTGCTGAACATTGGTATTCAGATCCTCACGAGTATCGCCGTCAGCATCATCACCCGTGAGCCCAAGCCCAGCTTCGTCGTTGACGAGCGGGATCGAATGCTGGAATTGCGGGCCGTGCGAGTGTCCTACACGATTATCGGTATGGGTTTCGTTGCAAGCATGGTCGCCTTGGCGCTCTGGTTGGTGCCATTGGTCGTGTTGCAATTCATCGTCCTGTCATTCGCAGTCGGGACGATATTTGAAAGCATTCTGATGCTGATTTTCTACCGCTGGAGCGTCGTTTAATGGGAAAGACAAAAATCACGATCAACAACATCATCCGACGCCTCCGCTTTGATGCTGACGAAATGACGCAAAAGGAACTCGCCGAGCGCATCGGCGTCACGCGCCAGACCGTCGTTGCCATCGAAAAGGCCAAGTACGGCCCGTCTCTAGAATTGGCCTTTCTGATCGCGCAAGTGTTTGACGTACCACTAGAAGACGTTTTCCAGGTCAGCATCGACGGCACGCCCATCACCACCCCCACAGAAACCGGAAATTAGGAACAATGAAAGCAGCAGTTTTTACCCGCTACGGCGGACCTGAAGTCGTGTCGATCCTGGAGCAGCCAAAACCCGCAGTCGGTCCCAAAGACGTATTGATCCGCACCCACGCAACGACGGTCAATTCAGGCGACAGCCGCATCCGTGGAATGCGGGTTCCAGCAGGGTTTGTGCCGATGGTTCGATTGATGTTTGGCATCTTTGGCCCGCGCAGAAGCTCGCAGGTGCTCGGGTCCTCGCTCGCCGGGGAAATCGTTGAGGTTGGCGAGGCCGTGTCCCACTACGAGGTCGGGCAACGGGTTGTCGCCTCCATGCCAAAATCCACGGGTGCGCACGCTCAGTTCGTGAGCCTGCCCGAGGACGGAGCCATCGCAATTGTTCCCGACGGTGTGCGCATGGAAGACGCCGCTTCGGTGCTGTTTGGCGGTCACACAGCACAGTATTTTTTAGAGGAACTTGGCAGCATTCAGTCGGGTGAAAAGGTTCTGGTGAACGGCGCGTCCGGCTCAGTCGGGGCCGCACTTGTGCAGTTTGCAGTCTACCACGGTGCGACTGTAACCTGCGTTTGCAGCGGGAAGAACGCGGCGCTAGTACGGGAACTCGGTGCCGCACAGGTGATTGATTACACCGAGGTCAACTTCCTCGATACCTGCGCACCGGGCGACTACGACAAGGTTGTCGACTGCGTCGGTAATCTGAATTGGCATGATGTGCGCAAGGGTCTCTCCGCACAGGGTATGTTCCTAATGGTCATCGCGGATTTCTGGCCCACTCTTCGCGCTGGATTCAGCACGAAATCCAAGGGGCAGCGATGCCTGACTGGTACATCCAACCCGTCAGCCAAGGATCTGCGGCGTCTCATGGATATGCTGAATGCCGGTTTGCTGACCCCGCTGATCGACAGCACCTATTCCTTGACGGAGATCCAGCAGGCCCACGCCCGAGTGGATACGGAACGCAAGCGGGGAAACGTGGTCGTCACCATGAAAACGGCAGCTTAGACTTCCATGCTCACCGTCCCTTGATGACGCTTTCGATCAAGCCATCAAGCTCAGCCGAAGGCCGCAATTGCGCCTTTCCACCGTTGAGATTCCACAGTCGGAGAGGTGTCGCCAGGAGCTCATCGAGTGTTTTCACGCACTGAAAGTCGCCCACGACCGATTTGATTTTCGAATTGTCAAACAGGACAGTGTAGCCCTTGTCACCCAGCAGGTACTCCCGCCAAGGCTCGTGATGACGCGCAAGAACTTTTGACGGCACGGGTACCAGGTCAACTTTTCGATCCAAGGCCCGCCCAACCGCCTGATAAATCATGGTCCAGGGGAAGGCATGATCAGAGGTCAGATGAAAGGCCGTGTTGAGAGCTTCTTCCCTGCCAAAGAGCCGTACAAATGGAACGGCAAAGTCTTCAGATCGCGTCATCGTCCACAGGGCTTGTCCATCACCGGGGACGATGATCGGCTTCTGTTCCAGTATCCGAGACAGCACCGTATCACCTTCTCCCAAAGCGGTGGGAAAGGCGGTCCGGATCGTGTGGGAGGGGCGCACGATGGTGTACGGTAAGGCAGTCTGGGAGTGAAGCAGGCTTTCGGCATCCGCCTTGTTGCGACTGTAGGCCCAGTACGGGTTCACCAAGGGGACATCTTCGGTGATGGGAAACGTCTCCACGGGCTTCTGGTAGGCCGAGGCTGAGGAAATAAAGATGTACTGTCTCGCAGTTCCCGACAGCAACCGAATGTCACGGGCGACGTCGTCCGGGGTGAAAGCAATGAATTGGCAAACAGTGTCCCAGGACTGCTGTGCCAGCGCCGCCGCATAGGCGTCGTCATCTGTGAAATCGGCAGTGAGTTGCTTCACGCCAGCAGGCAGTGTGTCGCCTAAGGATCCGCGATTGAGCACCGTGACGTCATGCCCAGCCTGCTTGGCTTCGATGACACAAGGGAGCGAAATTTGGCCTGTGCCCCCAACGAATAATATCTTGTTCGCCATAAATGACCGCTTCGCCCCCACGACTGGTTGAACGCCCCAAGTTTGGATGTGTGGGTAGGCAATGCAAGTGGAAAACAGAAACTGACCTGCCTGCGCGAAGCAATCCGACCCACACGGGTGGGGGCGGAGGCGGGGGCGTGGCTCCGCGCGCTAACCGAGAAGATTGGGCAGGAACAGGACGATCTGGGGGAAAGCGATCAGCACGGCGATCGTGGCCACATCAGCGATAAAGAAGGGCGATGCACCGCGGAACACGTCCTGAACCGAAACCTCAGGCCGTACACCTGCTACGACAAAGCAATTAAGCCCAATGGGAGGCGTAATCAGACACAGCTCCGCCATTTTCACGACCAGAATGCCGAACCAGATTGAGGCATCGCCGCCATCCATGCCAAACACGCTGTCTGCTCGGCTGACATCATCGCCACCGTTGAGGGCCATGACGACAGGGAACGTGATCGGAAGCGTCAGGATCAGCATGCCGATAGCGTCCATGAACATGCCCAGCAACACGTAGACCCCCAACACGGCCAGCAGGATCACGATCGCCGGTTGATCCAGACCCACGATCCAGTTCTCAAGGAACATTGGAACCCGCGCAAAACCCAAGTAGCGCACAAAAATCAGAACGCCCCAAATCATCGCAAAAATCATGGCGGAGAGCTTAGCCGCCTCCATCAAAGCGTCGCGCAGCTGGCCCATTTTCATGCCACGAAGCAAGGCGACAGCCAGAACCACAAATGCACCCAAAGCACCCGCTTCGGTCGGGGTGGCCCAGCCTGTTGAGATCGACAAGATGATAACAAAGACAACAAACAGGATGGGCAGCGTACCGGGCAGCGAAGCAAAACGTTGCTTCCACGTGAAGCCGGTGACGGTTGGTCCCACGCTGGGTCGAACCTTGGCAATGCCAATGATTAAGGCACCGTAAATCAGTGCCGAAACCAGCCCTGGTAAGAAGCCTGCAAGCAGCAAATCCCCGACGGAGGTCTCCGTGATGATAGCGTAGACCACCAAGATCGCTGAGGGCGGAATCAATGAGGCAAGTGTGCCGCCGGCAGCAACGACACCAGCGGAAAACCGCTTGTCATAGCCCAGCCTGAGCATCTCGGGGATGGCAATCCGGGCAAAGACCGCGGACGTCGCCACCGAGGCGCCAGAAACCGCGGCAAAGCCTGCCGTTGCAAAAATGGTGGAGAGCCCCAAGCCGCCAGGCAGCCAACCCAGCCAACGTTTTGCGGCCTCGAATAAAGCCGTTGTCAGTCCCGCATAGTACGCTAGGAACCCAATCACGATGAACGTGGGAATCAATCCCAAGGTCTGAGAAGCCAGTTTGGAATGGGGGGTCAAGCCGGCGATGTTTATTGCCGTCATCATACCATCCCAAAGGCCCTTATCCTTAAAAATGGCAAAGTGTAACGTCAGGCCGACGAACCCGATCAGGGCAGCGGCGAAAGCCACACGCATCCCAGCAAAAACCAAAGCCAGCATGACGCCGGAAAGGATCAATACGAGGTGGATGGGTTCCATGCTCTAGTCCCCCTTCATACCGGAGACCGACGCCGCTTCGCGCTCGGCTTGCTCGGCAGGCGTTTCGATAACAGGAATGGCAATCGGGCGCCTTTCCCCCGTCGCTATGGCCCGCAGGTAGCCTAGGAATTGCAGTGTCAGTCTGGCCTCAAGAAGCGCAAACATGAGGAACAGCGCGCCCTTTATCGGCCAGAGCGGCATGTTGATGTCTTCTGTGCTGTCCCCTTTGGTCAAGGCCCGAAGCGTGTGCGTCCACGCGCCCCAACTCAGCGCGGCGATGGTCAGCATAGTCAGCAGCGTCAGAACCGCCTCAATCACCCAAAGCGCCCTGCCCTTGATCTGTCCAATGAACAAATCCATCCGAATATGTCCGCCCACACGCTGACAAAACGCCAACCCCAAAAACGCAATCAGCGGCACAGATTGACCCATGAGATCAAAATAGGCGTTGAAGGGCCGGTTGAAGACACCACGACCGACAATGTTGATCACGGAAAACAGAACGATGAACAGCACGAGGACGCCTGCCGCGATGTTGAGCCAGCGCTCAATGCGGTGAAGGCCCTGATCCAGTTGGGATAAGACCGAGGCGTCCTCCCGAACGGAATGATCGGACATAACTTGGGACCACTTGGTGGATGAGGTGGAACAGAATTCAGCGGCTCGCCCTGGCTAGAAAAGCCCGGGCGAGCCCATGATAAAGCGACGACCGCTAGTCGGCGAGTGTTGCCTTGACGAGGTCGTAGAGTTCCTGACCCGGTACGCCAGCATCTTCCATCGCAGCAAGCCAATCGTTGAGCACAGGCTCAGCGGTGGCTGCCAGCTTGGCCACGTCCTCGTCCGAGTACGTCAACGTAGCAATGTTGCGAGCGCTGACCTCGGCGTTGAACTTATCGACGGAGACTTGGTAAGCCTCCAAGTAATGCGCGAGCGCTTCGTCAACGGAACCCAACAGGGCATCACGGTGTTCGTTGGACAGGTCTGCCAGAGCGTCACTGTTGACGACAACGGGGCAGTTCACAGTGCCGGGGTTGAGGTTGCTGGTCCACCATTCGGACTCGTCCACGACCTTGAATGCCAAGTGTGCATGCGGGGCGAAAGCTGCGCCCTTGATGGCACCTGATTCCATGGCGCCATAAACCTCACCAGCCCCCAAGGAAACCGGCGATACGCCAATTTTCTTCAGCGCATTGCCGATGCCGCCAGTTGCCCGAACGGACATGCCCGCAAAGTCAGCCAATGTCGCGGGTGCCTTACCGTTGCCAGCAATATTATACTGCGGCAGCGGGGATGGCATCAGCAGGGTCGCGTTCCAACGGGCGAGGTCAGCAATGGTTGCTGGGTGGCCATAGACTGCTTGGCTTACCTTAATCTCGGTTTCCAGATCACCAACGCCGAGAAACGGCAATTCCAGCACGGTGATGGTCGGGTTCTTGTCACGGTGGTAGCCAGCACAGAACTGAGCCATCTCGAACGCACCAACGGAAATCCCATCAAGGTTCTCACGGTTCTTCGACAAACCGCCGTAGGACAGGTTCAGGGTAAAGTCTCCACCCGTTTTGTCAGAAACCAACTCGGCAATTTTCTCAACGTGCTCGGTAAAGGCGCGACGCTTTCCCCACAAGGACACGTCCCAAGACTCAGCAATAGCAAGCGGTGCAGCAGCAGCGGCGACCAGCGTGGCGACGCCGGCGGCAAAAAGCTTTTTCATGGATTTTCTCCCAAAATAGTCAGGCTCGATTTTCACCGCAAAGCGTTCTCCCAACGCAAAACGGCATCGTGCACCCTAAGAGTTCCATACTGCCTTAGTTCGAGCAATTGTCCTAAGGTATTGATTTTTATGGATTTAACCAAATATTTTCAGGCAGACTCTGGCGTTCCACCCCCAATCGGCAAGTTCTTGCCGAGTTTAGGAGTCGCTCCGGCGGACGCCCAGACGAGCCATTTTCTCATTCAGCGTCCGGCGAGACAGGCCCAAGCGTTTCATCGTCTCCTTCACTGACCCGCCACTGTCTTGGAGTGCTTGTTCCAGCAGATGCTTTTCAAAGGCCCGCACCCGATCCGTCAGGGGTTGCGCTTGGACACCAACGCGGGGAAGGCGACCGAGCGGGGAAGCATGGTGGGTGGCAAGGATGGCGCGGATCTTGTCGACCAATGCCTCAGGGTCAACGGGCTTTTCGAGAAAGTCCACGGCGCCGAGCCGCATCGCACCAACCACCTCCGGCATGGTGGCCATCCCCGATATCAAGAATATCGGCAGGTCCGGCAAGGACTCGCGAACCCATTGGGTCAGCTCAAGCCCATCACTTCCCGGCATTTTCAGATCTGTGATCATCAGGTCAAAAGCCTCCTCGCTCAGCCGACCGATAGCGGAGGTCGCATCGCTGGCTACGCTGACTTCAAACCCCTCAACCCGCAGAAACCGGGCGTGGGCCGATAGGACGTCCAGGTCGTCATCGACGATCAATAACCGTGCCGGCGCTTCAGTCATCATGGGCGGGCAACCTCACCATAAAACGGCTCTTAAACGGCGCTTCTTGTGGCGTGTAAGTCAGCGTCCCACCAGCATCTTCAACAATGGAACGGGCCAATGAAAGTCCCAAACCCAGACCTTTGTACATCGGCTTAGCTGAGGCAAAGGGAGTAAACAGATCGCCCTGGATGGAGGCTTCAACCCCGGGACCATTATCGGTGACAGAAAGGACCACGTGTGCGGCCTCTGTTTCGATGCGCAATTCAATGTCAGGGTTCTCCAAGGCCTTGGTCGCATCCAGCGCATTGGTGAGCAGGTTGATTGTCACTTGCTGCATCAAAACATCATTGGCACGCACCATCGTTGCCCCGCTGGGTAGCTCGGTGCGGATCGCTTCTGACGCACGCGGACGTTCTTCGCTCATCACGCGCTGGGCGGTGCGGGCCACGGCGGACAAGTCGAGCTTGTCTGAGACCACTTCTTTGCGTCGAGCGAACAACCGCAGCGTCTCGATCACCCGCGCAATCCGGCTTGCTGTATTCTTGGACTGAGCCACAATTGATTGCACGTCTTCATCTTGATCATGCAGTTTGCTCAACGTGGCGAGGTTGAAACGAAGACTGGCGAGCGGTTGGTTGATTTCGTGGCTGATCGCTGCGGACATGCGACCAATGAAGGCGAGGTTTTCGTCTGCGATCACCTGTCGTTGCGCGGCTTGCAGCTGGCGGGATTTCTCGGCAACCTTTCTTCGGAGAACCGAGGAATACTGCAACTGCAACCGAACCAGAAGCCCGCCGAGTACGGCGATCAGCAACCCCGCTCCCCCCATCGCTAACAACCCGCCAGCGCGATTGAGCACGTCGCCTCGACGATGCAAGGCAAGCAGCGACCAGGCCTCAACCTCGCTTTCGGTCTGCACGCTGAGGAACACGCGTGCTCCCATCGCCAGCCAGGGGCCATTTTTGCGCGGCTGTGTCTGGGCGTTCAAGGCATAGCGCCGCTGTTCCCGGGAGAGGGCCTGGGCATCCGGGCTCAGAGGCACCAGAGGGGCGTAGAGGATGGCTGGTTCAGTGCTCAGAATGACGACCCCAAGGTCATCGGCTACGACCAACCCTTTCTGGGTGGTGCGGTAGCGCTGAATGAAATCTTCAAGATCAAGCTTGACCACCACCACGCCCTGCTGCGCGCCAGTATCATCGACCATGCTCTGTGCCAGGAAATAACCCGGTTGCCCCGTTGTGGCGCCAACTGCATAGAACGTGCCCGCCCCCTCATCCATCGCGCGGCGAAAATAGGGCCGGAAGCCATAGTTTTTTCCGATAAAGCTGCTGGGCTGGTCAAAGTTTGACGCGGCAACCGTGAAACCCGCTGTGTC
>Ga0115564_10003460_pt1 | contig 13170 bp, 8 predicted proteins | sample COGITO_mtgs_1105_7_FD_88680 | JGI IMG/M metagenome (GOLD analysis project Ga0115564, IMG submission 88680) | Pelagic marine microbial communities from North Sea - COGITO_mtgs_110523 | ecosystem: Environmental > Aquatic > Marine > Epipelagic | place: Germany:Helgoland, sampling site Kabeltonne...
AGGCAGCACCTCCCCTTGGCTGCAGCGCCACGGGACGACGGCATCTGTCTTACCGTGTTTCACCCTGAGTCGCTGCAAAAAAGCGGCGTTCTCGCGCGGGTTTGACAGCACCTTTGGACCAGGACGCCTCTGGGGGCAGCGTTTTCAGGTTTGGCCACGGACCATCCGTAGGCGTGCTGGGGGGTGTCGCCGGCGCAACGGGGGCGTCGCAAGGGGGCGCCTCTGTGCCGATGAAGCGGCGGAAGCGGGTTGATAGGGTCACACTGTGGCGGCGTGGGCGAGAGCGCCATTCCTCCCAAAAAGCGCTCTCGACCCTATCGAGCCGGCTCTGGAGCACGTCGGGATGTAAGCGAGACATAGTCGTATATTCGACCACCAGTCGCGCTGGGCCTTTTTCCAAAACGGGGATCAAGGTGCGCAACGTATGCTCCCAGGAAGGATGTAATGGATCCGACCCGAATGCAGTTTGGTTAGAAATCGGGTCGATAAAGGTGCAGTCATGGACGTCCAGCGTCACTTCCCGTGAAAGCGTAGCACCGAAATCTGCAAGGACCATTTTGCCGCGGGTCAGACGGATAATTCTGGGGTTCTCGCTGGAGACCGCAAAGCCCGTGGGCAGGGTTCTTGGGTCAAGCTTCAGCACCAGATTTCGGCCCAAATCGCGCTGGACCAGCTCGCAGGGCAGGTGAAAACGCCCATGCTTATCCGTGGTGATCAGCAACCCGCTTTGCTCCCCTATTCTTACAGCCGCGATACCGGGCTCATTGACGTTCAGGTGGCCGTCGAGGTTCTTGTCATCGAAGACGCGGCCAATCACGGTGGCACAATCGATCTGATTTACGTCGTGGCGCCGAAATGGCGTTTCAGCGAGGTTTGAAAAGACGTGGTTGCCGCCATGGTTGGCAAAGGCGTAGGCCTGATTGCGGTGGTGACCTGGCCTCAGGCCAACGGTTGCTTGAACGGAAAATGACAGATCAAACACCGCCCCGGCATCCAACTTAATGTCAGGCCAGTGCAGCATCAGGCCTTCCTGCGATAGCTGGGGGTGATATAGGCGGCCCGGGTGCGCGTTTGGCGGTATTCCGAACCGCCCGCCGTTCCGTTTTCGCAGCATTGGGATGTCGATGGCCAGCCCAACTGGCAGGATATCGACCAAAGTCACAGACAGCGGAATGGCGGACTTGTTTTCAACCGACAGCGTCCAGGTCAGTTCTTTGCCTAAAGCTACGGTATCCCGATTCACGGTTTTGGTCACCCAGAGCCTCAATTCGCCGGTAGCGTAGGGATCAAGGTAGTCGGGGATACCGTCTGAGTCGCTGTCGTCATCGCAGGGCGTACCGGAACGGTTCCAGTCTTCGTCGCGCGTTGGAATCCCGTCGCCATCATCATCGGGGTCGAGATAATCAGGGGTGCCGTCACCGTCTGTATCATCCGGGCCGGTGCCGTCGTTGTCAGAATCCCATTCCTTGTCGTTCGGCACGCCGTCGCCGTCGCTGTCTTCGTCATCCTTCAACCGGATCCCGAAGGTAAGAGCCCGATATCGCCGTGGGTCGGATAAGTGCGCCGTCACCCGCCCGTTTTCCTGATCGGATGCCCGGCCGGTCTGACCAGAAAGGTCCACCCACGCCTGGCCGTCCCAACCAACGAGTGTGAGGTCGTTCAGTGTGGCGCCAGGGGTATCTGAGATCAGTTGTCCGATCGCGCTGGAGGCTTCGTACAGGAGTGAAATATCAATGCCGCTATCACCCCAAACCTGCCAGTATTCCTTGGGCGAGACCGCGATAACCAACGTGCCCAACCTGTTGCCAAAGTTCAGCTGTCCATTCCGCCACGAATACATCGCATCGACGTCCGCAGCGTTGGTGGGTGCCGACAGCCCCGCCAGACCGCGGTGCACCTGTCCCTGGCGCACATCGCCGGTCGGAAAGATAAACTCTCCGCCGCCGGAGCGACGTACCGGACCGTCGATCAGTGCATCCCGGATGCCGCCCTCATTCTGCGCACTTGGGTTCTGCGAAGAGGAGCTGGCGAGGAAAATCGTATGAAAATTGGGTCGATCAAGGGGGGGGCGTGGCTGTTCCCGCCAGCCACCGTGAAGGGTCCCGCCAACCTCATCAATGACGCCATCAACAAACCGGAGCGCGCCGGCAATCAGCAGCGTGCCTTGATTGGTGGTGCGCTGGCTGCTGTCTGCCTGGATGAAATCGCCATCGACCATGACGACTTCTTCAGCGGTAATGAAAAGGGTGCCGGTGTTGATCGTCTGTGCCAGCCCCAACCGGGGCAGACACAGCACGATCAGACACAACAAGATCAGGTGCAGTGAGATCAGGCACAACCAAAGGCGCAGCCGCCCGCGCAGGCAGGCGACCGATGGTCCATTGCGGCATGGCATGGTTCCGGTCCGATCTGATCCATCCTGTTAAGGGGGGGTCTTAACCCGCTTTGCAGCCATGGTCCGCCGGTACTGAAATCCGGCCTTTGAGTGACAAAGCTGTTTCCGTGAAACTGTAAGCGCCAACGGGAACGATGGCATAGCCTTGCGGGTCAAAGGAAACGGGGCCTCGTGGCGACTGCCAGGACAGCGTGACGACTTTATCGAATAGCGTCTCGCCCTCAGTTTGGATGTCCATGGCCTTCACCAGCAGGTCACCCGCCTCAAAACCCATGAGGCCGGCAAAACTGGGATCCTCACCAATGCGGCTCTGGAACGCTGCCTTGAGCTCCTTCGCGTCCACAGTAGCGGGGTTCCAAGCCGATAGCAGCGTCATATTGCCCAACGCGTTTCGAGTGTCTTCGGAGAGCTGATTATAGTCGATCTTAGATGTGGTTACGGTGTTCAGTGACCCCGCTACTCTGCCGTTGGCAAAGGCATCCAAGTAGCGGTAGAGCGCGTCTCCTTCGAGGTCGAAGTACGCCCCGTCGGCTCTGGTCACCCGCAGGATGGCGATTTCGTTTTCAAAGTTGGTTTGATCGGGATTTGCAAAAGCAGCACCGCCCAAGCCACCGGTAAAGGCACGTCTAAAGTCAGACAGGTTGCGCTTGCCTTCTTCGTTTTCCTTCACAAACGCAAAGGTGCGCTGTGCATTCAGGCCGTTCATGTACAGCGCCGCCAGTCGCCCTAGAGCCACGTCACCGGCGAGGTGCACGGTGTTACTGCCGCAGGATTGGGGCAATTGAGGGCTGAGGTTCATAAACAACGCCGGGCTGGTGTTTGCTTCCAACGCGCTGCCTGCGTTGGCGAAATCGGTAATGATGACATCAGCATCCTGGCTTGCAACAGCATCGCCAAACCCATCGGCTCCGTCATAGGACACGGGATCCAGCAGCTCGATCCCCGCCTGACCGTCGAGCGACAGAGCCAGCCCGGTCTGGACGTGCATGGACCAGTTCGCGCCCCATTCGCGGGACTCGTCCCAGACAATGGCAATAGAGAGGGCTTGCGCGTGCGCGGGCAGTGACATGAATCCGAGGGCCAACGCGGCCATAAATAGAAGTCTCATCAGAAAAATTCCTTGGGCTTTAATTGAGTGGTGAAACGGGTGAGCACACCACGTCCTGGGGCAGGGTGGGGCGGTCTCGAAATCAAAGTGCAAGACGGATCATTGCGGTCGATAGAAGGGTGTGCAGACTCAGAAACGCGTGCATCCAGCTCTTTTACTCGCGCGGCCAGGACATCGATTTCCCGAGCTTTGACATCCAGTTCCTTGACTGCCGAAATCAGCATGAAAATCAGTCGCTGGCTGTCCACACCCAGGTAGTCCGTCAGCACCGGATCCGCCCCGGCGGCAGGACCCTCTGTTGCTATGCTCGTTTCGGCTAAGCCGGGGAGCGCAAAGGATTGCACAAGGTTGGGGTCAATCGCTGCGGCATCCTGCGCGATCAGTCCGTAGTAGACCCGATCAATCCCGCCAACGGGCGAGTCCTGCGTGTAACGAAATCGCTTGGGCTGCATGGCCCGAACCTGTTCGAGACCGTGTTCCAGGTCTTCGATGTCACGTTTGAAGCGCGCGTCGGACGTGGCGAAGGTTGCGTGGGTGATGACGTGCTTGGATGCAAACAGCGACCCGGTCGCCCGAATGTCACCTTCGATATCCAGTTCATAAGCTGGGACCGTGACGCCTATGCCCACGCGATTGTTGGTATAGATGGCGCTGTCGATCGTCAGGGGCGTTTCCGTATGGGAGGCGCGCCAGTCGTCGTCTTCAGCTGCCGTGGGTGGATCGCCGCCATCGCCGGGTGACAGGCCTAAGGCCTCTGGCTCTGCGGCAAAAAAGTAGCCCTCTGGATCCGCAACGATGAGTCTGAGGGAAGCAGCAGGCTCCGGCGGATCGAGGTGTTCGATACGTAAATCCTGCCCAGTCTGCGCGCTTTCACCCACCACGTGTAGCCGCGCCTGAGGCTCTTCCGTACCAATCCCCACGTCGGTGCGGGCCACATCGGCAACACACAAAGCCACGCTCACAGCAAGGGCAATCGCAGGTGTCTTTGCAAGGGCAATCAGGTTCGTCATTTCGAGGAATAACCAATGTTGGAGCGCATGAGGAAGCTGGGTGCTGCGGGAAGAAAAGGGGGTGTTGGGCAGATCTTTGATGACCTGCCCAACGAGCAATGATCAGTGACCGGTTCCGCCCGGGGGAATAAGCCGGAACCGGGCCTAAGGGGGGCTACTGATCAGAGACGCCAAGGGCTGCTTCAAGGCGGTTGAGCCGATCTTCCATTTGCGCCATGCGCATCTCGGACTCGATCAGCAGGCTGACAATGCGGGCATTCTCTGCATCGAGCTGCTGAAGCGCGTTGGCGAGCACGTACGTCATGGACTGAACGTTAACCGTCAGGAACTCCATGTCGTCTTCTTTGGAGTAGTAGGACCCCACCAGCTCTGGATCGATTTCTGCCAACTCCTGAGCGATCACACCATAATGCAGGCGATCGGTGTTCGCAGGCAGACCGATACCATTATAGCGGTAGGATACTGTCCGCATCTGACGCAGTACTTCTAAGCCTCGGTTGAAGCCCTCGATTTCCGTCTTCAAGCGACGGTCGGAGGTTTGGAAGAAGTTCGATGCCAGAAACTGATCACCAGAGTAGATGCTGCCAGTTGCGCGGATGTCGCCACTGACGTCGAGCTAATAACCGGGAGTATCCGTACCGATACCAACGCGACCGACGGTCAGGCTGTTTTCAGTCCCTTCGCGTACCACCAGTGCATTTTGTGTAGCGGCAGTATCGACAACCAGCGGGTAGCTTGGCGCGTTGGTGTTAATACCAACGTTTCCGTTGGTGTAGATGTTGTCACCAACACCTGTTGCCAGATCAGACGCCGAGTTGGCCACTGCCCAGTCAAGGTCGGTGGTGTCAGTGTCCACGGGCGACAGATCCACGGTCACGTCGCCGGTTTCATCGGTGATGGTCAGGACATTTGTGCCCGCATCGAGGGTTGCTGCGGTGTTGGAGACTGTTGTGTCGCTCAGCGTCACCGCAAGCCCGGAAAGATCGACGGTTACATCGCCCGCTTCGTCGGTGATGGTCAGTACGTTTGAGCCGTCCAGAGAGGCTGCTGTGTTCTGAATAGTGTCGATAACCACTTCCGGAAAGGTCGTGGCTGCGCCTTGAATCATGCGTTCCTGGAAGGTGTAGGTGCCATCCAGATTATCCGTCAATGCCGCACCGGTGTCGGTAAACTGATCCGTGACAACCAATTGGCCATTGCTGCCATCGGCCGCTGTATAGTTGAATGTGGTCGTCTCGATACCTGGCTCAACATCAAGAGTGCTGATCCCAAATGTCAGGAAGGTATCTGAATCGACCGGGGACAGATCTACGGTCACGTCGCCGGTTTCATCGGTGATGGTCAGAACATTTGTGCCCGCATCGAGGGTCGCTGCGGTGTTGGAAACCGTGGTATCGCTCAAGGTTGTTGCAAGCCCGGAAAGATCGACGGTTACATCGCCCGCTTCGTCGGTAATGGTCAGTACGTTCGAACCGTCAAGAGCGGCTGCTGTGTTTTGGATTGTGGTGTCCGAGGGCGCGGCGACTTCACGGATATTGCCGATGCCGTCAACCGTCAGGAACATGTCTGTGGCCGCATTGCCGACCAGGACACTCGAGCCTTTGCCGTAGATGTATGCCCTAAGCTGACCAGCGGGGCTGATGCGTAGGCGTGAATTACCACTGGTTACGAAATTAATCATGTCGCTCTGACCATTGTATTTCCCGTCTTGGCCGAGTGCAATTCCAGTGGTGTATTGGTCTCTCTCGTTGAATGCTTCCAAGAAGTTCGTGTGGATCCATGGTGTGGAGAGGTTCCCCTTACTCGCGTAATTCGAAGCGAGCTGGGTCGCGCCCTCGAGGGTTGGGTAGCTGTCGCCAGGGTCGATAACCGAGCCTATCATGGCATGACCATTATCGAAGTGAAGCACTTGACCGCTCATATCGTAGGTGCGGTTCGTACCGGCTGGTGTCTGCGTTAGATCGGAATTGCCCAGGTTAACGGCCTGATCATGAAGCTCAGTTAGGTCCACGTCGAACTGGTTGAAGGCGCTGTCCACCACCGAGAGGATGTTGGTTGCGGCGGTGTAATCGAAGCTGACGATGGTTGTGTCCGTGTCCGTGAAGGAATCGGCCAGATCCGACAAATCCACCGTCAGCGTCGAGCCGCCTTCGGTAATCGACAACACGTTGGTTGCATCATCATAGGTTAGGGCGGAGTTGATCATCACCGTGTCAATTGCAGAGATGTCGACCGGGAAGGTACTGCCATCGCTGTCCGTGATGGTGATGACACCGGCGTTATAAGTAACCGACGAGATCACGGTGTTGGTATCTGTGCTGCTCAACGTATCGGACAGAGATGACAGATCTACGGTGAGCGTGTTCCCGCCCTCGGTGATCGACAGGATATTGGTTCCAGCGTCAAAATCGAAACTGGAGTTTGACAGAGTGGTATCTGACAGCAGGGTGGTGAGAGGGATCGTTTTAACGCGCTGGCCGTCGTCTTCATCAACCAGCAGCACGTTCTCGTTGTCTGCCGCGCCGTCATAGCCATCCATGTTCTGGAAAATAACGTCATCCGCGTTTCCAAGTTCTCCGCTGACGTGGAGAACCGCTTGCGGCTCCAGAACGCCAATCCCGACATTCTCAGCCTGGGCAGCATTGGCCCACGTTATTGCAAGCGCGGAAGCGCCGGCCAATAGCAATCTCATTTTCATCTCATGCTCCATAAAATCTCAAATCTGCGCCAGAGAACCGCCCTTCAGGACGGTTCTGCGGCAGGATCCAGAGCAGTGCGGGAATGGAAGAGAGGTGCACGGGGCTCTGAACTGTGGCTCCCTTCTCAAAGCAAATGCCGTCCCAACTTGTTCTAATGAGATTGAATTAAGTTATTTATGCAACCCAATGGCGTCGGGCCTATGGGGCGAAATGGACGCGGTGAGCCCCTCGTCTTCGCTCTGAAATGAGACGGTTCAGGCTCAGTGCGCGCACGCAAAAACATTGATGATGAGTAGCGTCGACGACGCCTCCGCAGCGCTGACGAAACAGATCGATGCGAGGGACATAAAACTCTGAAAAACAGTAATAAATTAAGATTCAGCTCTGAGCCCTGTCGAGCAACTCCGAGCACGGCAAGGCCGCGGTTTTCGGCGGTATTCTGTGGCCGATTTTGGCCGGCTGCGGGCGGTCTAGGCAGTCAGGCAGGCCTTCACTTTATGGTTGCCCCAAAGGCCTCTAGCCTCTGCTCGCCGGACCCCATTTCAATCACGCCACGAGCCCGCATCGACAAAAACGAGAATAATCTTCAAAGATATCTCGTATTGCATTATAAAAAATTACCCTAAATAGAATTTCATAATGCAAATACATTGAATAATAGGTTAATCTTTATGCCGCATTTCAACTTCATGGATCAGCTTTGGGACCGGCTCTCAAGCAGGTAGGCGTGCAAGGCGCTTGCTGGTGGACTGAAGGACAGGGCGTAACGGTAAGTGGCCAAGGTTCACGTCACTTGATACTTAGCTCGCATGTGCGCCAGAGATTGCGCGATCAGATCCTCCAGCACCGCTCGATCCACCTTGGACAGACGCGTCATGTAGAGACAGGATTTTCCGATCTTGAAGGTTCCCAGTCGCGACAGGAGGTCGTCATGCTTCTCGAAGCCGCCCATGATGTAAGCCGTCAGCGCCGTTTTCCGGGGTGAAAAGCCAATCAGGAACATGTCCCCCTCGCGTCCACTCCCGTAGGCGTAGTGATAGTGGCCGAACCCAACAATGCTGCCCCAGAGCACCGCGGGGTATCCCGAGAGCCGGGTCATGATGTCCAGCATCTCGAAACTGTCCTGCCGCCGCCCCTCGTGCTCAATGGCGTGGAGAAAGGTTTCGACATTTCCGTCGGTCGGCTGAGTCTTATTTACAGCCGCTGCCATCTATTGCGCCAGTCCTTGAGTCTGTGCCCAAGCAGCGTGGCGGGGTGCGGCGGGGACATCCATGGGCTCCATGATCAAACGCGGGTTGCTGGTGAGCTTGCCGAGCGCCTCGAAAATGGGAAACCAGGGGAGTTGGCCTTCACCAATGCCCCAGTGTCGATCTGCGGAGCCGTCGGTGTCTTGCAAGTGAACGTGTTCGAGCATGTTGCCTGCAGATTTAATGTAATCAACGACGTGCGGAGCGCCGAACCGGCCATGCATGTAGTGGGCGTGCCCGGTGTCAATCGAGGTCCGGACGCGGTCGGATCCAAGTGTTTCGATCAGGCGGACGCGCCACGTGGGGTCGATATCCTGAATATTTTCGAGAACGATGGTAATCCCCATGTCTTCGGCCATTTTGACCGCGTCGCCAATGCTGTCCTGAACCAATCCTATTTTGCCGGCCTCATAACCCTGATGGAGCATGTTATCGCGGTCCCACAACGTCAGCGGAGAGTGCAGCACCATTTGGGTGGCTCCCATCCGATGCGCCATCCTCAGCGCTTGTTCCAGGCGCATGCGAACAACCTTGCGGATGGCGGGGTCAACGCTGTCGAGATCGAAACCATAGAAAGGGCCATGAAGCCCGAGGCGCCCCTTGTAGGATGAACCCAGGATCTCCTTCACCCGATCCGCTACTTTGTCTGCGGTCTTATCCAAAACAAAGGCGTGGTAGCCGTCCTGAATTTCCAGATCTCGATCCTTTTCCAGCACCCAGGGTGCCATCTTTTCGAGGTTGTGCAATTCCATGGCGCAGCCAAGAACAGGTAGATCAGACATCAAAGGCTCCTTGGGTTTAGGTTCGAGTTGGACCCACTAGAAATGACAATTGCGTTGCGGGCAAATCCATTTTGGCGCTCCGGCTCGATCATAAGCTGGTATTCACCTCTGATCGATTCGTTTTGGTTTCGTTCAGGATTCCCAACTTGCGCGGACCCTACGCATAACAAACCCCCGATTTTCCATTCGCAAAGCGTTTCGAAAATGACTGAAGCATTGATGCAACAGGGTTTTTTCCGTTCAATGATTTGGCTCGCATAATAGCAAAACCATGAGGATTCCTGCCGTCGATGGGTGATTCCTCTTATCGAACTTGTCTGCTGCACGCCGACAGGTGGGCTATTTTATTGGAGTAATTTGATGAAGTTAATTTCCGCAATTTTAGGCGCGTTGGCAGTTGCAGCCGTGTCTTTCGTCGGTACCGCGCAGGCGCAGGGCTACTACGCCGCACCTGGCTATTCACAGGGTGGTGCTATCTCTCTGGGCCAAACGGGTACTATTGGGTATCGCCCTCAGTATTACTATGGCCAACCACAGTACGTCGTGCGCCGCACGATGAAGCCGATCTGGGCGCTGGGTTCGCCGGTCACGCTGGGCAATCCAGCGGGCAACACCGAGGTGACTTTCTACAGCGCGCTGTCGGTTTCGACCGAACAGTCCATACCGCTGGCGGGCACCTTTGAGTTTGGCCCGTCGCTGGGTTTGGGGGGACGCCTCGCCTGGAAAGACCCGTATTCTAACCTGCGCGTTTCGGCCAGCATGACGGCGACCAATTGGGAAATTGACGACGTATGGGATGGCTTCAATGACGCACCATACCTGCGCAACTCCAGCCGCGACAGCCTGGCTGATTACACCCAGATTTCGACCGACATCGGTCTGGGTATCGTTGAAGGCAACTCTTGGCTCAGCGGTCTGGTCGGTGTGAACACGGACGCAGATTACAGCTACGCGCTGCCTTACGCAGGTGTGGAGTTCGGAACGCAAAGCGAAATTGCTCCTGGCGTGGCACTGGACTTCTCCTTGAAGGGCGTTCGAGAGTTCTCCGAGCCCAGCTTGCGCGGTTTCCACACTTCTGGCCGTTGGATCGCAATGGGTAGCGTTGGTCTGCGGATCAAGTTCTAGTGCGCAACCCGCGCTCCTAACACACAGCCCACCCCATCAAAAAAGGCCCCGCCCGGTTAGTCCCGGTCGGAGCCCTTTTGGGTTTGTGGGTGATCGCCGTGCTAGCTGAAGTGAATGCGGAAGCGTTCTCGAACGGCGGCATCAACCTCGGGCGGAATATGCCCCGGCTTTGGTCCTTGTAGAATGGTTCGCAACGTCTTTTGGGCCGCTTCAAGCAAGACCGGCTTGCCAACCTCAGCCCATTCCTTGGGTGAGGTTCGATCGCCGATGGTCGGGTAGATGTACTCCGACTGCATCAGATTCAGCGTTTGATCCGATCCCAGATAGTGCCCTGGACCTTCCAGGCAGGTTTTTTCCATCACGTCCAAAGACAGCTTCTCTGGCGTCACTTCCAGCCCACGAACGCACCGCAACGCTTGCCCCAGCATGTCGTTGTCGATGATCAGCGATTCCAGGCAGAAGCCCAGCAGCGAGGCGTGCATACCGGCTGATTCATAAACCATATTGATCCCAGCAAGGCCCGCCATCACGTTTGTGATGCCTTTTTCGTAGCCCGACTGAGCATCTGGTATTTTGGCGTCGGCCATGCCCGCTGCCGAACCTGTTGGCAGACCGAGGAACTTGCCCATTTGCCCCACCGCAGCGGTCAAAATGGCCTGTTCCCCCGAACCACCCGACATCGCGCCGGACCGCAGGTCGGAAACAAAGGGCCAGGGACCGAAAATGGCGGGGTGACCGGGTGAAATCGAGTTGACGTACACCAGCCCGCTCAAACACTCCGCAACTGCCTGTACCACTGCGCCAGCAATTGCCGCTGGCGCTGTCGCGCCGGCTTGACCCGCTGACAGCAGCAGGACCGGCATGCCGCCGCGAATGGCAACTTCCATGACTTCGCAGGACTCAGTCGCGAACTTCATTGGCGGCACCACAAAGGTCACCGACAGTGAGACGAAGGGACGCGCGCGCCAGGCTTCCTCGGAGCCTGCCACCATGTGCAACAGTTCCAGCCCGTCTTCCATGTGGCCGGTGTCCACAAACGATGTGCCTACGTGCTTCTTTGTTCCGGCGATCGAGGCGTAGACCGTATTGATGTCCATCTCGCGATTGTCGAGGATGTCACGGGCCACCATAGGGCGTTGAAAGAAGTGAATGTTGTCCATCTCATCCACAATCCGCGCTGCGTTGTAGAGATGACCAATTGTGGAATCCTCGTATTCCTTAGAATCCACGTTGACCAAATGCACGGCCGCGCCAGCGGTGCCGAAGTGGACGCGGTTGCCACTCAAATCGAGGTCGAACTTTGGATCCTGTGCGTGAAGGGTCAGGTTTTTGTTGGCGATCGAGAGCGTGTGTTCGACCAACGCACGGGGAAAGCGTAGGCGATTGTCTTCGCCCAGAATCGCCCCTGCGGCGACCATGGACTCAACGCCAGAGGCTGGCGCATCCGCCATACCAACCGTTTCAAGTGCGGTCAGAGCTGCCTCGTAAATCGTCTTCATATCGGCGTCGGACAGCGGTTTATAGGCGCCGCCTTCCATGCCGGGACGCACGGGGCGAATATCTTCTGCCAGTGGGGCCGCGCGCTGGGCAATGCGGGCGGAACGACCACCGGAACGTCCTTTTTTAGGGGCTTCAGCATTCATCGAATCAAACTCCTGTCACACTCGAACACGTTCGGCCTGGGGGTCGTACATGGGCTTGAGGGAGACCTCAGTCGGCACCCGCTGGCCTGCAATTTCGATTTCGTAAGAAGACTGCAGCTGGTCGCTGCCTTTCTCGCCGTCCATCACCGGCACGTAACCCATGCCAATGGAGCCGCCGAGCGTGTGGCCATAGTTGCCTGAGGTCAGGAAACTGACGATCTTGCCGTCCCGAATGACGGGCTCATTATGGTAAACCATGGCTTTGGGGTCGCTGAGCCTGAACTGCAGCATTCGCCGTTGCAGGCCCCCTTCCCGGGTCTCCATGACTGCCTTGCGGCCAATGAAGTCACCAAACTTGCCACTGTCTTTGTCTCGCTTGACCGCAAAGCCAAGTCCGGCTTCGAGGACGTTGTCTTCGTCCGTGATGTCGTGACCAAAGTGGCGGAACGCCTTTTCGATCCGGCAGGAATCCAGCACGTGCAGGCCGCACATCTTGAGGCCCAGATCACGGCCCGCTTCATCGATGCTTTCAAACACGTGACCGGCCATGTCCGCGCTGACATAGAGCTCCCAGCCCAACTCGCCGACGTAGGAAATCCGGTGCGCACGCGCCAGTCCCATACCGATCTCGATTTCCCGCGCGGTGCCGAACGGGTGTCTGGTGTTACCGAAGTCATCGGGCGATACGCGTTGCAGCAGTTCCCGCGATTTTGGCCCCATCAAAGCGATCACCGCTTCACCAGAGGTATTGTCAAACACGGTAACATGCGCACCTACGGGCACGCGCCGTTGCAGCCACGCCATATCGCGGCGGATGGTGGCGGCGGGTACCACCAGCAGAAAGGACGTTTCACCCAGGCGCGTGACGGTCAGATCGCACTCGATCCCGCCACGGCTGTTGAGCATCTGCGTGTAAACGATCTTACCCGCTTCCACGTCCATATCGTTGGCGCAGACATGCTGGAGGAAGGGCAGGGCATCCGCGCCCTCGACCCGGATTTTGCCAAAGGTCGAGAGGTCGAACATGCCCACGCCCTCGCGCACCGACTGGTGCTCTTCGCGGGCATTGTCGAACCAGTTTTGCGGGCCCCAGTCGTAGCGGTATTCGCGCTCCTGACCTTCGCGAGCGAACCAGTTGGCGCGCTCCCAGCCAGCGGTCTC